>Ga0209337_1001469_pt1 | contig 17814 bp, 5 predicted proteins | sample LinPmetageLP53_FD_184044 | JGI IMG/M metagenome (GOLD analysis project Ga0209337, IMG submission 184044) | Marine viral communities from the Pacific Ocean - LP-53 (SPAdes) (version 2) | ecosystem: Environmental > Aquatic > Marine > Oceanic | place: Pacific Ocean | collected 2010-02-08 | reverse complement strand
GGTTGATTCAAATGGAGACGTTTTATCTCATACTGGTAAATTAATACGTTCTGGTGAGTTGATAAAAAATGGAAATTTTAACGGAGGTAATACTCACTGGAATCTAAACCAGCAATGGGGTTCTGACGGTGCACCACCTATTACCCCAGGATCCATAACAACTTCAACTGTCGCAACTACTTTAGGCGATCCTACGATTGGTTGGTTTTACAGGTCTGGTAGTATTGGTAACGTTATTCGTGGTTATGACATACCACAATGGAACGGTATAAGGCAGGTAAACCTTCCGATTATAGATGGTGAAGAATACACAGTATCTGTTGATGTTAGTAATTATACTTCTGGGACGTTTAGTGTGGTTTTAATTGATGGGCAAGGTGATTTTACTGATTTTGGAAACATTACCGCAGACGGAACATTTACAGCTACAAAAACTGCTGGAGCAACAAATGACCAGTATGCCAGTAGACAACTTTTTATTAGAAATAAATCTGCAACCGCTGGTAATATTACTATTGATAACGTGTCTGTAATTAGAACTGGGAGTGAAGAAACGTCTACTGCGTGGGGAAATTACAAATCAGCAAATATAAATCAAACAGATAACCATGATCACCACGCTCATGATCACGATTACGATCATGTGTTTAACAATAGATATGGATTAGATCCTCAACATGCACAGGTTAATGGGTCGTTTTATATGGATTGTAAATCTGGAAAAATACATTTTAGCTCTAATATTAGTGGAAAAACTGTGATCTTAGATTATATAAGTGATAGTCTAGGAACAGATGGAGAAATGCAAGTTCATAAGTTTGCAGAAGAAGCTATGTATAAATGGATATCACACGCAGTGTTGTCAGGTAAATCTAACATACCTGAATACCAAGTAAATAGATTGAAGAAAGAAAGATTTGCAGCTGTTAGAACTGCAAAATTAAGATTATCTAGTTTAAAATTAGAAGAATTAACTCAAATACTTAGAGGTAAATCTAAGTGGATAAAACACTAGTACATGCCAGAATTTAAGCGTAATTTTACTGCAGGTAAAATGAACAAAGATCTTAACGAGCGTCTCGTCCCTAAAGGAGAGTATAGAGATGCTATGAATATCGAGGTATCAACCTCAGAAGGATCTGACATTGGTACTGTTCAAAATATACTAGGTAACAAAGAGATAAATGGTCAAAACATAGTTCCGTTAAACAGTGTTTGTGTTGGTACTATTGCTGATGAGAGAAACGATGCTTTATATTGGTTTACAACACAAAAAAACTGGGGATCACAAGGTCATGATAAGAACTCTATAAAATATACCCACCCACAGGGAATAACCAATGCTAAGCGAGATATAATATGGGAATACAAAGACAACAGGGTTAGACCTGTTTTTTGTGCTACAGGATTAATTTCCTATGTAGCATACCATAGTTCGGGTAGCAATATCACATGGGATACTGTTAATAATAGAATTCAATTTCCTTTCTCGATTAACGGAGCACTGTTAGTTGGTATGAATGTTGAGATTATGGGTGTTAGTACTTCCGGTAGTATTGAGAATCATGTCGGTTTTACCGTAACACAAGTTGGGGGAACCAGCGTGTATGTAGATGGAGATATAGATTTTTTAAACAACTCAATAACACAAGATGATTTAGAAGATACTAAATTCTTCTTTTCTTGCGCCGAAGAGAATACTACAGCTTTAAATTTCGATCACAATAAAATTATAACTGGTATCAATATAATAGATGACATGCTATTTTGGACAGACGGTTATGATGAACCTAAAAAAATAAATATACCTCGCAGTATGGAGGGTACTAGCGTGGTTGGTGGGGTTGTAACCCCAACGAAGTTAATAAACCAAGCACAGGATATAGCTACGAATGACAGGGTTGTTTGTAAAAAAGAGCACATAACAGTTATTCGTAAGGCACCAAAAACTGTTTTAACTATTCAGACAGAAACTGACCCAAACTTTGCTTTTGGTACAACTCTCGATATTAATTTTTTAATTGACCCCTCAAACCCAGCTCTTGGCAACGTGACAGCTGGTATGGGTGCATCCTTCCCTATTCTTCTTCTGAAAGACGCAACTTCTACCGTCGGTCTAAACACTAACGACGTAATACTTTTTAACCCTGCTACTAGTTCTCCGCCTAATGATACTCACGAAGTATCGGGAATATTAACAAATCAAGTTAACTCGGGTTCAGCTGATTATGTTGATGTAAGTGGTAATGTTTTAGCGTCTGCTGGTACTTACGTGATATGGGACGTAGAGGTTCAACAAATTTCGTTTTTAACGACAACCAATAATTTGGAATATAATTGGGCGGTTAAAATACCTGAAATTGAAAAGTTTAAAAACAAATTTACTAGATTTTCTTATAGATACAAATATTTAGACGGAGAGTATTCGTCCTACGCCCCGTTCACACCTGTTGTTTTTAAGCCTAAAAACTTTAAATATAATGTTAAAGAGGCTTACAATATTGGGATGGAGAATAATATTTCAAAGATAGTTCTGTCTGGTTATAATTCTAATTTACCATTAGATGTTAGTGGTATAGAACTGTTGTATAAAGAATCTCATTCTCCAGTTGTTTATTCTATAGATACTATTAGAAAATCCAATAATTTAACTTCAACAACAAGTTTTTACGAGGTAAGAAGTAATCAAATAAAAGCTGCTTTACCAGAAAATCAACTATTAAGACCTTGGGACAACGTGCCAAGAACCTCATTAGCACAAGAAGTTACTGGTAGCAGAATTGTGTATGGTAATTATTTGCAAAATTATAACATAGAAGACAACCCTATTTTAAACGCCGAGTTGGTAAGCAGAGAAGATTGTGACGTTAATTCTGGATATAAGTCTTTAAAATCAATGAGGAATTACACTTTAGGTGTATCTTATTTAGACGAGTACGGTAGACAAAGTCCTGTTTTTACAAATAAGTCCGCTGTTGTTCAGATACCTATAAACAAGTCTAACGAAAAAAACCAAGTATCTACAACTCTTGTTGGTGACGCGCCTGATTGGGCTAAACATTATAAAGTTTTTATTAAGCAAACGGCTGATGAATATTATAACATGGCAATGGATAGGATTTATGACGCTAAAGATGGGAACATATGGTTAAGTTTTCCTTCTTCAGATAGGAACAAGATTGATGACGAAACATTCTTAATACTAAAGAAGGGCGTTGAAGATCAAGCGGTTAGCGAGTTAAATAGATATAAGGTGTTAGCTATTGCAAATGAGGCCCCTACTTTCATCAAAACAAAAAATAGTTTTGTAGCTGAAGCCCAAGAAGATGGTACTGGGACTTTGCAGTATTTCGCCAATGCAAGTTCTTATCCTATACAAGGATCGGCAACAATATCAATAGAAAAGAATGCTTGGGACGCAGTGAACATACCACTATCAGATATTCCATTGATGACAGTTCAGTTTACAACTCAAAACTCCGGTGGAGCCACTCAATATACGCAGGTTTATGATGTTACTAGCTTTGCGGAGGATGTAATTGCTCTTACTTATGACTTATCACTAGAAAAAGGAATAACAGAGGATTGGGTGAACGACGTCGCCAACATTTCCTTGCCGGATAGCACAATTGGAATAAGAGTGAGTAGAAAAACCGTAGAGAATCTCCCGGAATTTGATGGTAGATTTTTTGTAAAAGTTACTAGAGATATTATTTTAGATGAAAACATAATCTCACAGGGAACTGCAAACCAAGTGGAGCAAGTTGCGGCTCAGCTTCCTTTTTATTATCTAGCTGATGGTAATAATGGTAATGGTATCAACACGACGAGTAACAATACTTCTAACACCGAGGCTCTTTGGGATGGTTTACTTAATCCTGACGGTAGTGGTGTAGATTCCATGTGGTTTATTGACTCGGCATATTATAGTGGCTACTATGATGACCCAACCGTCCTTCAAAACTGTGGTGTGATAGGCTGTGGAGAGTTTGGTATGACATATGACAATAGAAGCAACCCGCCAACCAAGAACCAAGATGGTTACAAAAAAGGTATATACACAGAGAGTGGTCAAGCATACATAGATCTGAGTTTTGGTTATATCAAAGCAGCGGATGGTGCAGGAGCAGACTCATCGTATGGCTATGCCATGCACACTGATGCTAGTGATAATGCTGGGGTGGCAAATGTCACTAACTCTCTTATGGGTCTAGATTTTGTGCAAGATAGTGGTGGTAAGTTTTTTCAAGAAGTAGGAGATCACCCGGATAGTGGTCATGATAATTGGGAAAATAACAATGATTTAATAAAGCATTGGAAGGTTGGAAATTCACTCAACACCAACCACAACTCACCCGAGAACGTAGAAATAGTCACTAAGTTAGTTCAAAATTCTAGGTTTAGGTTTACAAACGATCCAAATGGCACTGTATACACAATATCTGGCGTTCCGGAGATAACTTATAATTTTAACTATAAAAATCTAGAAACATATTATGATAGGCTGGATAACTGGCTTGATAATGTATTGATTACTTATGACCAATACACCGGCATCGCTGGATATTCTGGCGGTTCCACATTTACTGGCGTCAGCAACACGAATGTCCTTCTTTCAGTGTTTTCTATAGGGTACATTTTTGATGCGTTAAATTTAGCAACTAAAGCAACAAATAAAAGGGTGACATGGAAAATACCTATTACGTGTGAAGATGGTCCAGATGACCCAACAGACGCGGCTAGTTCTTATAATCCATTAACCCTTATAGATAAAACAACCCCAGGTACTATACAGTTTGTTGAAAAAGTATGGGAGAGTGTAGATGGTCAAGTTGTATCGGATAATCCGGCTATATGGGAGACGGAACCAAAGTTAGATATTGATTTAGATATATATTACGAGGTTGATGGTACTTTTCCCCTTGAAGTAAACACAAAAACCAGCTATACTTTCGCACCTGTTGGATCAAGCGTTAGTATACAGCAACCGGCTAATCAAATTCCAGTAATACAACCAAACACTACTGTTGTAGGTTGGAGGGGTAGTGTCGTGGAGTTAAGTATAGAAGCTAATGATACTGATATAGCTCAAAACATGCAGATTGTTTTTAGTAGATCAGACGGAAGTTGTGTTACGGCAAAATTAAAAGGCCTAGCAGAACCTATAACACCAGGACCAAGCGATACCTCGTTTTTTTTACAAATAGAACCAAATGTTTCAAACGAACCAGTTAAACTTTCTTGGTTTAATTGTTATTCTTTTGGAAACGGTGTTGAGTCTAATAGAATAAGAGATGATTACAATCAAGTTAAAATTGATAAAGGAGTTAAAGCTTCATCTACATTAGACGAACCGTATCAAGAAGAACACAGAAAGCACGGTTTAATATACTCTGGGCTATACAACTCTACCAGCGGTGTGAATGAATTAAATCAATTTATAGCGGCAGAGAAAATAACAAAAGATTTAAACCCTACTTATGGTAGTATTCAAAAGTTAAAAGCAGGTTGGGGACAAGGTGGTGATTTAATTGCCCTTTGCGAAGATAGAGTGTTAAAAATACTAGCTAACAAAGATGCTTTGTTTAATGCTGATGGAAATACAAATGTAACTTCAACAAACCGTGTTTTAGGTCAAGCAATCCCTTATTCTGGTGAGTATGGTATATCCACTAATCCAGAATCATTTGCTTCAGAAGCTTATAGAGCTTATTTTACCGATAGAGTAAGAGGTACTGTTATGAGATTATCCATGGACGGATTAACTCCTATATCGGATTATGGTATGAACGATTGGTTTAAAGACAATTTAAGAATAAACAATACTCTTGTTGGTAATTTTGATGACAAAAAGAACGAGTACAACTTAAGTTTAAGAAACGTGATTAGCGTTAAAGCTAAGGTGCTTGGGTCAGCTAAGAGCAACAACGGAGTGTGCGGCCCGAGAACTGCAGGTAAAACATTCATACTAACCACGCATGAAGCTAATAAGATAAATATTGGTGATGTTGTTAGTGGGGTTGGTGTAGTAACTGGATCTATTGTAGATAGTAAATCTAACATGGGAGGAGGTGAGTGGGAGTTAACGTTAAACACAAGTATGGCTGGTGGGCCCATGGGCCCGTCATATGGCTACGGGATGATTGGTAGTTGCGATGTTTATTGGTGGACAACGATGTACATAGGGGGAGAAGAATACCCAACCATCTCATTCGCGGAAAAAGTAAAGGGCTGGTCTAGTTTTAAATCTTTTACACCTGAGCAAGGGAGAAGCATGGCCAACAACTATTACACTTTTAAAGGTGGTAAGGCTTGGATGCACCACGCGGGAACAGTTCCAAGAAATACTTTTTACGGTGGTGATTCTGACAAATCATGGGTTGAAGTTGTTATAAACGACATCCCTAGTAGTGTTAAATCTTTCAAGGCGGTAGATTACGAAGGCTCTCAAGCTAAAGTAACACCTAATTTAAACGCAAATAACCAACTAATAAAAGATGGTGAGTATTTTAACTTACTCCCAGAAAAAGGTTGGTATGTAAGTGATTTTTACACTAACCTAGAAAATGGTAGTGTCACTGAGTTCGTTGAAAAAGAAGGAAAATGGTTTGGTCATACTATAGGTAATGATATTAGCATAAATGATGATGGTGTAATTAATAACAATTATACTACATCAGATTTTAGCGTTCAAGGGGTGGGTAGTTTTGTAAGCACTACTGTTAACACTATAATTGGATGTATGTGTGATGGGGTGATTAATGATTGTTACAGTGATGGACTCGCTGCTTTTAATTATAGCGCAGCCGCTTCAATGCCTTGTGGTGGTCAAGCGGATCCAAACAATTGTTGTATTCCAACAAAACTTGGCTGTATCGACCAATTAGCAAGTAATGTTGATCCACTCGCAAACACAGATGATGGTAGTTGTGTTTACTTAGGTTGTATAGACGAGTTTGGACCTAGCGGTATTCTTAACAGTAACTACGATCCAAACGCAAACGCAAGTGATAATTCTTGTATTGAATTCATACCTGGTTGTACAGATGCAGATGCATTTAACTTTAGCGCTACGGCTACTACAGCTTGTGGTGGTGGTGTTCCTATACCTGGAGATGCTTTTGGGCAAGCTAACAACTATTGTTGTGTGGAGGTTCTCGAAGGTTGTATAGATCCTAATGCAGACCAAATAACTCCAGGTGCTAACACTAGTGACGGTACATCATGTACTTACACTGGTTGTACAGATCCACTTTCACCAAATTACGATTTCGCGGGTAGCACTGTTGATGGTACAACTAGCAACCAAGCTGATCTAGCTTATCAAAATGGTTTTGCCGTTGACAACGGGCAATGCCTAACAATAAGCCCAATACTGGATGGCTGTACAAATCCTCAAGCTGATAACTATAGCTCAACAGCATCAACTGATGATGGAAGTTGTTATTTTTGTAACAGTATTACGTCTATAACACCAACACCGACTTCAGCAGATCCTACAACTCTTATAAATAACTATTTTGAAGCAAGTGTGGTCCAAGACGAAACATCTCCTGGTGCTCAGGATGGGATTATTAACATAGCCATCCCATCAGGATCTCCATTTGGTTCTGACTCAAATCCAACGCTTACTGATAGTAACGGTACTATTATTAACTATGTACTGAATATAAGTGGCGTATATGTATTTAATCCCTTAGCACCCGGCGACTACGACATAACTATTACCCAAGGTCCAATCGGTCCCTTATCGAACCTAGACTTCCCATGTGTAGTAAGTTTTAACAATGTTATAACTATTAACACAATTCCTTGGGTTTATGGGTGTATGGATAACACTGCTTGTAATTACAACCCACTAGCTACACCTGGTAATTACCAGCAATATGATTGCGATTACTCCACTTGTGTTGGCTGTATGGATACTTTAGCGACAAATTATGATTCTAGCTATACTATTCCTGACAACAACACGTGTAATTATTCGGGTGTACCGGTTGATGGTTGTACAGATTCAACAGCACAAAACTACAATTCAATTGCAACAGTAGATGATGGAAGTTGTTATTACAACCCTGGCTGTACGGATTCAAACGCAGATAATTATGATAACGCATATGACTATGATGACGGTTCGTGCACGTATACTATGACGTATGTTCCGGATGATAATTTTGAGCAAAAATTGGCATCTATGGGTGTTGATAACACTGGTGGTATAGATGACTATGTATACACAAATGATATTAACACACTTTTAAATTTGGTTATTTCAGGTCTTAGTATTGCAGATCTAACAGGGGTAGAAGATTTTGCCGCTTTGTCTTATTTAAGTTGTAATAATAATCAACTAACAAGTTTGGATGTAAGTAATAATACTGCTTTAAACCTTTTGAGTTGTCATACTAATCAACTCACAGTTCTTGATGTGAGTAATAATTTGGCTTTAACTAATTTTGGTTGTGGTGATAATGATATAGCAAGTCTTGATGTAAGTAATAATACTTCTTTAGTTAACTTGATTGTTCATAACAATCAACTCACAAGCCTTGATTTAAGCAATAATTTGGCTTTAGAATATTTGAGTTGTTCGGGTAATAATCTTACTTCCTTAGATTTAAGTAACAACACCGCTTTGAATAACCTCAGTTGCCACAACATGTCAAGCCTCACAGCTATTAACGTGAGTAACAATATTGCTTTGACTACTCTCTCTTGCGGTGGGACTGATATTGTGAGTTTAGATTTAAGTGCTAATATTAATTTAACTTATTTTCATGCAAATGTGATGAATCAATGTACAAGTATAAATTTAGGTGCGGGTATTGATTTAGCAAACCTTTTCATGAGTGTGGTTTCCTCGGTTCCCAAAGCAATATCCGTGGGGACGTCTGCTAGAGTAACTCAAGCACAATCATTATTTACAGTGGCCAACAATAGTATTGGCACGGGAACAACGTTTGTAATATAACAGTAAAAATTATTTAAAATTAATTAACAATAAAATTAACAAATGGCATTTGTATTCACATTAACTTTCGATTTTGAATTAAACACTTCTTTACAGGTTGGAGACAACGTGTATTGGACAATTACAAGTCCTTCGGGTGGTTTTCAGCAACAAGCAAATATTAGTGGCCAACAACACTTGGGCGTAGTGCAGAACATTGTATCACCTACTCTATCTGCTCAGCACGACGTAATCGTGTTTAGTGAGTACGATACCTTAGGTGTACCAACACCTACTATATACCCACCCCCACCAGGAGCCTATATTTCTTTTTCTAAGAGTAGAGCCGTTAACAACAACGAACTACTAGGGTATTATGCTTTACTTAAGTTTGAAAATGATGACAACAAAGAGGCTAAACTTTGGTCAGTAGGAACCGAAATAACTGAAAATAGTAAATAAACAAATAAAATATGTCATACCACTACGGAAGCTCATCAAGCTCATCAAGCTCATCAAGCTCATCTAGTTCATCTAGCTCATCTAGTTCATCTAGTTCATCTAGTGGGGCGGCTGTAACACGCGCGCCAGCTCCTCCTGGATATCACTACATGCCAGATGGTAGTTTAATGCTTGATTCTGAAATGGCAGGCTTGACATCTACAAATAAAACCGCGGCTATTTTACAAGAAAAAGTTATTAAATCTTTTAATTTAGATTTTTCTGATTTACCAGCTACTAGCGAACATAGAGTGTTTACTATTACAGGAGACAATGGAGCGCGGTTTAAACTACAGGTTAAAGATAATACAACTAATTACTATTATAATTTTGTTACAAACGTTTTTCAAGCTACAGAAAGTTCTTTAGAGGAAAGTATTAATGGTTTGTACAAAGGAGGTATAACCTTTCCGGCTGTAACAGGTGACGATGATCAGTATGATATATTTCTATATGCAATCCCTTCTTCTAATCCGCAAGAATCAACTAAACACACGCTTTATAACGAGGTTCGCTTTGGAGATGGTTCATTAGATATTAACAACTCTACAGGCTCCGACTCTTTAATGATGCAAAAAGTTATATATCAGTATGCAGCTTTAACACTAACATTGGCGGGTTATTCAATTGGTAACACGGTGGCTGGTACGGTCGGTACTGACACTATATCTATAAATAGAGGTAAACCTAAAACTAAAACAGCCTTTTCTTTTACATATTCAGCCGCGGGAACAGCTGCTTATAGAGTTTTAAGGCAACCAGTTGCAGATGACATTATAGCTTATATTCAACCAGTAGTTGGATCCGCTCCAATTGATTTACCAGGAGAAAATATATACCCAGCTGTTAGTGATACAGACACGGTTGATGGAGCGACAACAACGGCAACTAAAATAGTAATGGATAATAATGTAGCTGATAATATTGTTGTTGGCGATAAAATAACTGTAGAAACAACGGATTTAACAGACACGGTAGACGGGGAAGTTACCGGTGTAAAAATTGTTATGGATAGTAATGTTGCTACAAAAATGGCTGTTGGCGATAGAGTATTGGGTTTAAAAAATGTTAGTGACACGACACTCGTGCAGGTAGTTGCTTTAGATCCAGACGGTGACAACGCTAAGGAATTTCAAATAGATTTTGTTTTAGGTGGTGGTTCGGCTGGTTTAGCTCGAGACGGTAGCACGTTAACCTTTCAACCTAAGTGTAATAGACAATTATTTACGGTGGCTGCTTTAAATCCAGACACTGACAATGTTAAAGAATTTTCTTACGTTGCCGATGATGGTGGTGGAGGTACTTTTGGAGTTAGAGATGGCGTTACGTTAAGTTTTAGTAATAGAAAAAACTTTAGTTGGCCTATTAATAAATACGCTGATATACTTAGAGAAGACATGATAGTTGTGCAGGGTACAAACGTTACTGCAGACACGTCTATTGGTGTTTATGAAGACACTGTAACCTTGTTTGAAGGAACTAAAAAGGAGAAAAAAATAATTAAAAATACAAGACCAGCGTTAGATACTTTAGCTAAAAAACCAACTGTAGTAAAAGGTTTGGTTACCGTTCAAGAAGGTCAAATTGTTTTTGACAAACAACAAGTGTTAGCTTTAGCTGGAACAACTTTAAGAGTTGGTGGTTATGGAGAAAGTGAAATACTAAGAGTTTATGGTTGGCATGTTAAATTTACAGATTTAGCTATTGCTTTAACAGCACCAACAACGACAACTACTGCGGCATCTGCTGGTGGTAGTTCTGCCAATGTAGTTGTTACGTCTAAAGAAGGCGTTATTAACAATGTGTCTAGAGTTGGTGGTATAGGTATTAACCCGGCATTACAAAATCCACTTGTCACATCCGGTGGAGGGGCAACTGGTGGTGGGACTTGGGTTGTGGACGCTGTTCAAACGTTAGAAAGCGGTATTACGTTAACTGTAGAAAACACGAGTAGAATAGCAACTATAACTGGTAATATAGAAATTGTAAAAGCAGGTACCGCCGATCAAACATTAAGATTTGATGTTAATAAACTGCTTTCTACATCGGCTCCATAGTAAAAAAACAAGCAAAACTGTGACTATTATAATATAAAAAATAAAATATGGCAAATCAAAAACCATCACCAAATAAATTTCTTGACTTCCTAACGGGAGGGGCCGCTAGAAGAAGCGAGCAGAGGAATGCACAAGAGGATCTTCACACGCAAATGGAGGACTGGGAAAATACTAAAATGCAAAACCCTTATGCTGGAGTTAAAAACCCTTATGCTAACATGGAGAATGTGTACGAAGACCAAACTGTAGATTTAAAAGCAGCTGAGTTCGCTAAGGAGCAATCACAACAAAGCGCGGCTAATATAATGTCTAGCATGAAGGGAGCGGCTGGAGGAAGTGGTGTTGCTGGGCTAGCGCAAGTACTGGCTAATCAAGGCGCTAAACAAGCTCAACAGGCGTCGGCTGACATTGGCAGGCAAGAGCAAGCTAATCAAGCTAGAGCATTGGGTGAGTCTGGTAGATTGCAACAGTTAGATAGAGAGGGAGAGCAAAAAAGAGACATGCTCGAAAGAGAAGGAGAAAGAATGGTAGAACAGTATGACATGCAAAAGCAAGAGAAAATGATGGACTTTGCAATGCAAAGAAAAGAGGCTGCTGATCAAGATATTGACAATGCAAACATGCAGCGTGATCAATTTATAAGCGGTGCTATTGGCGGTGGCCTGAGTCTTCTTATGTCTGATGTTAGATTGAAAGAAAATATAAATAAAACAGGTGTATCTAAATCTGGAATACCAATATACACGTTTAGTTATAAAAACGACGATCAAGTTTGGTCTGGAACGATGGCTCAAGATTTACTTGAAATAGGTAGAGACGATGCTGTTCTTCTTATGGATAGCGGATATTACGCTGTTGACTACAATGCTATTGACGTAGACATGGAAATTAAAAACAAATAAGATGGCTGAAGATAAACAAGTTAGAAAATATTTTGAAAACCTTTCCTATGGTAAAAACTCTTTATCTTCTGAGATACATGGAAAAGCGAATCAAGAACAAATAAATAAAAGCGTTGCTAGTGCCGTTAGAATGTATGACAAACATACGGCAGAGGGTAATAAAGAAATGGCTTCTCATTTTAAGGGACAAATTGAAAGATGGTCTATGCAGCTTGACAACTTAAAAGCCATTAAAGAAGAGTACGCTATGAATAGCGGTAGTGGTAAAGGTGGTATGAGCATGTACTCAAACTACACTGATCAAAGTTTTGACCGTCAATTTTTTACAGAAAAAGGTAGAATAATGATTGATGAAAAACTAGAGTTTACACTAGGTGTTATAGGTGAAGATGGCGAACCTAGGTTTAAAAAAATAGAGGATTTAACTGATGGTTGGGTTATAAAGGGTACAGAAGAAAACGACTTTATGAGATTACAGCAAAGCGCTGTCAAACAACGTAATGAAATGGGTGAACCTTTGGATTTTGATATTGACTGGGAAGTAAGTAAGATACTAGAAAAATCAGACTCATGGAAGGTTATGGCATCTGACAAAATCGGTGGTAGATATTTTTTAAACGACTACGTCGAGGGCAACCAAAAAGCTATACAATCTGGGCAAGTACCAGATAACATGTTGCATCCAGATTCTTTTGATCCCAACCAAGACAATAGACTTCACGAATACTACGCTAATAGAATAAGAAAAGCATTTGACGAAAATTATCAAACACCAGCTGAGAAAATGGCTTCTGATGAACTAATGGCTAAAACTAATACAGAAAATACTGAGTCTTAATACATGAGTGATATTAAATTTGACATAATGAGAAGATCAGCTGTTGAGGCTGATTTAGCTAAAAAAGACAGCGAGCTAGAAAAAGCTATGCAACCCTATATAGACTCTGGGCAATACTCTAAGGAGCAACTAGCTGAAATCAAAAAAAACATATCTAACACATTAAGGAACGAAAAAGAATTAAAAAAGCAAGAAGAAGAAGAAAGAAAAAAATTAGCTACACCTAAAAAACAAGAAGAGAAAAGCACTAAAAAAGTAGTTTTAGAAGAGGGAGACAACGCTAATGATATGCTTATAAACGCTGACGCTGAGAAAAAAGGTGGTGATGATGTGACTAGCGAGCAGTTTGACGACTCTAATATAGACCACAATAAACTTTACACAAACAATAACCCCTTATACAATAGCTTTAGACACGATGTTACTCTCGATGGAGGTAGTAACTTCTGGGATATGGAAGAAGAAAGCGCTATAGAAATGTTGCGCGAGAAATACAGTCATACTGATATTAAGTTTGAAGAAACTAATATAACAACACAAAGAAGAGGTAAAGCGCAAGGAGAAGGACAAACAGTTTCTAGAACATCTTTTGATGCTATAAAGATGATAGCACCTGATGGGTCTGAAGAGACAATAGAGTTAGATCTTAAAGGTTTTTTTCAAGAAGATTTTGGTGGATGGGAGGCTACAAAGATTGATAACTACAATAAGTTAACTAATTTTTTAGAAGCTCACACTGTTGAAGATGATAAAGCCCAAACAATAACTAATGATAAAGAAAGAGCTATATATCTTGAGAAGATAAGAGTAGAAAAACTAGAACCTACAGAAGAGGAATACGTAGCTCAAATAGAAGAAAAAGAATTAACCTCAACTGATATATTCAGCGAAAAGAAAGATATTCAACAAGCGGGAGCTACGGTTGTTGAGGTGAATCTTGAGTTTGGTGGTTATGAAAAAGATATTGAGCAGGCTAGAAAGCAGTTAATACAAGAAAACAGAAATAAGGCAGCCGCTAGCAATATGCCTTATACTGAACCTACTATAGAGGAAATAAAAAATAAAGCTTTATTAAACCTTCAGAACGCTGAAAGAAAATACTTAAGAACAGACAAGTATGACACGTATATGAACGAGCTTGAGGACTTTGAAGATTGGGATGAGGAGTGGATTTTAGACTTAGCTGAGGAAGAAGGGTTAACACGTGTAGGTAAGTTTAAAGATGGTGAGAAGCGTATTTTGCAATCTAGGCGTAGTCCAGAGCTGGTGGCTTTCAAAAAGAAAGTTAGAGAGCAAATGAAAGACCAGTACTACAAATTAAAAGTAGCTGGTAACGACGAGGAAGCTAATGCTGTTTTAAAGTATAGAGCTAACGAGTTGCTTTTGAAAAACTCAGTAAATGAGATGGAAGCTTCTGATGTATACAAAAGGTTCAACGAGACAAACGCTAACATACAAAACCTAAAACATAACTATCCAAGCAGTGACAACGATATTCAGTTAGACAATGGTAAAGTAATGCCTATGCATGTTTGGGAACAACATGTTAAAGATCAAGCAGAAGTTCAAGAGATGATGGGTGATTTTGATGGTATAATGAAACAAGCTGACGAATCAATCTCTGTTTTAGAAGATAACTCGTTTAAGTGGGACATGATAAAAAGAAACTATAACGATTGGGAACGTACTCAAGAGGTATTAGGTTATGGTTTTGGTAATTTAGGTATGACAGCTGTCTACGGCGTGCCTAAACTTTTAACTTTTGGAGCAAGTGGTGGTGATGATGAGGTTATTAGATGGAAAGAGATGGTTGCTAAAAATAGACAATCTTTTAGAAAAGACGTAGAGTTTGACAGAGCTTTTGAAGATGGTAACTTTGGTAGATTTATGGCTCAATCTGCTGTAGATCAAATCCCTATATACGCAACGCTAGCAACTGGTAGTTTAGGATTAGGTGTACTTGGTTCCTCTGTATTTGGTGATAAGTGGGCTGAAATGACTATGGAGGATAGGTATAAAGATGGTGCGCCTAGTCCAACATGGGAAAAATGGTTTAAAAGTTTAGGTTACGCTGCTTCTGAAGTGGTTTTAGATTACGCTATTACAGTACCTATAATGCGTAACGCAAGAAATATGATGCGAGGAGGTAAGGGTAAGGCTATGTTAGATAATAGTATGCCTGCATTTTTTAGAGAAAACGCTAGCAAAGCTTTGGTGTTCTCACCAGCCTTAGAGAGTGTAAGTGAAGGTGCTACGCAGATGACTCAAAATATGATAGATGGAAAGCCTATTACCGAAGGTTTAGATCACGCTGCGTTTTTAGGCTTAACCATGGGGGTAGGTATATCCTACACTGGTTTTACAAGTGGTTTAATTACGTCTCAATTTTCTGATCAAAAATCAATGCAAGAGGTTAGGGATAACATGACTGAAATGCAAAAGCTTTTTGAGATTAATCGTGATATAAAAGAAGGTCTTAAGTTCGGTGTACCCACGGCTGATAGAGCAAAAGCTAAGCAACAGAAAAAAGATAATGAAGCACGTATTCAAGAGCTAATTAATCAAAACGAAGCCGTTATCAATAAAGTAAACGACAACATTAAAGATAAAATTAGCCCTAAAGCTTATAGGGAGTTCATCGCAAATGAGTCGAGATCAGAACAGATAAAAGTTGAAGCACAAAAAATATTAGATAGTGGTTTAGATAAAAAAACACAAGATAAAAGGTTAAAAGAATTATTAGTGTACTTTGATGCCTCTAACTCCGCGGCTCAGCACTTTAAAGATCCCAAGGCTTTTGGAAGTAGATGGACATTTGTTACTAATGCTACTAGCAAAGAGGGGAAAGAAAACCTTGAGCGTTTAAAGTTTTTAGCTAAAAACGAGTTGCAAAACGAAGGCAAGCAAGACCCTGAAGATAAAAAAGTACTAGAAAGAGCTAGAAACATTTGGGCCAAAGAGCAGGTTAGAGAAAGCAATAACGTTTATAAAAAAACAAGTTTAGCTAAAAATTACACTTCGTTTGAAACAATGGACGAAGCTGCTGACGCTATAGATCGTCAAATTCAAGGAGAAATCAACGTTCTTAATGCGAATAATAAAGATGGGGATTTTGACAAACAAATTGAACGATTAGAAGAAACAAAAAAAGAATTAATAACTGCTATTAAATCAGGAAAAACCTATGGATTAACACATGTGGATATTTTTGGCGAGAGCATAGCGTTATCAGTCGTTGAAACGCAGGCTAAAGCAGAAAGGTTTGAAACAAGAACTCACGAGGGTGGACATCAAGTATTTTGGAATGCATTACAAGCAGCTGGAGGAAATGAAATATTTAATCCAATGGCTGAACAAATTATAGATTGGACTAAGAATAACGACGAAGGAATGTTCAAGCGTATAATGTTGCGTACTGGCAATGGAGCGCAAGGAGCTTCGGAAATAGTTAGTGTGTTTTTAGAAGAAGTTGCTGGTGGTAAGTTCAATGTTAAAAAGAATAAAGGGTTTACTAATCTATGGGGGTTAATGTCTAATGACGCTATAACAAAAACAACTGGTAAAGATTTTGAGTTTGATTTTGCGGGAGAAACAGATGTTATGAATTTCTTAATTGGTCTTGGTAAAAAAATAAAAGATGGGACACTTACAAAAGCCGATGAAAGAGCTATACGTAAAAGTAAAATATTAGCTAAAACAAAGGCTGATAAAAAAGCTAAGTCTCAGTTTTCACAAGTATACCAAGAGGTGGAAACGTTTAAAGAACTCCTATCGTCTAAAGATCCTAAGACAAAAAGAGACGCGGCTTTAATGGTAGCGTATACACTAGAAAACGAGGTAGATAGAAGACTACCTGCGTTAGAGGGTATTAATCAGGAAGATAAGGCTGATATAGTAAACAACTTCCTGTTTGATGAAAAAAGAGGTTTGATGGGGCTATTAAAAGGTTATGATCCTAAAATAAACGACAGCGTAATGGGTTACTTAAATTCTTTTGTGCCTAAGACTAAGTTGAAGTTGTTAGATGCTAGACTTATGGAGTTTTATAAAGATGATCCTAGGTTTGGTAACATAATTCAATCAATGCAACAAGAGGGCGTTACCGAAAGAGTTGAAAAACAAGGCGCAGAAACAACAACTAAAACAACAAAGCGTGAGCGTGTTGTAGCGCAAGATAAGGTTGCTTTAGAAACTTTTGGTGAAACTGATTTACAAAACGAAATAAGAACTGATGTTGCGGCGTTTGGAGTTGAAGGTGTTAACACGTATTTAGACGTTAAAAAGAACACGGTATCACATCGTAAGTTTATAAAAGACGGTACTGAAATAACGCCAGAGTTAAAAGCTCAGTACAAAAAAGACGGTAAAAAACCACCTAAAGAATTAAAGTCACTACGTATGCCAACTGGCAAGTACTATCCAATACTAGAAAAAATAGCTAAGATGTACGGTGTTGATCCACTAAGATTAATTAGAGAACAGGATCTCACTACTATTATGAGAAAGTCTTCGCAAGATTATATATTATCTAAACGTGACGAACATATAGTTTCTTTACCAGAAGGT
>Ga0209337_1001468_pt1 | contig 17820 bp, 21 predicted proteins | sample LinPmetageLP53_FD_184044 | JGI IMG/M metagenome (GOLD analysis project Ga0209337, IMG submission 184044) | Marine viral communities from the Pacific Ocean - LP-53 (SPAdes) (version 2) | ecosystem: Environmental > Aquatic > Marine > Oceanic | place: Pacific Ocean | collected 2010-02-08 | reverse complement strand
TAAGGACTTATGGAAAAAAATGCTCAGAGCCCTTTTTGAAACGGGTCATCCTTGGATGACATTCAAAGACAACTCGAATCTCCGATACTCTAATAGTCACGAAGGGGTAATTCATAGCTCTAACTTGTGTACCGAAATTTTTCTCCACACGAAACCCTCTCTTTTCAAGGAGGGCAAAAAATCAGAAGTCGGAGAAACAGCGGTATGCAACTTAAGCTCTGTCAACCTAAAGGAGCACCTTAAGGAAGACGGAGCTCTCGATTTCGATCTATTGTCCAAGACGATAGAAGTGCAGATGAGGATGCTCGATAATGTCATTGATTTAAACTTTTATCCCACTGAAGAAGCTAAAAACTCCAACCTTAAACATCGCCCCGTGGGGGCAGGAACGATGGGCTGGCATGACGTCTTCCACTCTTATGACCTAGACTACTCGTCGGATGAAGCTATAAAATTGTCTGATGAATTATACGAATTCATTTCTTACCATTGTATCTTAAATTCCAGCAAATTAGCCAAAGAAAAAGGCGCTTACTCTTCTTACGAGGGCTCCTTATGGAGCCAAGATGCTCTGCCTATCGATACTTACAGGAGCTTGATGAATTATATGGATAAAAAACCCATAATTCACAGGGGCAAAAAATACGGACCCGAGCTAGATTGGAAAACTGTTCGCGCTTCTGTTTCATCCAACGGCATGAGAAACAGTAATACTATGGCGATTGCCCCCACCGCAACGATTTCTTATATTCAAGGATGCTCACCTTCGATTGATCCTGATTTCTCTACCTTTTTTGTATACGAAAATAAAAGCGGAAATCTTTTTATTACTAACGAATGGTTCGTTAAAGAATGCAAAAATTTAGGCATTTGGAACAGTAATTTCGTAGAAGCTCTTAAGATGGTAGATGGAGACGTAAATCTGTTAAGTGATAAAATTCTGCCCCCTAACTTGAAGGCTAAATATAAAACTGCGTTTGACCAAGATCAATTTAAATTAATTGACTGTGCTGCCGCTAGACAAAAATGGATTGACATGGGGCAGTCCTTAAATCTTTTTAATGACTCCACTTCACTTAAGCATTTGAATGATTTATATTTTCACGCTAAAGACAGAGGCCTCAAGAGTACTTATTATTTAAGAAACAAAAGCGCGAGCAAAATTGAAAAAGCTTCTGGCCCATCTACGCCCGACGATAAGGAGGCGGAATCTTGCTCCATTCTGGACCCAACATGCGAAAGCTGTCAATAAGGATAACAAAATGAGTAAAAGTGGATTATTATTAGGCGAAGAGATAGCGGGAGTAAATCAAATTTTACCCCACAAACACCAATTTGCATGGGACCTATTCCTAAAAGGCGTCGCGAACAATTGGTCTCCGTCCGAAATAAACATGGGAGACGACATAGATCAATGGAAGAACGACTCTCTGTCTAAAGATGAGAAGCTACTTGTTAAAAGGTGTCTGGGCTTCTTTGCTGGAAGTGAGTCTTTAGTTGGCAATAACTTACTTCTCACCGTTGCGAGATGGGTCACGGACCCTGAGTGCCGCCAATATGTACTTAGGCAAGCTTACGAGGAATCCTTGCATAACTGGACCGTAGTCACTTGTTGCGATAGTTTTGGCTTAAAAGTCTCAGAAGTTTACGAGGCGTATATAAATATCCCCTCCATTAAGGCCAAGGATGACTTCTTAATGGAAATTACCACTAGCGTTAATAGGCCCGAATTCTCTACTAGAAGCGCTGAAGGCAAAAAAGAATTTTTAAGAAATCTAGTTTCTTATTACATAGTATGCGAGGGAACATTCTTTTTTAGCGGATTCGCCATGCTTCTAGCTTTAGGGAGACAAAATAAGCTTCCTGGATTGTCGGATCAAATCCGATATACCCTCAGAGACGAAAGCCTTCATATCCAGTTCGGTACTTATTTAATTAATACACTAAAAGACCAGTACCCTAGCCTATGGACTAAAAAATTTGAAGAAGAGACTGTCGAGCATGTCAAGAAGGCCGTGGAGCTAGAGATAGCATACGCGCATGACGTTCTACCGAGGGGGATTCTGGGATTAAATGCGGATATGTTCGTACACTATATGCAATACATCGGAAATCGCCGCCTAGAAGGCATAGGCATCGACTTTAGGTTCGAAAGTGATGAAAACCCCTTCCCTTGGTTGTCGGAAGTGGTAGATACTGGGGCGATGACTAATTTTTTCGAAAGAAAAGTAAAAGATTATCAAAATTCTGGAGTTCTAGAGGACGATTTTTAATATTCATTTATAAAAAATAAGTGTATATATTAATATGGAAGTAGATTTTCAATTCTTTTTTAATTCTATGGCGGGAGTAATTGCTTTTTTTGGGGGATGGGTGCTAAAGGCCTTCTGGGAAAGGATAAAGGAAGTCGAGCAAGAGACGGATCATTTAAGAGATCACCATGAAACGGACCTGAAAGAGGCCCGAGCACAGCTCAACCAACTAGCCTTAGCTCTGCCTGATAAGTATGTCTCTAAGGGGGATTTCGATAATTTAGTTAAGACGGTTCACCACCGCTTTGATAGGTTGGAAGAAAAAATAGACGACCTCCCAAAAAAACATTGATCCCCACTCAAAAAGCACCTACCATAAGGTGTGAGATACGTTATAGTAGCTGATTTTTGGGCTGATGACTTCGCTGGCGGCGGAGGGAAGCACTCTGGAGGCGCAGAATTAAGCGATGAAATCCTCTTCGATATTCTCCTTAGCAAGAAAGAGGACGTAATAAAGTGCAAAAGCTCGGAGATTACGAGCGATTTCTTAGAGGAGGAGCGGGACTCTGTCTTCATCTTGTCTAACTTTTTCCAAGTCCATCCGTTTCTTTTGGAAAAAATTGAGAACTTAAAATATATCTTATATTGTCATGACTATAAGTTCGTGGGGCACATGCAACCCCAACAGTATGAGAATTTTATTGTCCCGAAGGAAGAACTGGTATGCGTAAGTCTTTTCGAAAACGCCAGTGCCGTCATTTGCCAAAGCGGCCTACAACAAAGGATTCATTACGATAACCTAGGCTTAAATAATCTAATAAATTTTTCTGGAAACCTATGGGCTCATGAAGCGTTAGACTTAATGCAATCTTTAGCAGATAATCCTAAAAAGGAAGTTTGCTCCGTCGTCAAGTCTCCTTATCTAGAAAAAGGGGTTCCCGAAGCTATCAAATTTTGCATTAAAGAAAAGCTCGATTATGAGCTGATCTCTGATAAAGACTACCGACAGTTTTTACATAAGCTTGGAACAAATAAGGGACTGGTTTTCTGGGCTCTTTTGCCCGAAACGTGTGGCAGGATAGTGGTAGAAGCCAAGATGATGGGAGTTAATGTTCACACGACTCCGCTCTTAGGTGCATCTCATGAGCCTTGGTTCCGCTTGCAGGGCAATGAGCTTATAGATATTATGAGGAACAAGCATGATGAAATTCATGAAATAATTTGCAATATAGAATATAAATGAGCGAAACCTTTAAATTCCTTTGCGGCAACGCCTTTAAGTCGTTATGCAAGTACTCCTCTGCGTCCTATTCGGATGCAAGAATACATAATTTTGATTTCAAGGTAAGGGATAATTTACACAACGCTCGGGTGTTCGTAAAGCTGGAATATTTACCCACTTTTCTTGAATACATAAAGCTAGATTTCCCTTATACTTTATTTACTCATAATAGCGATGTACCCGTAACAGGAAACGATGAGACCTTTAACTTGGCTCTTGAAAAACCAGAGATAAAAAAATGGTATTCTCAAAATATCGACTTTACTCACCCCAAGTTGTTCTCTATACCAATCGGTTTAGCTAACCCCAAGTGGCCCCACGGCGACCCCGTGCAAATGCAAATTGCGATAGACCAACAGTATTGGAAGAATAAGGATAACATACTCCACTGTAATTTCGATATAGGAACTAATCCCCTAGAACGCAATAAGTGCTTGCACGAAACAGGTTCGCAGCTTTCGAAACGAGTTCCTTTCGAGCAATACTTGGAAGAAATGGGCAAATCTTACTTTACCTTATCCCCTAATGGTAATGGCATTGATTGCCACAAACATTGGGAAGCGTTATATTTAAAAACAATACCCATAGTAACTAAAAGTATTAATATTGAATTTTACAAACACTTACCCTTTCTGGTCATTGACGATTGGGAGGATTATAAAAATTTAAATTTATCTAAAGAATTATACGATGAAATATGGGGGGACTTTAACCCTGAATCCCTTTATTTTAACAACTACGTAAATTCAATGCAGTTATGAGTCTTACCAAATTAAAATTTGCGTGCCACTGGGACTCCACCGAGGGCATTACCGATAGGGTGCTCAGGAACTGGGGATCAGCTCCAGAAGGCTTCGAATCCACTTTAGGGGAGGACTTCGACTACCTGATCTCATTTAACGTAAGTGATGAAATGCTCCTTACTCCACGGGAAAAAAATATAATATTTACAATGGAGCCTGACTGGAGCTCCTGCATACAAGACCGCATATTAGAAAATAGTTACAAAATCTTCACAAGCGTTGAGAGATTTTCCGCTCATGACAACGTAGTAATAGCGCCCACCTTAATGTTCCACGAGGACTCAGGCGGCTCTACCCACAATAATGTAAAACAACATGGGGCTGGCATTCAGAAAACCCCAGAGGACTATATCTCTAATGAAGACTTTAATAAAAGCAAAAAATGCTCAATATTACTAGCAGGTCACGGCACTTCCCTTCACCCTAATTGTCGCTACCCCCAACGTGAAGGATTTCTAAAAAGAATACTGGAATCACAATTAGATGTCGATATATATGGCAGGAATTGGGATATCTCCGACTCTAGATACAAGGGGTACGCTGTCTTCAAAGAGGACGCGTTGTTAGATTATGAATTCAGCATAGCTATCGAGAATTCTAAAGAAAATTACTATATATCTGAGAAATTCACAGATTGCTTCATCAATAACTGTGTGCCTATTTATGACGGATGTAGCCTTGCTCACGCATTCTATGCCCCAGAATCATTTGAAAAAATAAACATAGATGACCCTAGTTCCATAGACCGCGTGGGTGGAATTCTAAATAATACAAATAAAAAATATCAAAAACATGTTACTGAATCTAAAGTAAAATATTTCACCGACTACAACATTTATACATATTTAAAACAATGCATATAATACAAATAGGCTGCCATACAGGGGATGATACCTTCTTCACCTTCTTCCAAGAAAATCAAAATGAGATTAAAAAGTGCTTAATTATAGACGCGCTTTCCTCATCTGTGGATATCTGCGAAAAATATTATAAAAGCAAAATAAACAATAAGAATTTTGAAAAAATTACCTTCTTACGAAAAGCTATCGTAAGTGATCCCACAATCGATCATGTAGATTTTTTTGTTACTAAAAACGAACACGAAGACGATGGCGAAATTGACTTTACAGCCTTTAGTTCAACCAGCGAAAACCACCTCCTCAGTCATGGGGTAAAAAATGTTAAAAAAATAGAAGTCCCCGCCATAACTCTCACAAACTTGCTTGAAGACTTCTCTCTAAAAAATGTAGATCGATTATACCTCGATGCCGAAGGGCTAGATGCTAAAATTTTACTATCTATGGACTTCTCCGCCTTTGACATACCCTTCGTGTGCTTTGAGAGCAGTCACACAGACGGAGCCTTCGTGCAGGGAGATAACGGCCAACGTCTTCACGCCAAGCTCAAAGAGAGCGGATACGATATTTTTACGTTTTTTCACAAAGGCGGCGACTACGGCTATGTCAGCGAGCAATACGACTGGAACTGCTGGGCAATCAAAAAGGACCAAGAGAGACTACTGGAAGATATAGTAAAATTTTCTGGTCACGAGGCTAAGGTGATCGCTGGACACTCCACCGTTGTGCAATTATAATTAATTAAATGAAAAAAATAAATAAAATTTTTATACTTCACTACTCCAAATTAATTGACCGAAAAGCCCATATGCTGGAAGAGGCCGAAAAATGGTTCGGTGATACCCCTTACGAGTTTATAGAATCGTGGGATCAGGAGGAATTAAATGAAGAAAATATAAAAGAAAATTTTAATTTAAAAGTCTTTACAGAGAAGTTCAAAAGGAGCATGAGTCGCGGGGAGATGTCTTTATGCATGAAATACAAAACCATCCTAGATAAAATTTCCAATCAAGAAGAAGGCGAGCTATTCTTAATTCTAGAAGACGATGTTATTTTTAAGGAAAGCTTATTAGAATACATTGATTTCGTAGGCGAAGTCTGCGAAGAGGAAAAAATAGGATATGATTGCCTATTCGCAGGGGAGGCATTAATACGGAAGGGGGACGATAGAAACATATTTGCCAAAAAATCTTACCCTAGCACCAATGGGCTCTGCACCGTCATTTACACTAAGGAGGCTATAAAAAAACTAGATCAGTATCTTAAAGAAAGTAAAATAACGCAGCCATTAGATTGGCAATTCAATGATGCTTTTGAACAATTAGGGTTTGAGGTTTATTGGGGGAAAGCTATAACAAAACACGGGAGCGTCATTGCGGCAGAAGATGAAAATTTTAAAGGATTAAAATCAAGCCTAAGACAAGAATATTAAATACAATGGAATGCTTGTTGATACAACCTGGAGCTTTCGGGGATATTTTTCTGTGCGCCCCTATCGCCAAATGGTACTCCGACAGAGGCTATAACGTGGATTGGCCTGTCACAAGAAAATTCTTGCCCCTTTTGAGCTATTTTAATTACGTAAGACCCCTAGAATTACCCGAAGAGTCGCTAGACCCAGATTGGCTAAGATCGGATGTCATGAAAATTTTACCTATGACCTCAAACTATGATAAAGTTGTTAATTTGGCTGATCGAGGACCACACCCAACAGCGCAACATTTTTCCGAAAATTTCGAGCAATGCAAATATAGATTAGCTGAAGTGCCGTTTCCTGAAAAAAATAATTTATCATGGAAAAGAAATTTAGAAAAAGAAGAAAATTTATTTAATCTGCTTGAACTCTCCTCAAAAGATCGATACGCTTTAGTACATAAGGAAGACTCTTCTGGAGAAGCAGCTCTCGTTCCGCCTATAGACATGAAAGTAGTAGAAGTAAGACCTATTGAAAATTACAGTATACCAGATTGGTTCAAGGTTTTTGAAAACGCATCTGAAATCTATTGCGTAGAAAGCTCTATTCATCAATTCCTTGACGGAGTTATCCAACGCCTAACTAATAAGAGATTTTTATTGAAGAGACCATCGATAGCTCCCAACTACAGGTTTACGGTCTCCGAAAACTGGGATTTGCGTTTTATAGGTCAAAATAGTATCGTGAGAGGATAAGTATGAAATATTTAGTAACTGGAATCACAGGCTTTGCGGGCCCCAATTTAGCCAAACTCCTGCTCAAAGAAGGTCATGAAGTACATGGGGTTATACGGTGTCCCAATGGAAGACAAACGGATTTATTAGACATTTTAACGCTAGAAGAGTATGACTCTATTGTATTTCATTCTTTAGACTTAAGGCAGTTTCACTCAATAAGTAAAATTTTACAAAGCGAGAATTACGATGGCGTATTTCATCTAGCGGCCCAATCCCATCCCCCTACAAGCTTTAAAAACCCTATTCTGACTTGGGAAGAAAATGTTAATGCTACTGTAAATATAATTACCTCTTTAGAAGGGAGCGACACTAAACTAATGTTTTGCTCGACTTCTGAAGTTTACGGCGACTCATGTAAAAATGTAGGTTTACTCAGGACTTCTAATCCACTCACTCCTAGCAACCCATACGGCGCATCAAAGGCTGCTATGGATTTATACATGCAAGAGAGAATGAATAATGGATTCTTAAAAGGTTTCGTTACTAGAGCATTTTCACACACTGGCCCTAGAAGAGGCTTTAATTTTTCCATATCCTCCGATGCCTACCAAATAGCGAAAATGATGCTTGGGCTTCAGGACAAAAAATTAATGATAGGCAATCTAGACACCGAAAGGGTAGTGATTGATGTTAGAGACTGCGTAAATGCTTATTATCTATTAATGATAAATGAAAATTCTCACGGAAAAGTATTCAATGTATGCGGTGATGAGGTTCATAAAATGAGATTTTTTACTGACAAATTAATAGAGAAATCCGAACTTTCTGACGTAGTTCAAGAAATTAACCCTGACTTTTATCGCCCTATTGATATTCAAGTTCAAATCGGAGACTCTTCTGGGCTTAAAGATTTAACAGGGTGGAGCCCTAAAATATCAATAGATCAATGCATGAAAGACTTGCTGGGCTACTGGCGCAAAAAACTCAAAAACAGCAATGCTTAAATCTTAATTAGCCTAAAATGAAAACAGACATCGTAATACAGGGTGGCACATGGGGTAATTATACTTACGAAACCGCCGTTCAGTATTCTGAGTTAAGCTTCGTTGATCAAGTGATAGTATCCACTTGGAAAGGCGAAGAAAAGAATATCGATACCACTGATGATAGGTTGCAGTTTGTATTTTCTGAACCCCCAACTGAAGATGGCGGCGGTAACGTAAACTATCAAATAATTTCATCTAGAGAGGGGATCAAGCTTTGCACTTCTCCATTTTGCGTAAAAATGAGGTCGGATCAACAAATCCCTAATTCAGAAATGCAAAGATTGTATGACTTTTATAATGACTCTAAAGTTGATAAAGAAATCTTCGTATTAGGTATGGGTACTCACTTTCCCTATCATCCGCAAGATCATGTTTTTTGGGGTAAAACCCCACAGCTTTCAGAGCTATTTGATATTCCCTTGTCTAATTGGGAAAGTTACACAACTAATGTAAATTTTAACACTAATATGAGGGCCCCTATGTATATCGGAGCCCATTATTACGCCAAGTATAGCGAAGTAGCGAAAAAACACGCAAGCGACTTTCATCAGTATTTGCTGGACTCATCCCCAAAGAAAGAAGAGGCTTTTGAAGAGTACTTTCGAATAAAAGACGAGTATTTTAAAAGCTTTCCAAGGATAAAAATGGATTGGCATAAATACAAGCAGGGGTATCCCTATGGCTTTTATTACGATCAAGGCGAAAGATATCACGATTAATATAATTAATAAAAAAGCTATTTATGGAAATAATTAAAATGAAAGATATGAAAGGCGGGTGGTTCATTGGAGACTTTGAGCCAGTAGCCTATAGGTCCGATTCTTTTGAAGTGGGTTACGCACAACACAAAAAGGGTGACAAATGGGACACTCACTACCATAAGGAAAGTGATGAAATAAATTATATGATAAAGGGCGAGATATTAATGCAAGGTAAGAAAATTACTAAAGGGGATATTTTTATTTTAAAAAAATATGAAGTTGCTGACCCTGTTTTTTTATCTGACGTTGAAGTAATAGTGGTAAAAACTCCTAGCAGCAAAAACGATAAATACGTAGTAAAATAGAATTAAATTAATTATGAAATACGACAAAAGCTTACTAAACGAAGTACACGGCAGTAGCGACCTTCTCAATAAACAAATCTTTAAAGACAAACCTATGACCGCTGATCACTTGGCGTCAATTAATCACAAATTTCTAGGAGGAGGTATGTCTCAAAATTATTTTGCAATACCTTGGTTTGAGTACTATTTCGACATTCATAAGTTTGAATACATTGTTGAAATCGGAAGCCAAAAAGGTTGTCTGAGCACTTATTTGGCAAACTTTGCGGGCATTACTGAGCAATGTTTTTTTGAAACTTACGAAATCGACCCCAATAAAGATTGGTATGAAAGAAAATATGAGGGATGCGGTCACTGGTACGAAAAGTTAGCTGAAATTTCTCCATTTATAAACTTTTATCACGACGACATCTTTAAGGAAGATTCCATAAATCACATTAAAGAAAATATTTCTCAATTTAAAACCTTCATCTTCTGCGATGGGGGCAATAAGCCTCAAGAATTTAATACGCTTGCCCCCCTCCTAAAACAAGGCGATTGCATTGCTGTTCATGATTGGGGCCACGAAATAAACTTAGCTAGCATATCTGAATGTGTCTCAAAAAATGGGTATGTGGAAGACGAGCCCTCTGCCTCCTCGGCTTCGTTTTTTGGGACATTAATAAAGCCTTTCGTAAAGGCAGAATGATAATTAATGTTAAAACTTTGCATTTTAGACATTGACGGCGTTTTAACTAATGGCGAAAAAACTTACGGGCTTGACGGCTCCGTGATATCTAAAAATTACTGTGACCAAGATTTCACAGCCATTAAAAGACTAAGGCACTGTGGGGTGAACGTTTGTTTTTTATCTGGAGATAGAAATGTAAATGAGCCAATGGCGAAAAAGAGAAATATAGATTTTTATTATTCCCGAGGAATCGAAAAAAAAGACTTCCTAGCTAACTTCCAAAAAATATATTCCACTGATCCTCGTAACATGTTGTACATAGGCGATGACCTGTTCGACTTAGGCATCATGAAGATGGTGGGCCACCCCTATTGCCCCTCTGATTCATGCGCTGAAGTAATTGATCTATGCCAGCCGCTGGGAACAGTTTTAGACGGCCAAGGCGGCTGCAAGGTCATATCAGAGTTAGTATCTAAGTTGTTAAAAGCAAAAATCATTAATGATTGCGACTTGAGCGATATCCCGACCTTAGATTCACAAGAAAAACCCTAATGCTTCGCTTGGGATTGATAGGCAAAGAGTACGAGGATAATATATTAAGCTCCCCATCCTTAATAGAGGGAGAAACTAACATATGCTCCTCTTTCACGAAAAAGAACGGGGGGGTCTACAACTTCCTAAACGTCAAAACAAAAGCGATAAAATTTAAAATTTACACAAATGGATCAAGAAACGCTTTTATAATAAATAATAGTACTCTGAGTAAAAGAACCTCGTTTACGGTATTAAAAAAAGAATCTAAAATCTCAAAACTTGAAATTGAAGATATTAACGCTAATTGCGACTGGATTCACGTTTCATATATTGACGACATAGAAGATTACCAAGAGTTGTTTAATCTTTCCGTGCCGATAAGCATAGATTTCTGCACTACTTTACCAAGAAAAAAGTATTTAAAATTAATTAAAAAATGCTCCCTTATTTTTGATTCAAGAGAGAGGAAAAATCTGTATTCTGCCACCTCAATTGATAATCCATTAATTCTTCACGATGAAAAGGGGTGTGAGGTAATAATTAATAAAAATATAATACGAAAAGGTTTTACAAAACCCCAAAAAAATCTTAACGTAAACGGAGCAGGGGATATTTTTGCTGGAATCTTTATAAATAGCTACTATAATTCAGGCATGGAGCACGCCATAGACACGACCTCGGAATCTGTGACAGGCTTCTTATCTAACATAAAATGAAAAAATATAATGTACTTTTGCCCGTGGCTGGAAAAGCTCAAAGATTTTTAGACCAAGGCTACAAAATGCCCAAGCCATTGATAATGGCTAAAACTAAGCAGGTAATAGATTGGGCAATGGAATCTATAGACACTACAGATTGCAATTTAATTTTTGCGGTTAGATTAGAGCATATTAATAATTTTTCGATTGATGACATTTTAAAGCAAAAGTTCGGTCAAGGCATAAAAATAGTAGTAGTGGATCACGATACAGATGGCACTGTGTCCACCTGTTTATTAGCTAAAGACTTAATAAATAACGATTCGCCTTTAATAATTTACTGCCCAGACGTATGCTTTCAGTCTCAGCTACGCCCTTCATCAATCGATGAAAGTCTAGACGGATTCGTGCTGACCTTTAAAGCTAACAACCCTGCTTATAGCTATGTAGCCACAAACTCAGAGGGATACGCCACTAAGACGGCGGAGAAACAAGTAATAAGCTCGGACGCAGCAGTTGGGGTATACCACTTTAAACATGGTAAATCTTTCGTAAATTATGCAGAAGAGTTGATAAGAAAGAATATAAGAACAAAAAATGAGTTTTATGTATGCCCAATGTATAATCTGTTAATAAGAGATGGCTTAAAAGTTAAAATATCTCAAGTAGAAAAAATGCACGTACTGGGCACTCCTGAAGAGTTAAGCTTTTTTGTAGATAAAGTCGCTTCTAAGTTCGGAGAAAGACCCATTGGGCTTTGCTGCGACCACTCTGGCTACGAAAGAAAAGAGGAGGCTAAAGAAATTTTAAATTCTATGGGCATTCAATATATAGACTTTGGGTGCAATGTCGAAAAAGATGTTGATTATAATGCCTATGTTGGGCAAGCTGTGGATTCCATTGACAACAAAACCTGCGACTTCTGTCTTGGATTTTGCAGGACAGGTCAAGGTATAAATATCTTAGCGAATACTAAGAAAAACATAAGATCAGCTTTAATTTTTGACGAGTATACGGCAGAAATGTCAAGGAGACACAATTGCGCTAACTTTTTTTCCATACCCTCTAAGTATACCAATAGCTCTTCACTTTCTAGTATTATTAAGACATTAATCAGCTCCTCTTTCGATGGGGGAAGACATATGACTCGAATTAATCAAGCTATTTAAATAAACCACCTAAATGGTTCTAATTTCACATAGGGGCAACATCTCAGGCAGCTCTAGATATGAAAATCATCCCCACTATGTCACGAAGGCTCTTGATAAAGGATATAGCTGCGAAGTGGACGTTTGGTATGAAAATGGTCAATGGCGATTAGGTCACGAGAAGCCATTGCATCAAGTAAGCACATCTTTTCTGAAAAATAATAAACTCTGGTGTCACGCCAAAAATTTAAATTCTTTACACAAAATGCTAGAAAATGATATACATTGCTTTTGGCATCAATCTGATGATTTCACTCTTACTTCCAAACAGATAATAATGACTTACCCAGATAAAGAACTTACTGAAAAATCCGTTTGTATAGACTTGAACGCAGAAAAAAAATACGATAACATATATGGAATATGTTCAGATAACATTTCTAAATATAGATGAAAAAGAATAATTACGATACTAAAACTTATAATTTTCGTGATTATGTAGAAAAATTTCTAGATTTTCCGCACCTAGAAAGTATCCATAAAGACTTTCCTTTCGGTGAAATTTTAATTTCTGGGACAGACCAAAACAGGCATTTACATAGAAAATTTTACGACGGAATGGATAATTCCTCTGAATTCGTAAAGCTGTACCGTAAGTTCATTAAAGAGATAATCTTCCCCTCATTTGATGAAGAGGTTATCTTTCAAAAGTTTCCTACATTCAGAATTCATCAACCAAATAACCTTGCGGTTTTCGCCTTTCATAAAGATAAAGAATATAATCATAACGAAAACGAAGTAAACTTCTACCTGCCCATCACTAAAGCTTTTGGCACGAATACTTTCTGGTACGAAAGCGAAGAAGATAAGGGGGACTTCTCCCCCATGAATGGTGAATACGGTGATGCGATACAATGGAAAGGCTCTAACCTTAAACACGGCAATAAGCTCAATGAAACTGACCAGACTAGGATAAGCTTTGATTTTAGGATTTTGTCTAAAAAAATTTATGACGCATCTCGCCCTAAAAACAGTAAAAGCAAAAACAAATCCTTTACCATAGGAGACTACTATGACACTTTTAAATAAAAAAGATAAAATCTTCGTTGCGGGCCATAATGGTATGGTGGGTTCAGCCATTATGCGATCCTTAAAATCTGCGGGGTACGAGCATATCTTAACTGAAGAAAGGTCCGAGCTAGACTTAACCGCCCAAGATCACGTAAGAGAGTATATTTTCTACCAAAAACCTGATGTCGTAATTAATTGTGCCGCTAAAGTAGGGGGGATTCACTCTAATAATATATATAGAGCAGATTTTATATATAGCAATCTGCAAATACAAAATAATTTAATTCATTTTTCTCACCTTTACGATGTCAAGAAATTACTGTTTTTGGGAAGTAGTTGCATATACCCCAAATTTACTGATCAGCCCATAAAAGAAGAGTACTTATTGCGCTCCCCCCTAGAGCCCACTAATGAACCTTACGCTATAAGCAAAATAGCGGGCATTAAAATGTGTGAAAGTTACTATAAGCAATATGGGTCCAATTTCTTAGCGGTTATGCCATGTAATCAATATGGACCTAATGATAATTATCATCCTGAAAATTCTCACGTTTTACCAGCTCTATTGAGGAGGTTTCACGAAGCCGTTTCGAAGGGAGAAAAAGAATTAATGGTGTGGGGAACAGGGCGTGCAAAACGCGAATTTCTTCATGTTGATGATTTAGCCTCTGCTTGCCTGTTCATCCTTGAAAACATAAAAGCAGAAAACATATATGACCTCAATATTTCTCACCTAAACGTCGGAAGCGGCGCTGACATTTCCATCCACGATTTAGCTTACCTAGTCGCAGAGGTAACGGGGTATCAAGGCAAAATAAAATTTCAGCTCGACAAGCCTGACGGGACTCTTGAAAAGCTAATGAGCTCTAAGAGACTTAACTTAATGGGCTGGAGACCTAAAGTGTCCTTAATTGAGGGCATCGAAGATACTTATAAAGATTTTAAAAATAACTACCCCGATAAGATAAGATCATTTTAATTATGAAAAACGTTATAGTCACAGGAGGGTGCGGCTTCATAGGCAGTCATATCGTCGATGAATTAATAGACGACAATTACAGCGTTACCGTGATAGACAACCTATCGTCTGACTGTAATGAAGAATTTTATTTCAATGACGAAGCTTCGTATTTACATAGCGATATTAAAGATTATGAAGCTATCGCTCCTTTATTCAAAGACGTAGACTACGTATTTCATTTAGCGGCAGAATCCCGCATACAACCTACGCTAGAAAGACCCCAAGAAGCTTGTTTGACTAATTTCGTCGGTACATGCAATGTCCTAGAGGCATCACGTCAGCATTCAGTAAAAAGAGTAATATACTCAGGAACCTCTTCCGCCTATGGACGCGCAAACCGATCATTATTCAGCGCCCTTATGGGGTCCTCTAGTGCGCCGTTAAGTGAAAACATGCAAAGGGACTGCCTAAATCCTTACTCAGTATCTAAAACTGCTGCTGAAGATTTGTGTAAAATGTATTATACGCTGTGGAACCTTGAGACTGTGATGTTCCGTTATTTTAATGTGTACGGGGAAAGGCAGCCGACCAAAGGACGGTATGCTCCAGTGGTCGGTCTTTTTTTAAAACAGCAAAAGGCTAATGAACCCTTAACCTTGGTGGGTGACGGGCTTCAGCGAAGGGATTTCACTCACGTAAAAGACGTAGTGAAAGCTAATACCCTAGCTATGAAATCTGAAAATTATGGAATTTTAGGGCAAATATTTAACGTAGGAACGGGGGTCAATCATTCGGTTCTAGAAATCGCGCAGTTAATTGGGGATAATTTTACCAATTTACCCCCTCGCCTTGGAGAATCCCAAGAAACTTTAGCTGATATTACAAAAATCTCCAGAGAGCTTGGCTACGAGCCTTCGGTTAAGCTAGAGGACTGGATAAGGGAAAATAAATGAAGGCCGTGGTTGTAGGGTGCGGGTTAAGCGGAATAACTTCAGCCATCCTACTTAAACGAAAAGGCTATGAGGTAGAAATATTTGATACCCGTAATCACATCGGCGGCAATTGCTACGATAAAAAAATTGAAGGTGTGATGGTGCATCAATATGGCCCGCACGGCTTCCATACAAATAATCAAAAAGTTTGGGATTTCTTGAACCAATTCTCTTCTTTCAATGATGTCTGTCTCCGCGTAAAGGGAAATACAGCCGAAGGGGTAATACCCCTCCCCTTTTCCCTCGCTTCCAGAAAAATAGTGGGCCCTAAAACCCCAGATGAAATAAAAGAATTAATTTTTAAAGACTATAGTGAAAAAATGTGGGGTATTCCTTGGGAAGACCTTCCTGCCTCTATTAGCGGACGAGTTCCCACTATGCGCGATGACGCCTCTCCTTGCTATCACTTAGATAAATATCAAGGCATACCTACTAATGGATATACTGAGATGTTTAAAAATATGCTTGGATCAATTAAAATTAATTTAAATTGCCAGTCAGAAGAATATAATAAACAAAAATATGATTTATTAATCTATACTGGAAAAATTGATGAGTTCTTTGATTATAAGTACGGATGGTTAGAGTACAGATCATTAAAAATACAATTTGAGACAGCTAAACCTCAGCCCGACACTTTTCAATTAAATGAATGCAACACTAAATCTTGGACTCGTAGCGTGGACCACTCTCATTGGCATAACCAAAAAGTTAACCAAACTGTCATTTCTAAAGAATATCCTTGTGAACATACCAAAAATAATATAGCATTTTACCCGAAGCCCTTTGGGGATAACCAAAAAATATATAAAAAATATAAGAAAATTGCGGACTCCTTAAAGGGTGTTATATTCGTAGGTAGGCTCGCTACTTACAAATACCTAGACATGGATGACGCTATCTCTCAAGCCTTTAATAAACTAAAAAATATATGAGCACAAAAATACTTGTTACAGGCACTCTTGGTCAAGACGGAGCTAATATGGCTGAATTTTTACTCCGAAACCCTGATAATAAGGTTTTCGGAATGATACGCCGATCTTCGTGCCCTAATTTTACAAATTGTAAGAATTTCCTAGGTCACCCTAATTTTCAATTAGTTTACGGCGATTTAACAGATGAATTTAGCATTTTTAAACTTGTTCAAGAGATTCAGCCCGACTATTTTATTAATTTCGCGGCCAATAGTTTCGTTGGGTGTAGCTGGGATATGCCCATGCACGTTTTTGATACCAACGCTGTTGGAGTTATGAGGTGCTTAGAGGCGATTAGAGCCTATCAACCTAAATGTAAGTTCTACAGCGCGGGAAGTAGCGAGGAGTTTGGCGACGTGGACTACAGCCCTCAAGACTTAGAACACCCCTTAAAGCCCCGAAGCCCTTACGGAGCTTCCAAGTGCGCGGCGCGACACTTAGTAAAGGTTTACCGAGAATCTTATGATATGTTTGCGGTCCACGGGACCCTCTTTAATCACGAAGGCACTAAAAGGGGGGAAGAATTTGTTACCAGAAAAATTACCAAAGGAGTGGCTAGAATCAAAAAATCTATTGACCTAGGAGAAAAGTTTGACCCCATTGAGCTAGGCAATATTTATGCGAAAAGAGACTGGAGCGATTCTGAAGATTTCGTAGAGGGTGTTTGGTTAATGCTCACTCAGGACAAACCTAAAGACTATTTATTGGCGAGCGGAGAAACTCATACTATTAAGGAATTCGTTGACAGGGCTTTTGTGGCGGCCAAAATAGAAGGCTCTTGGAGCGAAATCCCCGATGACGCTCTAAAAACTAAATTTCGTAATAATTCTGAGGCGGGGGAAGTCTTAGTAAAAATCAATCCCGAGTTTTATCGCCCCAACGAAGTGGAACTACTCCTTGGGGACCCAACGGATATCAAATTAGAACTTGGATGGAAACCAAAAGTTTCTTTTTGCGATTTGGTCAAAAAAATGGTACAACATGACTTAGATGAGTGACGAAGGATTCGATATAGGCCGAAAAATTATTTCTCGCGCCACTAACAAGCAAGTCAAGCCTAAAAACAAACTTTGGGTTTTAATTTGGCAATTAATCAAAGACCCAAATGACTTCTCTAACGTAGATTGGGCGAAGGAAACGAAGGCTTCCGCGCTATTATTTATGCAATATCCTAATATAAAATTCTGGAGTCAATTAAATTTAGGATTTTACCTGAACTCCTTAAACTTCTTCAACGGCACGGATGGAGTTAAACACTTACGACAAGCAATTACTGAATTCGAGAGTGCATCTAAACTTAAATTTGTCGAGGTTA
>Ga0209337_1001466_pt1 | contig 17829 bp, 29 predicted proteins | sample LinPmetageLP53_FD_184044 | JGI IMG/M metagenome (GOLD analysis project Ga0209337, IMG submission 184044) | Marine viral communities from the Pacific Ocean - LP-53 (SPAdes) (version 2) | ecosystem: Environmental > Aquatic > Marine > Oceanic | place: Pacific Ocean | collected 2010-02-08 | reverse complement strand
GAACATAGAATACAAGAGTCTATGTCTCATTGTTTAAAAGGTAAAAGAATTGCTATGCGTGAATCTAAAAAACATATAGAGTATCATTGCCTAAAATCGGAGGCAGAGACAGAAATTTATTTAGGTGAAAAATCTATAAAAAAGCTTATACTAAAGTAATGAAAATAACTGCAGAAGTAGTAAATGGTGAATGTCCAACTTGTAGTGAACTAACAATGTTAGTTGGATTAACTAATGAGTTATATAGATGTATGAACTGTGGCGCAGATCTACAGCAACACGTCAACGGTAAAATAAGTTATTTACCTGTCATGACTTCACGTAATGATGGCGGTAAAGTTTTTGTTAAGGAATGGAAATAGGTGGCCAAACAAAGATTTACGCACTTTACACCTCGTGAAAAACCTAAGAAAAGAGGACCTAGACAACACAAAAAATCATTAAATAAGGCAGAAAAACGTCAGAAAAAAATGACAAGATACAAAGGCCAGGGTTGACAAACATCCCATAAGATACTATATAGAAAGAATGAAAGAAATAAAACAATATAATAAAAGTTTGTTAAAAGTTGCAGATCAAAAATTAAAGCGATTGATTGAAACTCAGCATGACATAAATCATCCGGGTCCATACTTTGATATGGTTAACAGACAACTTGATTACGTAAACACGCTTAGAGAAAGGATAAAACTTATAAATGAAAAAGCTAACGATAACGAGTAAAGACATTACGCAAAAACAATGGTCTAATCTTATATTAGAAATAAATCTAATGAAGAAAGCATGGTCATCTTATGCAAGCCTAGAGCTGCAGGGACCAGGGATCAAGAAAATTATAGCACATGGAACAAAGAACTTTGACTCAAAAGTTATGGAAGATGAGTAATGGAACTAATAATTCTAAACGACGGACTTTATCAATTAATTCCTGTCACAAAGCAGATGATGGAACATATATCTTTATTGGCACCAGTAGACTGCATGGGGATATGCGAGATACTCCGAGCAAAACTAAGCGGGTACGCAGACACACTAAACCTACACATAATGAATGATGGTAGTGGTAATTTTGTTGGCTGTATTTGTGGTTAGATAATTTTATCTGGGTCACATGAAAACTTAGTATAAGCTTTCATACTGTTTGTCCATTCTGGGTCAAACCCTGCCATTAGTTTGTGTGAGTAATCATAACCATAAACAATACAAGAACTATAGTCATCAAATAATACTTGGGGTGTGGGTATAATTTTACAGTTATTGCCGGCAAGTTCACTGCATAAAACCATTAATAAAACTATTTTTGTCATTGACACCTGTTGTATTTTGTGAGATAAATCCCATATATGATATTAATCAAAGAAAGGAGTATATCACAATGACTGATATAACAAAGTACAAAAACGTATCGTTAAGTCATAAGACCTATGACCTAATCGATAAGATAAGAAAAGTAATACAACCAGATACGATTCTAAGTAGATCACAAACTATTAGTATTTTAGTAAATGAGAAAGCGAGGAAACTAAATGGAAAAGTCAAAAAAACATAAAGTAATCTGTCCAACCTGTAAAGGTAATGGCTATGTAAGGATCCCTTACAAGCTAGCTAGAGAAGAAATTACAGCACAATGTGGTGTCTGTGACTCAGAAGGAGAAATATATGCAAATGAAGTTGATGATATTATTATTGATTCTGATGGCATGCACACATTGCAGTAAGTTAGAGTTTGATGGATTTGATCCAACAACATCGGTTGTTAAGTGGATTGTAACAGGAGAAAAAAAATGAGTAAAGGACCAGAAGATCTTTTAGAACAAAATAGAAAACAAATAGAATATCTTCAACGTCAATGTCGAAAGGCTGGGGCTGCAATTCTAGATCAAGAAATAACTATTGGTGGATTAAAAAAAGACATCGATAGACTTGATGAAGAGAATACAAACCTTAGACTAATGATAAGTTCTAAAGATGACACGAAATAAAAAACACATCAAAGGCGATCAAGCAGAACTGATTGCCCAAGAGTTTTTTATTAAAAAGGGTTATTATGTATTTAATAACATATCACAACACGGACCAGTAGACATGGTTGTATTAGACAATCAAGGTTATACATTATTGATTGATGTAAAAGCTGTGTCTCTTCGGGCTAAAAATGGTTGGAAAGTTAATCGTGTGCCAACTGAAGAACAGGAAAAATTAGGTGTACATATAGTTTATGTTAATTTAGACACACGTGAAGTATTAGATGAAATGCCTAGTAAAAGAAAAAATAAAAACAATATAGTGGATATAAGAGAATGGAAAAAATTATAATATATATACTTGAGAGAATATATCATTACTCAACGATGTTAACGTCGTGGTCGTGGTGTAAGTTATACGGAAATAGGAGGAAAGGTTATGGATACAGAAAGAGAAAAATTTGATAAATTACAACAGGAACAGAGAGATTTAGACGAAAGTTATCAACAATCTAAACGTAATAAAAAAGAACGTGAGGACAGGGAAGATAACGAAGAATATTTAAAAGAATTAAAGGACAAACTGTGAGTTATAAGTTTAATAAGTTGTATGACTACCCAAGGTCGATGCGGACATTGATTGGTGGTAAACGTCATTACGATATACGTGACGAAAAGTTACCAAGTGTTACGACTATATTATCCGCATGCCAGTCGGACGAGAAGAAAGCAAGTCTTGCTGCGTGGAAAGCGAAGATGGGTGACAAGGCGGCAGACAAGGTTAGAGACGATGCAGCCGAGCGCGGTACAGCCATGCACAAGTACCTAGAACATCATATTGATGGCACAGGGCTCAAGGACCTTACACCACTTGGTGTACAGGCCGAGACGATGGCGCACAAGATTATAGAATCAGGGCTCAAGGACCTGTCAGAAGTATGGGGGCAAGAAGTGACGTTGTACTATCCTGGGTTGTATGCAGGAGCAACTGACGTTGTAGGAATCTTTGATGGCCAGCCGGCTATCGTAGACTTCAAACAATCAAATAAACCAAAACGTAGAGAATGGATTGAAGATTACTTTGAGCAGCTGGGAGCATACTGCATGGCCCACAATTATGTTTATAACACCAAAATACAGTCTGGAATCATTCTAATGTGCACCAAAGATTTTATGTTTCAGAAGTTTGAGGTGTCTGGACGTGAATTCGTACGCTATCAACACGCATTCTTGCGCAAATGTGATCAATACCATGAAAATTGTACCCAGGCAAAAAAGAGTCAAGATACAAAAAATGATCAAATAGTACAGTAAATCATAGGCTAATTTCATTTGTACCCTTTGTATACCCTTTTCAAAACAAAAACAAAAAATAAAAAAAATATTTTTTAAAAGTGGTTACAATTGGTACAAATTCTAGAATTGTTGTATACCAACACTTATTTGCTCAAATTTGTATCCTAGAGCAGGATACAATTGGTTACAAAAGATACAATTTTGTAAAAAACATCAAATAAGCAAGCAATACCAACAAAATAAGGGACGCGCGCATATGATTTGCATTTTTAAATTTAAAAATCATTGAGAGAGGTGTATACAGTCAGTATGAAATCCAAGAAAAAATCAAGAAGAATAAACAGCTACACAAAACCAAAGACAGTAAAAGAGTCTGTGGTGTTTCCCTACAAACGTGTACGTATAGATTGGATTGACATAATTACTGAAGGCGGTTGGGGTACAGACAGAGAGTTTAAAGATATGAAACTTGCAACACCTGTGAGTGAAGGTTGGTTATTTAGCAAAGATGATGAGACTGTAAGAATATTTGCGGGTTATGATGTAGAATCAGATGGTTCTATTCACTTTTCGGAACGATCGGTTTTCCCGACTTCTTGTGTGAAGAAGATAACGAAGATTCACTAGTTAATTGTAATCTTTCTTCTTGTAAAGTTTTTAATCTTTTTATTTCGTCTAACTTTTCTTCCTTAGCCATGTCACTTAAATTGCCGTGTAAATGTGTTTCAATAAATTGTCCAGTTGCTTTACCTATTAATTGTTCAAATGGTGCTGCTTCTTTTATCTTACCTTCATCCACAAGTTTTTGTGACAATACTTGTTGACGTCTAACATAATTATTTTTTGTAACAGTAAATGCTCTATTAACTTCATTTGATCTAGCCTGTAAATACTTCTGTATTTTTGGATTCTGCATAAGCTCAGACCCTTCAATTCTAGCTCGTTTAGGTTCGTAGCCAGCATGTAAAGCTGCTTCTGTTCTAGTGGTTCTGCCCTCATTCATAATTAAATACTCACAAAATCTACGTTGCATTTCTGTAAGCTCTATTGGATAGGCCGCCTTCTTTTTGACAATTTCTTGACTCATACTTGCTTTATACATAATATCTTATATAAACACAATAGTATGAAAGCAAAAGAATTACGACAATATTTAGACAAGTTTTTAGTTTCACCGGCTGCACAACAAGCTAGGGTTCAGATAGAATTACCTAACGGAGAAAAATTAGACCTGAGAGAAATTCAGTTGTTGGAAACTAGAATGATTGGTGATAGAGACACACACATTTTAAATTTAAAAGGAATTAAACTGGGCGGTACTTGGAAGATGCCAAAAATAATTGGCAAACTATAAGAGGTTACCTTGGCTAAATTAGAGAAGGATTTGTGGCGTGAGCTTAAAGGAATTAAAAGTAAAATTAGTTGGACAAGATTGGAAAACCGTAGCTTATTGGGCACTCCCGATCTATTGGGTTATAATGATCTTGGCAGGTTTTTCACTGTTGAACTAAAGGTAACATTAGGTAACAAAATACGTTTTTCACCCCACCAAATTAGCTTTCATGTAAAGCATAATTTAAATACATTTATCCTTGTTGCTTGTACCCCGGACAGGGGACACTACCGCTTGTACCCAGGTTCTGGGATACTGGAGCTTGTAGACTCTGGCTTGAAGCTTGAACCCTTAGCTTGTGGGCTTGCAGCCTGCGTGGGTTGGTTCGAAAGCTTGAGAGCTTGAGCCCAAACTGTATTTGTATTTTTTATTTTTTTTCGGGGGCTGGTAAGACCGTACTGGTCCGAACCCCCGAAATTTCTAATGTTTACCATAAGAAATATTTCCAACGTCATGAGACCAGCACGCTCTACAGTCACCACATTGGCCGCCCTGATCAGGGGCCGGACAGGTACGAGCGCCCGGCTTCGTGGTAACAGTCGACGTATGCGGCCAGCTGCCAGCAGCTGCCTGGTCAATCATTGTCATTGATAGTCTAATAATTAAATTTTTGGGGCACCTGTTCAGGTGGTCCTTTATCCATGCTTCACGCGTTGGCATCCAGTGCTGGATCTCAGGCGTTAACCTGCAAACTTCAAAAATTTTGTTTAGGTGGTCCAAGTCTTGTACGTCTCCGGCGTCATGCCACCTGAAGACCTTGTGCTTGCTCACAGCTTGTGAGTTAATCACCACGGCCATGGCCTCCGACCAGCGCGGGTCCTTCAGGCTTGCCAGTCTTTTATATTGCGATTCACGTATCGCGGGAAATCTCGTATAATTACCCTTCATAGCATAACAGCCAAAGCACACCGAGCCCGGGACCTTAGCGAGCTTGCCGCCTGTCTTACACTCCCAGGCTGGCAGCCCATAAGCAAATCCAGGCATTTTCTCCGGCTTAGATAGTGATATAATTATTTTTTTTGCTTCTTTTATATTCATAATTCTTTCTCCTATAATATCTCATACTACAATAATATTTCCTTGTCAAGCTTGCGGCTTGAGCTCTACAGCTTGCGGCTTGTAGCTTGAGGCCATAGTCCCAGAGCCAGTCCGCGTGCAGCAAGAGCACCCGGACCATCGCTGGCCCGGCTGCATTAAATTTATTTTTTCTAGTCGAGCAATACATAATATTGATTAGTAAACCATTTTTGAAACCAGGTCAGGCCCTTCTGCATTGTAGCGCCATCCTCCAGCATCTCAGCACCTTTGATCACATCGTAAACCGCTACAGCGTAACGGGGCAGCTGGCACGACTCGCCACTGTATGGATTTTTTATAGTCTCCATAGCATGCTTAGACGCTGGATCAGTGATCATTATTTTAAATGGCAAATGTCTTGCTGGTTCTATTATGTCTTGTATTTTCATATTTCCTTTCATTGTTATGGTACAGGTATATCCCATTTAATCCCATATGCAAGATAAAAATAAAAATAAATTACTTGACAGCTTGCGGCCACCATGGGGAGCCCTGGCCGGGCCCACCCAAAAAAAAACAATTATGAGGAGCCCGGGCGGGCCCACCCAAAAAAAAACAAAAAAATTTTTCTAGTTGTAGTTGCACACTTTTTAAGATGTGCAAATACAACCGATTTTGTTGACAGACAAAATTCGTAAATTCTTTATGTTGTCTGGGGGTACATCACACTGATAGCAACACCCCAGACTAACTTTCATTTAGTATTAAGTTTTTGTAAATAATAACATAATATCTTATATAATCCCTTGACTTTAAAAGTCAATAGTTTAAATTAATTTTTATGCAAATAAATAAAAACAATCAACCGAAAGGAAACATGAGTAGAATAAGACTAAATTCCGAGTATCGTAATAAGATTGCAAATCGTATGCGAGTACATTTGGAATGCGAGGACACACAAGAAAAACAAAAGTATGATGAACTGAAAGCAAATCAAATTCAGTTAAATGATGACGCATGGAAAGTTGCCGAAACTATTGTGCGAAAACATTACACTGATGATGATGTTGAAAAAGCATACTACTTACAAAATAAGTTTGAAAATGTAAGTACGATTGCTAAAGATAGTTGTTTTCATTTTCATTATGAGGGCGAGAAAGAAACAAGAGATTATGACAATAATCTTACAATGGAAAAAGCTACTATTGAAAAACATTTTGATTTTAAATTAAATGGTTCAATAGATACTGACAACAATTCTTCTTATCATAGTGGCGATGAACAATATGGTTATGCGTTGTTTCGTGATGAACTAAAAGCACAAGACGAATGCAATCCAGATATTTTGGTTGAACAAGAGGGTAAAGAAAACAACCCCCATAAAACAAAATATTGTGACAATAACAATAAATATCTTGGCGATAAGGATAGTGGCTATGGCAAACAATGGAACGAAAAATATCAATTAGATTTAATTGGTAGAGATTATTGTCGTGACCGATCTATCGCATGTACTGAACAAGAATTTAATTTTTTAATTTCTTGGAAACAAGCCAAAGGTCAATTTGTTATGGCACACCAAAAATGGATAACTTCAGTTTTAGACCAAATGAAAGAAATCAAAGTTGGTTTAAAAGGTTATAAATATTTAGACGAGGCATTAGAGTTATGTAATGAACTTGGTTTAAATATTACTGACGCAGAAATAATTAGAACTAATAGTACTGGGCTAGTTATTTACAATCCTAAAAATCTTGCTGAAAGAATTAAAGGCATGAAAAATAAGAATGTTGATAGAAAAGCCAAAATTGAGGCAAGACTATTATACGAAAAACAACAAGCCGAAAATAGTTTAAATTAACTATTGCAATTCTGGGGTATTACTATAATATCCCAGAATACTAACTAACAAAGAAAGGTATAAAATGAACGCAACGCAAGACGCAAGTAATGACGCACAAAACAAAATCAACACACAGTTGATTGATTATAACAAAACGCAAAATGATCTTATATTCTCAACAAGAGAGAGATTATTTAAATTAGAACATAACCACAGAATAAATTCAATTTTGTTTTCTGGTTTAATCGCAATCATTTACATTATGACAATCGCATTGGTGGTGTCACATGGTTGAGGGCGAAACTTTTCAAATATCTTACTATGCTAAAAAGCATGGTAAGTTTATTACTCGTAATGGCAAATGGAATGATAAGTGTAGATATTGGTTTTCTAAATCTTTAAAACCTCTAATAACTTATTTTGATGTTGACGCAGATAATTATAGAACTGCATCTGGTAGTTATTGGATTAAGAGAGGGGGAACTAATGGCGACGCATAATTGGTGTCATAACCCAAAGTGTCATACTTATCAAACTACTGATAGGGTTCGTGGTTCTGGAAATAATAAAGTTTTAAGAACTAGGAAAATAAAAATAACTGACATGACAAAAGCTTATTACTTTCAAGGGTGGGAAAATCATTTTTGTAGAGTCGCATGTTTTTTTCAATTTGTAAAATTGCATGTTGATAGGATTGTTGCGATTGCACCAGTTCGTGAACCAAGTGAAACACCTATCAAAGTAAAAAAAGAAAAGTATGAAAGTCATAAGTATGTATGGAATGATAACGACAGTTATGAAAGAAAACCATACATGGCAACAAGGACAACACTACAGAAAGGCGACAATGATTAGTCAAGAACAATTAATGAAACATAAGATAAAATACTTAGAGGATAGAATAGACACGTTAGAAAAATCTTTGTCACGTGTTAATAATATACTTGGTAGATTTCAAATGACCGAGAACAAAGAGCAAGGGTTCAAAGATGTAGATACTATGTTAAGGGAACATGAAATAATATAACCTAGAATATCCCATAGGGTATGCATAAACGACATATGTTGTTATTGCATACCCCTAAAATTTTATTATGAGGAGACCGGGCGGGCCCACCCATAGATAAAAAAAACTCGAGCGAGCTCGCACGCACGCACTCACTCCCTCCCCCCCCCAATCGATAGAGGTACCAGTCCCAGGCAACACTGCAATTGCAAAACAAAGACCCAACCCCCCCTAAATACAAAAGGGATCCTAAGTTGTCACTAAAGTTGAAGATTTAGACGATTATGCTATAAGTTTTAAAAACATATTGAAGATATGCAAAAAGAAAAAATATTACAAAAAAATTATGAGGGTTTAACCCCAGATGAAAGCGCTAAACTAATTGAACTAGAACGAAGCGTAGCATTGGATGATGCTCGTCCAAATATTACAAAAAATTTTCTAAGTTTTGTTAAGTATGTGTGGCCAGAGTTTATAGAGGGGTCCCATCATAAAATTATTAATAAAAAATTTAATGATCTTGCTAATGGAAAAGTCAAACGTTTGATTATTAACATGCCGCCTAGACACACTAAATCTGAGTTTGCGTCATATCTGTTACCAGCTTGGATGATAGGGAAGAATCCAAAACTAAAAATAATCCAAGCAACTCACACAGCAGACCTTGCAATTGACTTTGGACGTAAGACTAAGAACCTAGTTGACGAACAAAATTACAGAGAACTGTTTGACACGAGACTACAAGAAGATAGTCAGGCAGCAGGGAAATGGAAAACCGAACAAGGCGGAGAATACTTTGCAGCTGGTGTTGGTGGAGCGATCACAGGTCGTGGTGCTGATCTATTAATTATTGATGATCCACACAAAGAACAAGATGTACGTGCAGATGGTAAAGCTTTTGAAAAAGCTATGAACTGGTATACAGCTGGTCCACGTCAGCGTTTGCAACCTGGTGGTTCTATTGTAATCGTAATGACTAGGTGGTCTACTAAAGACATAACCGGTCAATTATTAAAATCACAGAGTGAGGAAGGATCTGATCAGTGGGAGGTTGTTGAATTACCAGCCCTGCTCCCTGATGGAAAACCCGTGTGGCCTGAATACTGGACCGCGCAAGAATTACTTAAGACCAAAGCATCTATACCAGTTAGTAACTGGTTAGCACAATATATGCAGCAACCAACAGCTGAGGAAGGAGCAATCCTAAAACGAGATTGGTGGCAAGACTGGAAAGAAAAATATCCACCTAAATTAGACTATATTGTACAGTCTTATGATACTGCGTTTTCTAAAAAAACAACTGCAGACTTTTCAGCCATAACCACGTGGGGAGTCTTTACAACCGAGTCCGACGGACAAAATATAATACTTCTTAACGCATTTAAAGATCGGTATGACTTTCCCGAACTTCGGCGTGTGGCACTAGAAGAGTATAGAGAATGGAATCCTGACATGGTAATTATTGAGGCGAAAGCTACAGGACTGCCTTTAACCCATGAGTTAAGACAAATGGATATACCGGTTATTAACTTTACACCATCAAAAGGAAATGATAAGCATACAAGATTAAACTCCGTTGCACCGCTTTTTGAAAGTGGCAAAATATGGGCGCCTATGCACGAGCATTTTGCACAGGAAGTTATAGAAGAATGTGCTTCTTTCCCGTTTGGAGAATATGATGACTATGTGGATAGTACGACACAAGCCATTATGAGAATTAGACAGGGTGGTTTGGTTCGACATCCTGAAGATTACAAAGAAGAGCCTATTGTACGAGGACACGTAAAGTATTATGGCTAAAAAAGAATTAGTAGAAAACATTGTAAAATTATATTCCAAACTAGGTGGGAATATGAACGATGTTCTTGGTTCCCGGTCTAATGTCACTTTTCTAGGCAAAGGCAGTAACCCAGAACCCTTTATCGATTTAGACATTAACATGGAAGCCGTAGGCGTACTCGGTAAATCAAAAATAATACAAGAATTAAAAAGTCCACTCGGTTATCTAACTGCGGACAAACTAAACGATGTTCAAGCAACTAAGCTTTACAATAATTTGTTAAAGCTGGATGATTTCTATAATCCAAAACAAATCGCAAACATCACGGACATGGCAACAGGGACCAGGAACCTGGACCAAGAAGGGTTGATGTCATTAAGAAATGTTGCATCACAAGATGTTAGACCCATAAATCGTTCTGGAGAACTAACAAGTGTTGCTGATGAAGCAGGACAATCAGGTATGTCTTATGCAATAAAAAATCCTGCTAATATTAACGTAAAACCAATAGATGAACTTCAAAATTATACAAAGAGTGAAGGAGACATAATTAAAGATCTTGTCGATAGAAAATTTGGTAAAGGTTATTTTGATGGTGATGCAGGATTTGAAACAACAATTAGAAATTTAGAAACACAAGAAGCTGGATTAGGTAAACAATTTGAAAAAATAGTTACCAACAAAGGTGATCTACCAAGTAAACGTGCATCAGCTAGAGAGTTTTTAGTAGAAACTTTAAAAGTTGGCGATGATTACCCATCAACTACATTAAACGATGTTATATCAGCAGAAGACATGAAATATATTTTAGAAGGCGGTGGCGGCCTTGCAGGCGACCCATTAATACTTGTTGAAAAATATTTTGGACCAAGAATTTCAGAAGCATTACCATCAGGTGCAACTGGTGAAGAAATTATAACTTTTACAAAAAAAGTTTTAACTAGTGTCGAAGATGCAAGAGGTTTAAAACCCGATGAACCAGGTTTTGACAGAATGACTGCAAAATTTGTAGATGACATGGCAGATGGTGGACGTGCAGGTTTTAAATTTGGTAAATCAGCGGGTAAAGCTTTTGGCCTTGCTAAAAAAATTGCAAACATAAACAAGTCTGTCGATGAAGGCACACAAATGGGTTATGGAGCACTCCGTGAATATGGTATTGAAGCAAAAGATATTTCAAGATTATTTAGAGAAATTGCAATGGATAAAACCATGGTTGGTGCTGAGAAGACAGGTTATTTTAAAATGTTAAACCAAGTCTTAAAAAATCCAGATGATTTTCCTGATGGAATAATAGAAATTAAAAAAAGATTAGGAATAGATTTTGCCAGAGGCGGACTAGCTAAGATCCTGGAGGTCTAATGGCTAAGACCCTATTAACTAAAGAAAAATTCATTGAAATTTTAACAAAACATAAAGGACAAAAAACTTTTAGTGAAATTGCAGAAATATTAAATAAAGATTACATTACAAAAGACGGTAAAACATTTACTTCCACTATTATTGCTGACAGAGCAAGAGATGCAGGATTAGTTGGTTTTTCAAAAATAAGCACTAAACCTTTAACAGTTAAAGAAATAAAAAAACTTTCTTCTAAAGAAAATATTAAACTTTATAACAAAGGCGATATTAATTTAAATACTTTTAGACTAAGAGCTATTGATAAAAAATCTTCTGCAAATAGAAGTCCTGAACAAAAAGCAATAAGAGCTGAAAGACAATTAGAAAAATACAAACGAGATATTAAAACAGAAGAAGGAAGAGCTAGAATAAAAGCTAATAGAGTAAGATCTAGAGCAAAAGAGTATAAGTTAAAAGGAATGGACCCACCAGCCACTACAGCAACAGAAGCTTTGTGGAAAGATATTGTTAAAACTGCAAAAGAAAACTCTGGTAATGGTAGATTTAGTATCGCTTCAGGTCTTAAAAAAAGTATGGGTCGTGCAAATTTTTTTAGCGACAATATAAAAATTAAAGACAGTGTAACTGGAAAGACTTTTACTTTTGGAAAAGATATTGCTTCAAAAGGAAATCAATTAAAAAATTTTATTAATAAAAATGCAGGATCTTTCGATGTAGTTAATTTTCAAGAAGTAATAAAACCTTACCAACAAAAAAAGTTTATAGATTCAATACCTGGTTTAAGAATTTCTATTAATAGTCAATTAATTCCTGGATATAATCCAGGACAATCACAAAATGCTTTTACTGTTCAACACAATTTAGGAAGACAAAGAAATCCTTTAAAAGTTAGTTTAGCTTTTTTAAATGATAATACAAAAGAATTTAGAGTTAAAGACGCTTTTGAAAGAATTTACGATAACGCTAAAGATCCTAAAACAGGAACTATTAAGGTTACTCAAAAAGTCAAAGATGCTTTTAAAGAATATAAATCTGGTATATCTGAAATAGATACTGTATCTTCACCCTCAGCAGCAACTAGAGGAAATAGAACTTTTGGACAATCATTATCATTAGAAAAAATGTTACGAAAAACAAAAAGCGAAGGAACAGTTTTGCCAAGAGGCGCACTTAAAAAAGTAAAAGATTTTGAATCATTACTTTTGGATTATGCAAAAACAAACAAAGGAAACGTTTGTCAACTTTTTTTAAATAAAGGTGGAAGAGTTGGGTTTGCGAATGGGGGAGCTGGTTGTGTTGATCAAGTTAATGACGCTTTAAAAACAGACCCTAAAAAAATAGCACAAGATATAAATAAAACAGAGGGTATTGCAAACAAAGTAAAAAACTCAAGCACAAAATTTTTAACAGCAATAAAAGATAATCCAAATTTACTTAAAGGAAGATTTGGAACTCTTGCTGCTGTAGGTGTTGGTACTATAGCCGCGGGCGCTGGAGCTGGTGCATTGTTTAAAGCATTTAGAAATGATGACCCTAGTACATACCTAACTAACGATAGTCAAATGGAAGAAATGATTATTGCTGATGTTGAAGATAAAGGTAAAGAAGTTGATGACAACATTTTATTAGACAATCAATTTAAATTAGAGTTAGCTACAGCAGCAGGATTAACTACACCGATTGCTGGACAAGTTTATAGAACAGCAAGACAAGGTACTTTACCATTATTAGAGTCTCCATTAGAATTTGACCAAGAATTAAAAAAATTAAAAAAAACAATAAGACAAATAACTCATCCAGGCGGTAAAAAAGCAAAAAGAATTTCTGAAGCTGGTCAATCAGTAATTAGAAATTCTAGACTTAGAATTAATGAACTAAATCAAGTAGTGCAATCTGCTAAAGCTGGTAAAGAAGGCAGCGGAAGAATTATGTCTGCTATCGGTTTAAATAAAGGTGTTCTCGGAAAAGGTTTATGGGCATTAGGTGCACCCGCAATAGCTGTGCCAGCCACACTTGGTTACATAGCTCAGGATGTTAGAGCAGGCAAAGATGCAAGTGAGATTGCAACTAACCCATTAAATTATTTAGGTGCTGCATTTATGAATCCTGCAGTAAAAGCTTTAACAAAAGCTGGAGCGTCAAGAGGACTATTAGGAATAGCGTCATTAGGTTTAGCAGGAACAGCAGCAGGCGCTGTTGCATTACCTGCAATATCAATTGGTGCAGGACTGGCAACACTTGGAACATTAGGTTACCAAGGTTACAAACTATTTAGTGGTAACAATCAATCAGACGAGGATTTTTTTAGGTAATGGCTAAATCAAAAGCAATAGCAGACTTAGTTAAAAGTCTTAACGCAACTTTAAAGGCTAGATCTATGGCCGGTAAAGTTGAGCCTATGACTAAAAAAGTTAGTGTTCTGGATGATGTGTATGATGGTAGTACTAGAGTAAAAAATTATAAGCCAAGAGATGTTACTGTTGAAGATGATTTTATAACAACAGCCGCTAATATGGATTTTAGAAAATCAGGATTAAATAAATCTACTTATAATAAACGAAGATTATTATCAGCTGTAGAAAATTGGAACAAAAATAAAAAATACGATTATTTTAGAGGTGAAAATACTAAATCAATTCGATATAAACCAAAAGACCTTAACTCACCTGAAGCAAAAAGTTATTATGAAGCAATGGAAAAAGTTTATGCTGATATGGTTAACTCTGGTTTTAACAGAGGAATAACTGGTGGTAGAAAACCTGTAAAAGATAAATATAAAAGAGAATTTAGAGATGCATTTTTTTCAAATCGTCCTGAGATAGCTGATGCGTATTCTAGAAGTAATATGTTTGGCATTCCAGTAATTAAAAAAATTAGATTAAATAAAGAACAAATTCAAAAAGGTATGGAACGTAATTTTGAATCTAATCCGGCAGCGGGTCAAGACGATATTATATTACAAAGAGATTTATTAGACAAAGCTACTAGATCTTTTTGGAGAGGAATTATGAGAAAATTTCAAAAATACAACAACGGTGGATTAGCTGGGGTATTACAAGTATGATAAAAAATAAAACACTTGTTGCAAATATGCAACACGTTAAATGGAAAGAAATCCCTCCTTTGAAGGGGCCTGATTCACAGGGGTTGAATGTTCCCATAAAACAAGTTACAACAATTAAGAACTCGGAGAATAAAAATGGCAGATATAGACAAAGCTCTACCAAACGTAGAGACTGAAATTAAAGTACCAGGAGACGAAGAAGTTTTAGAGATGGAAAAAGAAACCATCGAAGAACAAGTTGGTCCTGATGATATTCAAGTAACACAAGAAGAAGATGGTGGAGCAACAATTAATTTTGATCCTGAAGCAGTTAATCAACCAGGAACAGAGTCACATTTTGATAATTTAGCAGAACTATTACCCGAAGATGTTTTGGGTAAACTAGGATCTGAACTTACAGCAAATTATAATCAATACAAATCTTCTAGAAAAGATTGGGAAGATAGTTACACAAAAGGATTAGATCTTTTAGGATTTAAATACGAAAATCCAACTCAACCGTTTCAAGGAGCAAGTGGTGCAACCCATCCTGTGCTAGCTGAAGCAGTCACACAATTTCAAGCGCAAGCTTATAAAGAATTATTACCTGCTAAAGGTCCAGTGCATACGCAAATAATTGGACTAGCAGATCGAGCCAGAGAAGAGCAGTCTAACCGAGTTAAAGAATTCATGAACTATCAGCTCATGGATGTGATGAAAGAGTACGAACCCGAGTTCGATCAAATGCTTTTTTATCTCCCTCTTGCCGGCTCTGCGTTTAAGAAAGTTTATTACGATGAACTACTTGGCAGGGCCGTCTCAAAATTTGTGCCAGCTGATGATTTAGTTGTGCCTTACACTGCAACATCTTTAGAAGACGCAGAGTCTGTTATTCATGTAATTAAAATGTCTGAAAACGAAGTAAGAAAAAAACAAGTTTCAGGTTTTTATCAAGACGTAGAATTAACACCAGGTTACAATGAAGAAACAGAAGTAGAAAAAAAAGAACGAGAACTAGAAGGAGTTAAAAAAACTAGAGACGAAGATATCTTTACTATTTTAGAAATACACACTGATTTAGATTTAGAAGGTTTTGAAGACAAAGACTCAACAGGAGAACTGACAGGAATTAAACTTCCATATATTGTAACTCTTGAAATGGGTAGTAGAGAAATATTATCAATTAGAAGAAACTATCAAGTTGAAGACCCGCAAAAACTTAAAATAGATTACTTTGTACATTTTAAATTTTTACCTGGAATGGGTTTTTATGGTTTTGGTTTAATTCATATGATCGGTGGTTTATCAAGAACAGCAACCACTGCACTAAGACAACTATTAGATGCGGGTACATTAAGTAATTTACCTGCGGGATTTAAACAAAGAGGAATACGAGTAAGAGATGAAGCGCAGGCAATCCAACCTGGAGAATTCAGAGATGTAGATGCACCTGGAGGAAGTATAAAAGATGCATTTATGCCACTACCATTTAAAGAACCTTCACCAACTTTATTGCAGTTGATGGGAATAGTGGTACAGGCAGGGCAACGGTTTGCCGCCATCGCTGACATGCAGGTCGGAGACGGCAACCAACAAGCAGCTGTTGGTACGACCATAGCTCTCTTAGAACGTGGTTCCAGAGTCATGTCAGCCATACATAAAAGATTGTATGTGGCGATGAAAAGCGAATTTAAATTACTAGCTGGCGTTTTTAAAACTTATATGCCCGCTGAGTATCCTTATGATGTAGTTGGAGGACAAAGAAATATAAAACAAACAGATTTTGATGACAAAGTAGACATCATACCTGTTGCAGACCCAAATATATTTTCTCAATCTCAAAGAATTAGTTTAGCACAGACAGAATTACAACTTGCAATGTCAAATCCGCAAATGCACAACTTGTATGAAGCTTTTTATTCAATGTATTCAGCAATTGGGGTAAAAAATATTGATAAAATACTTCCACCACCGCAACAACCACAACCAATGGACCCAGCAAGTGAAAATATTCTTGCAATGAGTGGAAAACCGTTTCAAGCTTTCAAAGGACAAGACCATCAAGCGCATATTACAACCCATTTAAACTTTATGGCAACTAATATTGCTAGAAATAGCCCGGTTGTTATGGCAGCACTAGAAAAAAACATTTTTGAACACATTTCTTTAATGGCACAAGAGCAATTAGAGGTAGAATTTAAAGAAGAAATTGCAAAATTGATGCAAATGCAACAAGCAATGCAACAAAACCCAATGATGCAACAAGATCAAGCTCTTCAACAACAAATAATGCAAATGTCAATGAGTCTAGAGTCTAGAAAAGCTAAATTAATCGCAGAAATGACTGGAGAGTTTAAAGATGAAGAAAATAAAATAATGGGAGAGTATGGTGGAGACCCAATTGCTAAATTAAAGGCAAGAGAACTTGATTTAAGAGCTATGGACGACACTGCAAAACGTGATCAAGCCCAAGAAAAGATTGATTTAGATAAATCTAAACAATTAATGGGCCAACAGCAGTTTGATGAAAAACTGCAACAAAATGAAGACTTAGCTGAATTAAGAGCCGACACATCGCTTACAAAACAAATGATGTCACAAGAGTCTAAAATGGTTAATGACATGATGAAACAAACTGACGTTAGGATCTTGAAAGGTCCTAAAAGATAGTATAAGAAACCAATAGGAGAAAACTATGAAAAAAGAAAAAACTTTTTATACAAAAAACAATCCCAATTATATTGGAAAAGTTGTATCTGATACACCAAAAGCAGATGCTAACAATACTCTTTCAGTTAATTCGGATGGTTATGCACAAGAAGTTGAAGTTAAAATTCCTTTAGGTGAACCAACTGTAAACAAAGTTGGTGGCCAAAAAAGAATGTTAGCTTCTAAAAAATCTTCAGTTAAGTGGTATTAGTCCATGTGGTTATCGGCAATTAAATTAGCCGTTTCTGCTGGAAGTAAAATTTATGCTAACAAGCAGAAGACGAAGATAGCTATGTCAGATGCACAGCTTATGCACGCATCTCGTATGGCCGAAGGAAAAGAAGCTTACCAAGGTAAACTTTTAGAAGCCCGTCAGTCAGATTGGAAGGACGAGGCAGTTTTGATAATTCTCTCGG
>Ga0209337_1001464_pt1 | contig 17857 bp, 27 predicted proteins | sample LinPmetageLP53_FD_184044 | JGI IMG/M metagenome (GOLD analysis project Ga0209337, IMG submission 184044) | Marine viral communities from the Pacific Ocean - LP-53 (SPAdes) (version 2) | ecosystem: Environmental > Aquatic > Marine > Oceanic | place: Pacific Ocean | collected 2010-02-08 | reverse complement strand
GAATTGCCCATTTAGAATCTTTACTATTTTTAGTTACACCATCTGATATAGATGAAGGTTGAGTATTCAACCAATCTATAAATTCTTGTGAATCTTTTAATTCGTTAAAATCTTGGTGAGCATTAACCAATTCTCTATAAGCACTTTGTACAACTAAATCTTCTTCACGTTTACGAAGAGATTTTACTTCTTCTTGTAAAGATTCTACTTGTTTTGATGCTTGTTTTTGAGATATGGTTTCTACCACATCATACACATCTGGATATTGTTCCTTAAACTTTTTTAATTCATCATCAGTTTTTGGCGGTGTATAGTTTGCCATAGCTTGATTTTTTTCAGCAAGTCTAATTTTTGCTTCTAACTCTTCAGTTTTCTGCTTACTTTCATTTTGCTTTCTGTCATAATGAGTTTTAAGGTCATCGTATCTTTTTTTGTAATCATGGTTTGGTTGAGTTTCATTATTATTAATAAAACCTGTTTCTTGAGGAGTGGCCTCTGGGGTGTCCTCTACAGCTTGTCTAGGGTCTTCAATTTCTTTATCTAAATCCTTACGATAAGAATTTTGATACATTGTTGAGAGACCATCGTCAACCACGTTTTGTTTATTTTGTATTTCTGCTTCTTTAGCTTTTGCTTGAGCCATTATTTCCTCCTATGGGGTCACATATTGTGAGTAGCCATTTTTGGTTGTTGAGTACATTAGGGGTTATACCGATTGTATAAGTAGCCTTGTACTAATCCTAAGTCTTACGTTAGGAAACTTTTATTTACCCATCATTCCCGATGGATTTATTGTGTTAGTTAATTGTTTATTAATACCTTGAGTTGACCAAGTAGCATTTGGTTCTTCTTTCTTTGCTCTTTCTATTGCATTTTTAAATTGGTCTTCATTAATTTTTTGTTCAGTTCCTTCTTGATTAGTAATTATTTTTAATAATTCTAATAACTGATTATCATCTTGAGTATTTATTTTGTTATTTCCAAATTTATTTTTTATTGCTTGAGCATAAGATGCTTTATTAGTTAAACTAAAAGTTTTCATTATTTCATCAGCGTTCATATTATTATATTGTTTTCTTAAAATATAAGCACCCGCTCGTAATCCATTATCAAAAGTATCAAATTTTAAAAATCCATTTTTAGGCATGTCAACTGATAAATTTTCCATATCATTTCCTATAGAACCAAAAAATTTATTAGTATTAACATTTGATTCCATATTAAAAGGATTGTTATTTCTATCCGCTCTTGTTAGATTTTGTTGTACTATATCACCTTCTGCTAATTTAACAGGTTTCATAAATCCTTCAAAACTTTGTGACCTATCAGTTAATTCTTTTTCGTCATCTTGTGCTTCTGGAGACATAGGAGATAATAATTTACTACCTACTGAACTTTGTCCTGCAAAACTTTCTTGAGGTACAGCTATAGGTTGATTTTTATTTTCATCTAAACTTACTTGACCACCTACTGCCGCTAACATGCCTTTTGGTTGATTTGGTTTTTGTGGTTCTACTCGCTGAGCCATAAAACCTTGTTGTTCTTCTTTTCCTTTATTTGCTTGTTCTATTTCTGAAACTCGTTTTTTACCTCTGTTGTTTATTTTTTCTAGCTTGTCATAACCTATTTGTTGAGCAATAACTTTAGGTATAATAGTTTCTTTATTACTTACTCTAACATCTATTTCACCATCTGGAGTTCCATAATTTACTTTAACTCCTTGTGTTGCTAATTCTCCTTCAGCACCTTTTATCATTTTAAGTAAATCACTATAACCCATCATTTCAGAAGCAGGAGCGTTAACAACAAAATCACCTTCTTCTAATTTTTTTGGTACATCGTCTGCTACTCCAGAATTATCTTTTCCGGGCTCATTAACAATTTCCATATTTCCTGCATCAGCTTGAACCATATCACCTTCTGCAAGGTGCTGAACTCTACCACCATATTGCCTACCTATAAATGGATTTCCAGAAAAACCGGGTGTATTACCACTAGAACCAGAATAACTAGAACCGCCGCCAACACCACTAGAATAAGAGCCACTAGAACCAGAGTTATTATTATTATTGTTAGAACCGCCACTAAATCCCGTTTCAGTATGAGGATTAGCTTGAGCATTTCCACTGCCAGTTGTTCCACTTCCTTCCGCACTATAATTATCATTTGTAGAATAATTTGGTGTAGAAGTAATATTAGGTATATTTACAATGTTATTAGATTCTTGACTACTAGCTCCGGGATAAACAGTTCCTGTTGGTGGGCTTGTAGATTCTGTTCCACTGTGCACATCGGTAGGACTTGCAATATTAGCACCTGTTATTCCACTAAATTGTTTTAAAGCGTCTCTTGCCATTTTTGCTTTAACCCATTCTGCACTACCCATTTTTAAACTGTTATAGCCATCTGCTACATTTTTTATTTCTTCTCGAGTAAACACTCCATTTTTCATACCATTAATAATATAATCTTGTGTTGCATCAAAAGCACTACCTTCGTAATCTTTACCACCATAAGCATTATCTTTAATAAGTTTTGATGGATTAGGATTATTAAAAAATATATCTCTAGCAAAATCCCTAGCTGTTTTTTTTAATGGGTCTCCATACGCTTGAGCGTATTCCCATGTTTTATCGTACTGTGAGTTAGGCCCTTCTTTAAACATGTCCATACTACTAAAACCATTTTTTCCAAAATCTTTTAAAAATTTTTCTTGGTCTTTACGTTGTTGCCATCCTGTAGCTATCCAACTCATTGCAGTTCCAATAGGAGGTGCACCTGTTAAAATAGTTTGAGCAAAGTCTCCACCAAATCCTAAACTTTCTTTAAATTCAGTAAGCTTATTAAAAACTCCTTTTACACCACCAGAATATTTTATACCGTTTGTAACAGATGAAGTATCGTTATCAAAAAGTCCAGTAGGTAAATTGCTGTTTTGGTTGTCGTTGTCAAAATCAAATCCTGCATCATAAATATCTTTTGCCTCTGCTGTTAAAGGAAGAATTAATTCTCCTGTTGTAGCATCTCTACTAGCACCTATTGAATCTAAAGCTTCATCAGAGGCTCTTTCAACATTTACTAAATCTGATGTTGCAACACCAAACGGGTCAAATTCAAATTGTGGATTAGCAACATTAGAAGATTCAATAGCTCTTTCCTTTTTTTTCTTTTTCTTAGGTATAAGAAAATTTTCTTTACTACCTCCAAAATCGTCTAGTTCTACTGATACATCGTTAGTTGCCATGTTCTCCCTTATTTTTCTTTTTCAAAATTTCTTATGTTTTGTTGTAAATTACTGAGTTGTTCCAGTAAAATTGCTTTCCCCTGATTGCGGAACATTTCCTGTTCCGATGTTGCCACCACCATTGCCCGATGGGTCATTTGGGTTAGCTCCTGTAGGTGCTCCTTGAGTACCTCCCATACTTGGTGATTCTCCGTTAGAGCCTTGAGCTTGCTCGCCTGCTTCCTGTTTAGCATTTAAACCTCTTAATATTTCTGCAAAGATTTGAGCATCATCTACATTGTTAACTAATGTATCGGGGTCAATATCTTGTGATATTGCTAATTCCCTAATAAGATTAGGTATTTTAATAAATGGTGCTAACATAGGATTTGTAACTGTTTGTAATAAAGTTGTTAGTCTTTGCGACCTAACTTCTTTTTGCATTACACTAGCCACTCCTCTAGGTTTTATTTCCAAATCACCAACTATGTCTGGATTGTCTTCGTTAAATTGCATGTTCCATTGAAAGAATGATTCTCCTAATGGCTTTAACAAATAGTCATCAATATTTTTCATTACTGTTTTTATTGATAAACTTGCTCCACCCATAATCATAGATAAACCTGCGGCTGTACGACCTGTACCCGTTACCCCAGTTTGTCCATGCATAACAGATGGTATTCCTGTTTCTTCATCTGCAAGTTGTCTTGCTTGCATATACATTTGTAAATTTTCTGGTGCAGTATTTGGAAATTTTAATCCATTGATTGCAGTTCCTGTAACACCAGATTGTCTTCTAAATATTTTGCCCGGAAATATATCCATATTTTGACCCGGAACTAATGATGCTTCATCAACATCAAAAACTAAGTTACCTGCTAAAGCTAAATTATCAATAGCCATTCTTACATGACCATTCATAAGAAGCTGTGCATCTTCCATATTTTCTGGTATACCTATACCAAATAATTGATAAGGATTTATTTCGTAAGGTACAGCTTGATAAGGTATTCTTTCTGGAGTAAATGGATTTAACACTGCTCTTAATATTTTTCCATTACATATCCAAGCATTTATTTGTACTTGTTCTAGTGGAGACATATTTTCTGGAAGTTCTAATCCAATTTCTTCTGCTAAGTAAGAATCTAATGTTCCCCAATATTCTAAAACTTCATATCTATTATTATTAACACCATCACCATAACTTTGTTTATCATATGTTTGAATAATATCTTCATAGTATTCAGAATGATAATTACCACCCATATCAAGACACTGAGCTATTGCTTCACCATCAAAATGAGGCATGTTAATTAAATCTCTTAATTGTGACCTAGTAAATTTATGTCTTTCAATTACATATTCACAATCAGACAAGCTTGTTGCGGCAGGGTCTGGAAAAAAATCCCAACAAGAAACACCAGATATTTTTGGTACTTCTTTATCGTAGGGTTTATATGTTTTACCTTCTCCTTCATCAACAGACCATTTATGAACTTTCTTTAAATAATTTAATGGCCCCTTAATAATACCTGTTCCTAATAATACAGATTCAAATATAGAATGTCGTATTACATTAACAGCATTATTATCTAATAGTTGGTCGTGAACTAACTTTTCCATTCGTCTTGCAGTTTCATCAGCAGGACTTATCTGAGGTTGATTAGGTATTCTAGCTTTTCCTTCTAGTAATGTTGCCCCATCATATTCAGATTTTAATCCACCTAATTTTTCCATAGGTGTTGCTTCTGTTGCACCGGGTAATAGTTCATTACCATCACCTTCATATCCGTAAGGAGTTTGTAACTGTTCTTCTCCCGGCATAGAAGCGTGCATTAAATTTGCTACTCCTTCTGCTACAGGTGTTGCTTCAACTGTTATTGGAAATTTTTTGTTAGCAAATAATATATCAACAATTTGTCCATAAGCGGCTAAAGTTTTAGTTTTTGTTATCTTAACAAATACTCTACTTTTTTCGCTGTCTCTAAATTGTGTGCTAGAATCATAGACACCACGATAGTTTTTATAGGCTCTTAGCCATCTACTTTCGTGAGTTTGTCTAGACGATTTAGCCGTATCATATTTACTTTCTATGTAACCAACAATACCAGAAATTTCTTCTGATGGAATTGAAGACGAAGAACTTGTGTTCTGCTCATCAGCCATTAATAGTCCTTGTTTAGTATGCTTTTTGTTTGTCTGCGTTTAAAACTGATTTATCTAATGGTGCAGATTTAGCAGGAGATGAAGCTTCAATTAATTTGCTGTCTTCTTTTATCTCTGTTGTAAAATCTGGTTTCATTCTAGTTAATGGAGCATCTGGTCTATCTGCTTTTATTTTATCAGAACTCATTATATAGCTTGAATCATAGTTATAGTTATTATCTGGCATGTTGCCTCCTTATTTAAATTTAGGTTTTCTACTCGAGTTGCTATAGACTTTACCTCCTACAGCGTAAGGTTTTCGTTTTATTTGACCACCCTTTTTATATGTTAAGGGTTCAACTGGCTTTTTACTTTGTTCCATAATATCATCATATTGATTTTTCATATCTATAATATTTAGTACAGGTAGAACTTTTAATCCAGTCTTACCAAAAAATTTCATCATTCTATTAACTCTTTTAGTTAATTTTTTTTGTTTTGTTTCAACTTTTCTTTGTTTATTTCTTTCTTCTACTGTTAATACTTTTTGTTGGTTTTCTATATTTTGTAGTAGTTTATTAGCATTAGTATCAGTGTCTATTTTTTTTATTTTTGATATATCGAAAACATCTGATGTTTCTTGTATAGATTGAAAAATTCTATCTTTTATAATTTGACTTTCGTTAGTTGTAATAGCTTTACTTTTAATTAATTTTTTTATTGATTTTTCTGCTTCTTTAAATACATTAGATTTTATTTGTACTAGTTTATTTGGTTCTATTGGTTTTTTCGGAAGATACTTACTTAATAAGTACTGTGTTTGTTGTAAAACACCTTGATAAGATGGGTTGTTTATATCTACCATATTTAATATCCAAATGTTGCATCACTAGGCGTGTAAGCAACTCTATCCTTTATTCTGTTTAGTGTTGTATTTAGTGTAGGTTGATTAGATTGCCTAGTCATAATCATATATCGTAATGCATCGTATGCATGGTCATCTGCTTTTGTATCTACATCTTCTGGGTTTATTTTTGATGTAGGTATACTTGACAGTGTTCTTATTAAATTTGTACAAGTACTAAATATTTTTAATTTAGGTTCTGCTGTTCTAGGGTCTATCTGTAATCTTCGATGAACTTCTACTTTACCAGAAATTCTATCTCTATCAGCAGGTAGCCAACGAACACCATTGCGTATCATTGTTTCTGCTATACTAGGGCCTAAACCAACTTTATTCCAACAACTTGTATCTAGTATAGATAAAGCCATAGAAGGGTCATTTCTTTCCATTTCTAATATCATGTGAGCTAAAGCTTCACCTGTATATCCTGCTGAGTACAATTCACGATAAATATAAATATTACCATCAAAATCTACTGTACCCCACAATACACAAGAAGGAGAAGCATAACCATAGTCAGCCGCTCTAAATCTTTGCCACCCTACAGGAACTTCTACTGGTTCCATAACATGTAAATGTCTAGAAAACTCTGGAAAAGCCGCACCTTCTGCAACTTCCCAATCACCATCTAACAATCGTTTTCTTTCTACGTCTGGTAGTGAACGAAGCATAGCTTCATACTGACCATCTAGCATCAAATAAGGGTTATCAGTTAATCTAGCAGGAATAAACTTTCGTTGAAAAAGAGGCTGTCCTGCTTTCTCATGGTTTTCCGGCCATCTAAATACCTCGCCCGATTCTATATCACCCGCAGGAAACGATTCATGGGGTGGTGAAGGGTCTATATACATTTTTTTAACCCACCATCCCCCTAAACCTCCGGGGTTGGCTGTGCACCTCATATAAGGTTTTATCTCTTGATTTGTTGTTCTTAATCGAGAGCGTAAGTACTCCCAAACGTAAGGAGTAGGGTAATGTGTTACTTCATCTATACCAATCCAATTAAAAGCTTGACCTTGATATCTAGTTACATCTTTATCTCTATCGAGATACGAAAACCACGCCGTAGCCCCACTAGGAAACATCCACATTGACTTTGATTCCTTGAATACTGCTCCGGGAAATGCTTTCGGGTATAGTTGTTTGCTTTTATCAATTAATTCTGTTAGTTCGTCTAAGGTTCTTCTAATTAATAAAGCACGATGGTCTGTCAAATGAGCATATCTAAGCAAATCTGCTAATAACGCATAGGATTTACCGCCACCGGCGGCTCCACCGTATAGTACATCTCTTTCTGGAGATGCTAAAAAGTCTGTTTGTGGCCCTTCATTAGGTTTAAATACCACATTTTCTTGTTCTATTTGTTCTTTTACTGCTTTAGGTGCTACTTTTAAGTCATCTTCTGTTAAAACAGCAGGATTCTTACCTGTAAGTGTACCTTCTATTTTTTTTAAGCCAGATTCTATGTATCTAACCTTATCTCTTTGTGCTTTTACTTGTTTTACCTTGTTTTCAGCAGTTCTTTTAGCTTGTCGTAGCTTTTTTTGTGCCGCTTTTCTAGCTTTTGTCGCTACACTGTAGTTGTATTGACGTTTTGGCTTAGGTGGTGGTATCTCATGCATCTAAAAATTTAGGTTTTCTAACATTAACATTATCAGCATAAACTTTTCCAGAGTACGTATATTGTTTACCATTCTTTTCAGCTCTTAATATACCTTTATTTATATCTTTAGGAACACCTTTCATTTGTGAACCTTCAACATCTTCTTGTATTTGGCTTTTTTCTTCTTTCTTTTTTATACTAATTGTCACTCTTTTCTCCTATAATCTTTTTTGTACAGCTTTTTTATTTTTAGATATTATTTTCTTTTTCTTTGTTCTTGTAATTTTGCATCTTTAGCGTATCTTACATCTAAAGTATCTGGGTATCCTTTTGATTGACCCGAATACATAACACTATCTTTTCTTGTTCTTACTCCCTGTGGATTTTTTTTCTTTACTTTACGTTTTTTTGTTTTTCTTTCATTAGCCGTTTTAATACCCGGCTGTCTGTTACTTGATAATCTATAAGCCATCTTTTTCTCCTAATACTTTTTTTCTAAGCCCTTGTGGGGATATTTTTCTACCGGTTGTGGCAGTGAGCCAACTAGCAACTTCCCTATAAGAGCAAGACTGAAGATAAGTTTTTGCTTTTGTATAAGCCTCAAGCTCCTCTGCGATAGGTAATAGCGTTTTTGTGTCCTCATCTAATTTATATCCGAAAGGTATGGTTGATGTTTTTCTTGTATTTTGGGTGGTTGTGCTTGTTTCCATGCTAAGTAAATTATAAATTTGTTGTGTAAATCTATTGGTTTTAATAAGTTAGGGTCTTTCTTGTATTTATCCTGTACCCAGTGTCTAAATTCGTTGCTTCTTGTTGTTAGTGGTCTTTTCACTAGTAGTTAGGTTTCCTTATTCCTCCGCCTTTTGCGTAGGTCTTTTCATCTCTAGGGCCTCTTTTTCTTTTATTTTCTTTTTTTTCTAAACTTCTTATTACAGCTTTATTACCTTCTGCTAATCCTACACCCATTACGGCAACTCCAACAGCTTGCTCTGGTACAGTTTCTAATAATAACTGTGCTTTATCTGGGTCTTTAGCCGCTTTCATTATTTTACCTTTAGAACCATATCTAGATATAACAGCATCATATGCTTTTTTACCATATTTAGCTACTATACTAGAACGAGAAGCTCCTGCCATTATTAATTTTAGTATTACTCCCATATCTAGTATCCTGCTGTCATTTTAGGTTTCCTTACTCCTCCGCCTTTTGCGTAGGTTTTTATAGAGCCACCTTTAGATAAATTAATAAAGATTCTAGGCTCTCCTTTTTCGTTTATCAAAGGGTTTCTAGGTTTTGATTTATTAATACTTTTTTCAAATTCTTTTTTAGGAATTGATTCTGCCTCTCCTCTATCACCTTTTGATAGTTTTTGTTCTGATTTTAAATCTTTAATTAAACCTTCAAGAGTAAATTCTTTTTCTTTTGTTAATTTACCTTTAAGGAGACTAAGTGCCTTTTTACTTACTTTTGTTGATATTCCTGTAATAGGATTAGAATCTATTATTACACCTATAATTTTTTTAATTCTGTTTTTCTTTCTTTCTTCTACTGTTGACATATTTAATATCCTGCTGTCATTTTAGGTTTCCTTACTCCTCCGCCTTTTGAGTAGGTTTTTACGGAACCACCTTTAAAGTAACCCTGTTTTCCTTTTTTTCCTAGAGTTGTTGTCTTAATCATACCTTTACCAGATTTTTTTCTATTCTTATTCATTCTAACACCACCTGCTACATCTAGCATACTAGGAGGCCCAGTAACAATTTCTTTTATAACTTTCTCTATTTTTTTTGTAGGAATATCTTTTTTTGTTTCTTTCTTTGTAAGTTTATCCAACTTGTTTTTTATCTCAAGAGCCTGTGCTCCACTGAGCATAAGACCAATGCCCTCTGCTATTGCTTCTATATTAGCCATCTATTATTTTCTCCTGCTCTTTATTAGGTAATAACACCACTCCGTGCAATGCTGTTACATTATGGTCTACTGTTTCTCTAGAACCTATACCTATACGGTTCAAAAGACTTTCTGCGGCTTTTAATCTAAGCTCGCCCTTGGGGGTTGTTCCGTCTTCATCTAAAGCGTTTATTAAGTTGTTAGCCGCTTTCATACCATGAGACGCTAGGTAGTTCTGTGTTCGTTCTACTATCTCGTTAGAAACTGAATTAACTAACCAAGAGCGTGATGTAGGCTCATATCCTGCGGTTTTCATTGCTTGGGGTACACTTCCACCGTTATCCATGAGGGCATCTACAAATGCTTCTTGCTTTTCTGTTAGTTCTTTTTTTTGTTTGGGTTTTTGGGGTAGTAGGTTCATTTTAGTAACTAGGTTTTCTAACTCCGCCGCCTTTAGCGTATACTTTTATTTTTCCGCCTTTAGCGTTAGCACTTCTACCACCAGAACCGCTTTGTAACATGTCTTTATCATTTATTCTTCTTTGTTTTTTTTTATCAGCAAATTTTTTTTCTAAGTCTTTATATCGTTTTTCTAAATTTTCCGGTAAAAATTTTGGGTTTATACCTCTAAACCAACTAGGTGGTCTGTAAGGCCCTAATCTTTGTATGTCTGAAGGTGAATTCTTTTCTAAAAACTTTCTAAGTTTATCTATAGTATCCCCTTTTAATCCTTCTTTTAACTTATTCTTTTCATTCTTCTCACGCTGTTTTTCGTCAGCTAATGATTCTTGTCTACTTCTTTGTTGTACCATGTTTGCTATTCCCCCAAGGTTTTACTTATAGTACATATTGCACCATATCTCCCTTTTGTTTTTACTAATTAAAGTGGTGGAGTATGTGCTTGTTTTGTACTTACCTTATTATATTATACACGATATCTCCTAGTTGTCAAGTTAATTCTAATAAAAAAATTATTTTTTACTTGACAAATTGGCACACAGATGTATAATAGGATTACCCCCTTACCCGGGGTCTTACATCTAGTGTATAGATAGACCTATAAGGGTTCCCGCAGGGTCAAGCGTTTACTAGTTTACAGGGTAAATTCCATAAAATTGTAGCCACTTTGTATATGCATATGCCCATACCCCCTCGTGCCCCTAGCGTGCCCCTATAAAAATATATATATATCAATGACTTAGATAAGGCACGATAATTACAGATATCGAAAATTACCAGTTTTGCGGGGTTCTGGGTCTAGTACGATAATAACTGATATCAAACCTCAAATTCACCTAGAATAAAACAAGGGAAACACCCTAATAATAAAAGCGGGTACACCCGCACGCCCGCTAAATAAATACCAATGACAACTTATGGTAGCTAAGATTTATTTAAACTGGTTGCAAGTTTATTTAGGGTTTATTCCCTCGCCCAGTTGCGAGCAATAAGCACCCTAAAAACCCTTAAATTTACACGCATAAACCACTAATTAACCTTTAATGTAAACTAGGGTTAAACCCCCGATAAAATTAGTAAGAACCGCAAGAATACCCGTTTTATTATTTGGGTATATCTAGTCTTAACCATGCAAAAAAGACATAAGCCAAATTTTACTTTTTTTAAAAGCTAAAAAATAAATGGTGGTTTTATGCGGGTTACAGAAGATTTAAGCCCCTGGCATAAGCTGTCATTAAAAATTTGGCTGCTAAAACAAAGTTTATGCAAAATAAACATACTAAGAGAATAAAAAAACCCCGCTTTTAGGGCGGGGCTTGTAACTGGTTATTAGTTCGGGTTATTAAATATTTATATCAAGTATTATAAAAGCAAAAAAAACCCAAACAAGATTAATAGTAATACTCCAAATTATTAATTCAAATATATTCATAATTACTTATAAAAAAAGGCAATTAAAAAAACGCCAACACAGATTAAAACCATAAATAGTATAAAATCACTAAGCATTTAAGCCCCTCTCTGAATTTAAATAATCGGGTGAGCCTTTTACCTCTAAATTAGTACATCCAATTTTAATTAAAGTATTTTGTATCTCCTCTCTAATAGTTTTAGAATTTAAAGCACTGGCGGGGTAATTTATAATTATATTATATAAATCTGTTAGGGCTTGGATTTTACCATGGTCTGAACCCCTCAAAGAACTAGGCTTGGTTAATTTTAATTGATACTCCATTAAATACCCGCCTTAATAAGTTTATTCCTCATCCCTTGTTCTAAAGATTTATAATTTTTATCTATTCTAGCGGTAAAATCATCAACCTTAAAAGCATCATTAGACGCTTGGCAATATTTAATCATTCTATCAAGTTTTTCATGATAAGCGATAGAACTATCATAAAAAAACTTATCTTGTGCCAACTCATCCGCTAACACCTCAAAATGTTTTTTAGTCATATATGGTGTAGTCATTTTTTTAACTCCCTTTTGTTAAATTATTAATAGTTTATTCTATACACCTAAAAAGGCGTAATTGTGAAATACTTTTTTATAGTAAATACCAATAAAAAAACCCCGCTTTTTAGGGCGGGGCTATTTATTTAAAAACTAAGTAAAACTAACAAGTATTAATATTAATATTATTAGTAAACATAGCCTTGAAACAACAATCACAAAATCTTCCATAAATTCCCCTTTTTTTTATATTAGTTTTTAGAATTTTGGTAGTTTGCATAATTGTTTAAAATTGTAAATTTACGCCTTTAGGTATGACAAAAACACCCGCTAACATGTTTTGCCAGTCTTCCGTATTCATAAACTCTCTTACTTTATCTTCTCTTTTAACTTGGGCTGTATGTGTTTTACTACCCGCCCTGGTCATTGAGATTTCTGTTATTTCTCCCGTTTTTTCGTTTTCACGCTCAAAGGTATCATCTATATGCGTACTCCAATGCGTTAAAGCATTAAACAAGTTCCAAACTGTAGAACCTAGATTGCCTTTTTCTCTATCAAACTGGTATAAAAAATAATCCATAAGTTTTTTATTAACCTCTACTTTTTGTTGAATACCAAAACGACTTAAACCGCTTTTCTTTTTAGCGATATTTTGAGCTAAAATATAAGCGACTTGCTCAAGTGATATTTCTTGATTAATCATTTTATCCATGAGTTCTTTATTCTCATTAAACATTTGAATTGTTTTGGTTACTTGATTAAGCGTTGCATTAACATTTAAACCCGTAGTATGCTTTTGTTTTACATGATACATACGCTGTCCACCAAATACTAAAGAATTTCTGCATAAGTCCCTATAAGCACCCGCAAAAGCTTGATACATCCACGACATATCAACAGAATTAAAAATATCTGAACGCATATTAACTTTACTATTATCGGGCATTACATGGGTTAAATCGGGAAAAGCTAAAGTTCTTTTTTGTTTTCTACCGCCCTCATAAATACTGTCTGTAACTTCAATATTTCTAGGAAGGTTTTTATCACTCATAACTTTTTCAGCGTGTTTTTGAAAAAGTATAGCGGGTTCAATAATTTTATATTTGTTACTTCTTGAACGCCCTAAAATTTCCATAGTATCGGGTCTATAAACAACTACATTATCATTCATAGTTGTTTGTGTTGGTTCTCCGCTTTCATTATCTAAAATAATTTTTGGATTAACCGCTTTTTTAATTGGCATTTCAAATAATGATACATCCATTATATTGTCATGGGTTCTTGTTATCGTATCTTGCATATTAACTCCCTTGTTTTTATGCTTTATTTTTTATTGCTTAATTGCAATATATTTTCTTTAACATGAGTTTGTTTAGATACAAACATTTTTTTAACTTTAAATGAATTAATATTATCTATTTCAATATTAACTTTTATTTTATCTACACTATTTTCTATTGGTAAATTTAAAGTTATAATATTATTATTTAGACTATAATTATATTTAATCATTTTTTTAACATCAAAATATAAATTTAGGTTAGATACTGTAATAGTCATAAGTTTATGTCTGACATTTTTTTTAAATCTCCATTATTTATTGCTGTTATAATTACTAATTCAGACATCTAAAACAAACCCCGAATAATCATTTTTGGCTTTACCCTTGGCAACTAACCCCGCAATACTATTGTGAGGGTCTAAAAATCGCAAGTCGTTGATGTCTGCATTGACAACTTTATAACTCATAAACTTTTTAGGTAAACTCTTACGAAACACAACAGAAATATTGCCACCCCTTTTTAAAATATCAAAAGCTTGTTTTTTGTTATCCTCGTTTAAACTATAGGTAATATGATAATTTTTAGGTAATGTACCATTGACAAATTTTAAAGCTCTCTTGTAAACTTTTGTGTAGTCATACCATTGAATATTTTTAAATTCATCTATTAAACCTGTATTCTCCCATGATATATCGGAAGTACCATTTAATCTAATACAAGGAATTAGCCCTTTAGATTTAGCCTTTTTAATAAAAAGATTAATTTCTTTTCTTAACTGATTTAAAAAGCTTTCACGCTCTTGCATATACCATAAAGTTTTATTTATACGCCCTAATTTTACGCTAGGATAAGAACCATTACCCGCACTATATAAACAAGCCCTTTTACAACCTTTTGAAGCTTGGGGGCATACATTAAAGCCCGATTGATTAGAAGGGGCAAGATACAAAATTGCGGTCATAAAACCATATTTTTGCCCCTTAACTGTCTTAGCGTTATTATCTATATTAAGTAGTTTTTTTGATTTTATAAACTTTTTCATGTAATTAACTCGCCTTTTTTAAAAAAGTATTTTGCATTTTTATTAATACTTTCTTTAACAAAATTGTATTTTTTTATAACATTTTTACCACAATACCAACAAAGAGATAGTTTATATAAATCTTCTTTTGGGTTTTCTAAATTACTCATAATAGATTTTAATAAATCTTTTTCAGTAGCATTTTCTTTTGGGGAAACGGACATATCAAAAATATCCTGTTCGTAATTATTAAAAGACGCTATTACATTAAGTTTTATCCAACTGTTCATTTTTTTTGCTCTTGTTCTATCAAACCAAATCTATAATGTTTAGTGTCTATAACAGCAACATGAAAAGTTTGTTTATTTACTGTAATTTTTTCTATCGTATTATAATAAATATTTCTATAACCTTTTTTGCTCATATCAAAAGCAATTAAAAATTCGTTAGGGTCTGTATTTCTTTTACCGCCTTTAAGATTTTTTACTACACCTAACCTAAAATTGCCAGTTCGTAAAATAGCGTATTTATCATAATCTGGATTTACTACAGGATGACCAAATTCATTGTCTATAAATTGTCGTCTATCTTTTTTCTTCCAACGAATATGGAATATACCATTAGTACCACAAATATCTTGTATCTTTTGAGGAACGCTTTTTTCAACTTTTAAATAATCATCTACATATAACATTTTAACTCCCTTGTTTAATGTTTATTTTACTCTGCACATAAAAAAAAACTAGTCAAACATTTTTATAATTTATTTTTGATTTTATTTTTAGTGTATCTAATATACTTTTTTCTTGTTTTGTTTTTTGTGTAAATACCTTAAAATTTTTTAATAAGTTTTTAAATGTTTTAGGATACCTACGCAAAAGTTTATCCTCATAAGCTGTATTGAAATAGAGGCTAGGTAATGCTGACATTTTTAAGCTGACATTTTTTCGTAGAGCCAAATCATAAACGCTGACATTTTTTCTACCCGCTTTTATAAAATATAGTCTACCACCCGATTTAAATTTTGTACTACTGTATCTACCTAAATCTGCATCTATTAGTATCCAATCTGCTGACATTTTTTATTCCCCCTTTGCCAAAACTCTTAAACTTATGTGAGACACTAAAGCAATATTTGGTTTAAGTGTCTAGACTCCCATAGTGTCTCACATAAATTTAGTGTAGACACAATAGGACAGATATCTTTATTAGCATTAGTACCTATTGTGCCTACCAAGACAGCACACGCTTTAACACGGCTTATCTTGTTTGTTGTTTAGGGGTAAGGACTTACAGATATATCTACCATGCCCACTCCTAAACATGCCAAGTAGGGAACTAGCACTTGCACTAGGGATAAATCTTTTGACTATGCTTATTGCACATCCTAGGTCATATCCGAGCCTATCTCGTTTTTTGTGTTGTCGAGAACAACCACCCAAGAGTTTAGATAGCACCTAGTAAGCCTTCCTTTTTTAGAGTCTTGATTTCACCAATGACCAGTTACTAGAAAACCTGTTTGTATATTTATGCCTACTAACTAAACTAATTCTTAGTTATACCTACTGTTTTTATTGTCAAATCTTTTTTATAAAAGTTATCCACAGATTTTAACTTTTTGTTATCTGCCATATTAACCATTCTTTTAATTCACTTCGCATAAATAATTCTGTTGTAAAATTTGCATAAGAATTGACAATAGTTTCTTCTTCTTTATCTTTTAATAAGTACTGGTAAAAGCCTAAATGAAAAAATTCGTGTATTAAAACATTGACGGCATCCATACCACCACCAGAAATAATTTCCTCATCTAAAAATATTTTATATGGTGGCTTACCTAAAAAAACTCCTTGTGCATCTGACATTTCATAGGCTACTTCATGGGGTATTAAAACTATTTCTACTTTAAATGCACCTAGGGTGACATATTTTGGTAGCTTAACTATTTTATTTGCTGACATTTGATATATCACTCCACGCATTTAATTGTCTTATTTCATTTTTAGTTTCAATATGTTTTACATTATTTGATTTTTTTTGTAGATAAGAAAACTGACATTCTTTAATTAAATCAGCATCATCTTTTGCATCAACTTCATAAATTTCTTGTTTTTCAACTTTTATTATTACTTTATATTTTCTAGTCATCCGCATTTCTCCTCATCTTTAACCTTACTACAATAAAACTCTTTAGATTTATCTTTCATGGTTTGTTGTTTCTTTAGTATCTTTTTTTTCTTTTCTGGATTAGGTTCTTTTTCTAATACCCCATCTATAACCTTAACAGTTTCTTTAGCAACAAAAAAAGTACACCCACTACAAGTAGCAAGAACAATTAAAAGAAGTAAGGTTATGACAATTATTCTATACATTTTCTTTTAAAATATAATTATTAACTAATGTTTTTATATCTTTATACCAATACCATTTTGATTTACCGACAACTCTCCATTTATTTCTTATAAGAGAAACTATATAATCTGCATTAACAGAAACTAATCCTTGAGTAAAATCTTTTACTTTTACATCCTCATTTATTAATTGAATTAATTTTTTTAATCTTATTGTTTGTCTTACATAATAAGTATTTGGGTAATCTTTCATATAATTTTTTTCAGCATTTTTTTTAGCATTAATATTGGCTACCTGTAATTCTTTTTCTAATAATGGAATATCTAATTTTGTATAGGATTTATACATCTAACTCCCCACATACATATCAGTTTTTTTACAGGTCATACAAAACCTATCAAATTTACTGTGTATATCAAATTGTTTTTGACAAAGGTTACATTTACCCCTACCTATTTTTTTAAAATAATAGTAATGACTTGCTCCTCTCGTTTTTTGTAACTTTTTTAGTTTGTACCCATTTTTTAATTTTTCTCTGTGTATCTTACCTAACACAGCATTTTTAGTAGTACCTAATTCCCTACCTATCTCTGACATACTCATACTAGTTTTAGATAGTTCTAAAGCTTTTTTAAAGTTATCATCTGTCCACTTAAAAGGTTGGTTCATATTCTATACCTTTATCATGTAATGACTTATAATGTAAATAAATATTTTTATAATGTAAGTGTAAAGCTCTGTGTTCATGTGAATTATGCATTTCCCCCTCAAATTCGGCATCATACATTTTATCCTCCCACTTTTTCATTTCGGTAGGTATGTGTTCTAGTAAGTTATTATGCATAAATATCCCTTAAAGTGATACAGCATACCACCGATAGGGGGGTTCCCCTTTTTACTGATAAAAACAAATCTGTCAACAACAAAATAAATAAAAAATTAGTTGACATTAATTTTTGGTAGTTTACAAAGGATTATTAGATACTGTGAAAGTGGATAAAACCGCCACCGACTAGTGTTCCG
>Ga0209337_1001463_pt1 | contig 17860 bp, 21 predicted proteins | sample LinPmetageLP53_FD_184044 | JGI IMG/M metagenome (GOLD analysis project Ga0209337, IMG submission 184044) | Marine viral communities from the Pacific Ocean - LP-53 (SPAdes) (version 2) | ecosystem: Environmental > Aquatic > Marine > Oceanic | place: Pacific Ocean | collected 2010-02-08 | reverse complement strand
CACCAGCATGTTTATTAAATCTACTACCTCTACTTGTAAAATGGTAAACTAAACCTTCCCATGTTTGTAATACTTTATAACCATTTAAAACAAAACGATTAAATATATCACTATCTTCTTTACTTTGAGGGGCAAATAATTCATCATGACCCCCTACAGCTAAAAAGTCTTCTTTATACATACACCAAGGCGCAAATATACCTTCAGTAGTTTTTTTACCAAAATGTTTAAGTTTATATTCGTTGTTAACCCAATTACAAAAATTATCATAATTAAACTCATCTACTTCAATCCCAAAATTCATAAGTACCTTTTCAGGGCCATCTGGGTGTAAAGGGGGTTCAACTCTAGTTGCACTTACAACAGTACCTTTTTTTAAATGTTTTAATATGTGTTTATCTAAATTAGGTGCTGCTACCATATCTGAATGAAATGCCATTATAATGTCTGTTCTTGCCATTTCGATTCCTTTATCAAACATACCCACAATACCAATACGTTCAGGTCCTGGATTATGGTGTACTATTAAATCATCATCACCTAAACTATCAATCCATTCTTGGGTGCCGTCTGTACTAGCATCATTTAATACTAATATTTCGTGTTTTGTTTTTAAATTTCTTATTGATTTGTAAGCTAATTGTAAAAATTCTAAATTGTTTCTACTCGGTATTACAAATGTTATTTTAGTTGAGTTCATCTATCCATTTTTTATCAGTTTCATATTTTAGTTCAATTAATTTATCACAAAGTTGTTCTTTATATGTTGTTATTATATCTTTTATTCTTTTTTTATGTATAGGTTTTTTCCATCTACCAATTGAATCAGGCGCTATAGGTCTATGATGTTCAAATTCAGATCCTACAGCTCCTTCATAAGCTGAATCTTCCATTAAAGGTATTCTATCATCCCCCATTATATTAGGGCTTGATATCATTCTTCTATAGTTTGCTTTTTCATGAAATTCAATATATTTAGGATCTAAAGGTAAACCTACAAAATCTTCTACACGTTTCATTTCTATTTCGGGGTTATGAACTAAATCCTCATATCTAATTACTAAATAATTATCTTCTAATTCTGTTCCTTTAACTTCTTCTAATGTTTTAAAAGTTTCATCAATTGAATTAATCCATTTTTCTGTTTCTTTTAATGAATACCAGTATGAGGTTTCCGTTTTTACTGAATTATAAGATTCTTGTAATCTAATTCCTTTATCATATTTTTCTTGTAATTCTTTTGGTCTTAATTTTCTTGCTGACACAAAACAATCTCTTCCATCTCTATATATAGCAATTACTTTTATACCTCTTTTTAATATGTCTATAAAAGATAAAGGTGTATTTCCTATTAAATCATTCCATATTTTACCATCAGGTCTTTGTTGTGTTGTAAATACATCACATTCATAAAATAACTTATTAGGAGTTCCTCCTTCTGTATGTACTTTTAAATCTTGAAAATACATCATTAATAAATTAAATAAGCTAGTTCCTGATCTAGGAGATCCTGTACATAGTATTTTTGGTTTAATCATCTTGTAACAATTTTAACATTTTTTCTTTAGTAAATTCTTGTTTATATAATCTTTTTGCTTTATTACTTACTTCAATGTAAAAATCTAAATCATTTTTTAATTTAAATGTTAATTCTAAAGCTTTTTCATTATCAAATACATCTACAGCTAAATCAGGAAATAAGATACTTTGTGTGTCTGCTCGTTTATCACCTATACAAGGTATTCCTAAATAAGCACAATTTAAAGCAAATGATCCTGATGCTGTAGCTGCTGACATCATATACCCCACTTTATATCTGCTTAAATTATACATCCATTCTGCCCAAGACATATATTGTAGATAATTAACACCTAAATTATCAGCCATTTCCCAAGAATCTTTAGGCATTCTGCTTTCGCCCATTGGTGGGATGTCTACAGGTATATCTAAATTATGTGCTAATAATAATTGTGAAAAACCATTATATTCTCTTGTAAGAGGTCCTGTTATTATAGTTCTTTCTTCTTTTGGTTTAAATTTTGTTTTATCTAAACCTTCATCTGTCATAACACTTCTAATGACTTTTATTTTTTTATTAGGAAATATTCCTTTGTAAAAAGGCACATCAGTTGAATTAGGTACTAGTATACCATCTGATACTATTAATTGATTGTACCACCATGCTTGTAATCTTACATCTACTTGATTCCACCACCCAATTTCACCATCTTGATATATATAAACATTTTCAAATTTTTCTTTTAGTTGAGATACAATATTATGATGATTATGATATAAATCTGATATGTAAGGTTTTTCAAAACCACCCTTACCTATATTATATAATAAACTGCCTTTATATGTTTTACCTTCTGTAATTATCTTTTGTAAAGGTAAATGATAAGCTTCTAAGTATAATAATTGGGTTTCTAAAACTCGTAAGTTAGGATAATTTACAGGAAAATACCCTTCAAACCCCATTTCTGATGTAGAATATTTTATGTTCATTTTTCGTAATTAAATTTAACAAAATCATCCCCATATATTTTATAAATTTTATCTTTTATTTTTTGATCTAATTTAGATTCAAATATATGTTTCGTATGATGGTTGAATTTTTGTCTTTCTGGTATTATATAACTAGAATCATCTTTTAAAAATTTATCTAAGTTTTCTAATTTGATAGGTTGAAAATATTTACTAAACAACCAATCATATTGAGGAAAAGTATGCTCATAAAGTGAATAATAACCATTATTAATTTTACCAGAAAATTCTGAAACATTTTGATGAGGTTCTTCTAGGTATTTTATAATTGAACGTAGTACATATTGTTCAGTAAATAACTTATCTTTTCCTACACATTTATTTAGGATAGGAGAACCATCAGAATCACCTAATTTATTTAAGTTAGAAGATATAAAAGATATTAATCTCTTATAAGGATTCCTTACTATTTGATATTTTTTAATACTTGAATTATTTAAATCATCTATATTTACAGGGTTATTATTTGACCATTCTTTAAAAATATTTCGTTTATTTTGAGGAAAATCTGTTATATCTATTTCTGTTAGTATATTATATTCATTTAAAAGTGAGGTTGATGTTGTATTTTCTTTTAAAAAATTTAGTAAACAAAACATTTTTATAAATTGACTACCACATTTAGGAGTAGTTAAAAACATTATTTTATGTTCTTTACTAAAAAATATCCTTTTATTTAGTAATTCTAATTGATTCTGTAAATAATTAATGCGCATTATTTTTTATAATTAAATTTAACAAAATCGTCTTTAAACAATTCATATATTTTGTTTTTTGTTTCTTGATCTAATTTAGATTCAAATGTATATTTTGTATGATGGCGGAAGTTTTGTTTATCTGGTATTATATAATTAGGACTATCTTTTAGGAATTTATCTAATTCTTCTAATTTGATAGGTTGAAAATATTTACTAAATAACCAATCATGTTGTGGGAAAAGATGTTCATAAAATGACAAATAACTATCATTAATTTTATTTGGAAAAAGGCCTTTAGTTGGGATTTTAACTGAGTGAGGTTCTTTTAATGATTTTATAATTGAACGTAGTAAATATTGTTCAGTAAATAACTTATCTTCTTTTTTTCTTACATTTTCAGGTTTATCTAAATTAGAAGATACAAAAGATATTAATCTTTTATAAGGATCCCTTACTATTTGATATTTTTTTATATCTGAATTGTTTAAATCTTCTATAGTTACAGTATTATCATTTGACCATTCTCTAAAATATTGTTCTACAATACCATTTATATTACTAGGTTTTAATTTTCCATTTGGAAAAAATTGTTTTAATTCTAGATTATTAATATTAAAAAGATCATTTGGTCTTCCTTGTCCTGTAGGGTCTGTAAGATTTAATAGACAAAATAATTTTGTAAATTGACTACCACATTTAGGGGTAGTTAAAAACATTATATTATGTTCTCTACTAAAAAATATTCTTTTATTTAGTATCTCTAATTCTTTTAGAAAGTAATTAATATGCATTTTTACATATGTTATATAAAGTTGAATAATAATTGTCAACTTTAGGTTCAAAATATTTAACTTCTATATCATTAAAATAGTTTAAATCTAAATAATCTTTACCTGAAGGTCCTGATAAGTAAGTTGTGCCATTCATTCGTTTTACTAGATTAGCTAATAATTCGCTTTTAGTACCTTCTACATCTAATTTTGATGCGTAAATCATAGGTGTATTAATGTTTAATATTTCTCTAATAAATTCTATAGATTTAATATTGATGTCAATAAGTTTATTATGAGCATAAATGTGTTCTAAATTTACTCCTAAATTTTGTTCTAATTTTTTAACTATTTTTTTTCTCCAAGGACCATCTACTACTTCAACATCTTTTATATGTTTAGAAGTAGCGCCTTTTTCTACCTGTATAGTGAACCATTCTTCAACTTCATTTTTATTTAAGAATTTATTTCTGTTTTGGAAGTAATTTTTTCTATAATTTACATTGTCTAAAATAATAAATAATTCAGATGCTTCCATTTTTTGAAAAAATCCCTCATAAGGAAAATGTTCTGGTTGATGTATTGTTATAACCATTTTATTATCTTATAAATTTCATAATTTTTATAATCGTCAAAAACATAATTTTCAAGTACGTGAGCCCTACCTATATTATAATGTTCTTCACTTTGTAAATAGTATCCTAATTTTGTGTATGATTGGTCTTTTTGAATATCATATTTGTCTAAAGTTACCTTTTTTAACGCATACGTATCTTCATCTAAACCTACAAAATAATTAGGATTAAAATGTGCTGATGATGGTGAATATATTGTAACAAATCTATTACAGTATTTATACATTCCTCTAGCTGCTTTAGCTAATGCTGTGTGGTCTGAATGGCAATCCTCTTCATCATGAGTTAGTATATCAAATCTTTTCTTAAAATCTATTACTTTATAAAATTTATCTTTAAGATTATCAAATTCTGTTGTTAATTGTCTTTGTGGGAAATCTAAGTTTATATCTTCGATTTTATCTAATATTTCCTTAGGAAATAGTTTTAGATTTTCTTCCCACACAGGTATTTTTTTAGCCCATGTTGTAGCAGTTACGATTTTTATTTTATCATATTCTTTATGATGTTTAAATACATAACCATAACAAGCACATTCAAAATCATCTATGTGTGCTATAAAAACAATTAAGTCTTTTTTCATTATTCAACAATTATTACATTGAATTTATCTCCCTCTTGTATTTGTAGGATTATTTCTCTATATTGAGGTGCGTCCATTACTTTTCCAAAACATGTATGATTTCCATCTAAATGTTGAGTATTTTGTCTATTATGACAAATAAAGAATTGAGATCCTCCTGTATTTCTACCTGCATGTGCCATAGATAATACTCCCTCATCATGATATTGGTTATCTCCATTTAACTCACAATCTATGTTATAACCAGGACCTCCAGATCCATTCCCATCAGGACATCCTCCTTGTATAACAAATCCAGGAAGTACTCTGTGGAATGTTAAATCTTTATAGTATCCTTCTTTTGCTAGTTTTACAAAATTATTTACTGTGTTAGGTGCATCTTTTTCATAGAACTCTACTAACATAGTTCCATATTTAGTTTCAATCTTTGCTTTCATTTTATATAATATCTCCTTTTTTTAGTTCTGCGAGACATGAGTCCCAGTTATTAAATCTTATTGCTTTATCATCTATATAAGCTACTGCTCTAGGCTTTTCAGATGTTACTTTAGAAATGTATTTATCAAATTTATGTTGTTTTAACCATTCCCAAACTAATTCAGTTCCTGTTTTACCATTGATTAACATTCTATCCGGTTTAGCTTTAGCTGTATAACATATTAAAGTATATTTATCTGATAATTTTTTAAGTGCATCTTCAGTTCCTTCAACAGGACCATCATAAATGGTTCCATCAAAAAATCCTTTACTATTTTTATGCATTACACCATCAAAATCTATTCCTAAATTAATTTGTTCATCTGGGTATGAATGTTCACGAATACCTTTAGTCCAATTTAATTTTTCTAATTCTTCAGGACTATTTTTTCCAATTGGTGGACATTCTTTTCCTGAACCATGTGTTAATTGATATTGTAATAATAAACTTAAACATTCAGCTGTATGGTAATAATCTACACCTAATAATACTTGTGTTAAGTTATCAATTTTATCAGCTATTGGGTTTGCAGTTAATAAACATATTTCCATACCATTTTCTGTTGCCCATTGTAATGCTTTATTAACATCTCTAGATTTTCCTGAAGATGAAATACCATATACTAATGATTTTTTCATTTGACTTTTAGTTCTAGTAGATGTTCTTTGTTGTAACCAAGCTACCATCCATTGATCAAAACTAGTATCATTAATCAATGATGTTGCTACAACACAACTACCTGGACACATTGCGTTCTTAGTACCATTTGATAATCTTGTCATATCAACAGCAGTATGATCAGCTACGCCCATATTACCACCATGTCCTAATACGTAAATATCATCGCATTTGTTGTACTTATCTTGTAATTCTTTCCATTCAGGCGTATTTACTATTTCAGTAAATCTATGTCCTATATTTTCGATATTCATCATAATTTATTTGTTTTTAAAGTATTTTTTGTGTATTTGCTCTGCTATAAAAAAATCAAATGGGGTATCCACATCTACTGATTCAAAATGATCTAACTCATAAAAACCAGGATTATTTCCTATTAAGCTTCTATTTTCAAGCATTGATTCTTTTGTTATTATTGATATTCCATAATTTAATCTTTTTACATCTGGTAAATCTTGACTGTTAGGGACATTATTTAAATCATAATTTAATGGTTCATCATCCATCCATAAATGATTTTTTATTACATCTACTGATGTTAAACTATCATATTCTCTAAATAAGAATTCCATTATAGCTTTTTCGTGTGTTTCTACTGATATAAAAGGAGAACATGTTGGTGCTAAAAATATAAAATCTGTATCTGTAACTTCAGCTATATGTTTATGAAAATCACTATTATTAACAATTGAACTAGCATAATGGTCTTCTCTTTTATGTGTTAAACAACCATATTTTTTTCCTATAGCTAACATTTTATTACAATCACTATTAACTACAACTTCATCTATACTTGGGATTTTATTTAATGTTTCTAGTTTCATTTCTAGTAAACTGCTATCACCAAATTTTCTAATATTTTTGTTTTTAATTCTTTGTGAACCTTTTCTTACTGCAACTACAGCTGTTAATTTACCTTGTTTCATAATTGTCCTCCATTTATATCTAAACATGCTCCATGAATATACGAGGCATCATCAGAACATAAAAATAAGATTGGTTTTACTATTTCACTAACTTGTGCTACACGTCTTAAAGGTATATTACTTTCTAAATTACTTAATTGTTTATTTGTCATTGATCTTTCTAACATTGGTGTTAATGTTTGACTAGGACAAATACAATTTATGTTTATACCTTTAGGACCTAATTCTTGAGCTAATTGTCTTGTTAATCCAATTAAACCTGCTTTTGACGATGTATAATGTACACCACTTACTAAACTTTTACTTCTACCTGCTATACTAGATACATTAACTATTTTGCTTCCTTTTTTCATTAAAGGTAAACATGTTTTAATTATAAAGAAAAATGAAGTTAAATTAGTATCTATAACACCATTCCATTCGCTTAATGTAATTTCTTCAATAGGTTTACAGTAATTTACAGCTGCATTATTAATTAAAATGTCTACTTTATCTAATTTACTAAAGTAAGAATAAATTTGTTCAGGGTCTGTAATGTCACAATTTTTTCTACTAATAGAATGTACTATAGCCCCTAAATTAGTAAAAGCATCTACTACACCCTTACCAATTCCTTTACTACCACCTACAACTACTACTACTTTATTTTTCATAAACATGTTCTACGTCTGGTTGTGTTATTGCATATCGTACTCCTGGTCCTTTAACGCATTTAATGTGATGCCAAGTATCTTTAGGTACTACTATTATATCGTGTTTTTTTACTGTTTGGGTGCCTTTTCCTTCTATCCACCATTCCCATTCTCCATCTAATATAACCCAATTTTCATCTGCATGTGGGTGATAATGTTTTCTATTACCTTCACCTGATTGTTGTTGTATTACTACACCACCAAATCTATCATTATAAGCTATTCTTACTGCCCATGATGTCATTCCTAATTCACTTCTTAAATTGTCTAGATTAACTGTTGTTTGGTTTTCATATTGGTGGAATGTAGTTAGTGCTTCTTTTGGTAAACCATCTTCTGTTAATACATTTTTTACGTCGCTGTCTGCCTTCATTATTCTATATTTTCTAAAATGTGCTGCCAAGTATGGTACCAATTGTATTCTTCTCTAATTCGTTTTTGAATTTTTTCAATAAACGGCAATTGTTTATCTACGTTTTTAATATAATATTCAGATAATTCTATATATTCTTCTGCATTTGTAGCTACTACTACTTCATCCTCATTATAAAAATCATAAGCACCTAATGAATCTGATACTCCAAATCTACCTAATGTAAAAATAGACCAAAATCTATCCATTAGTCCTTTTTCTTCTCGCCATGAAGGAGCATTAATTATAGGACAAATCTTAGCATTTATTAAAATTTGTTTATGTGTAGGGTCATCTACATGACCTCTTTGTGTAGCAGGTCCTCCCAAATCACTAGTATATCTTTCTAGTAAAGGAAACATATATTGTTGAGCAGAATCAATATTACCTCTACCTGCTTTACCCCATATAGAACCTACAAATCCAACATCATGTGTAAAACCATCCATTACGGGCTTGCAATTTTGTACTTCATCATAAGAACATAAACTAGAACCCCAAGGCACTTCAAATATTCTATCTTTAAGTTTATTTACTATTCTTTCTTTTTCTAAATGACCTTCAGGTCTTGTTTTAGCACCAAAAGCATACACATTTACTCCTGCATCATGTGCTTGTTCAAATATTTGGTGTTGTGTAAATCTCCATGTTTTAAAAAATTCAGCTCGTTCTTCAGGTGTAGTACCCCATTCGATCCCACTATCATATTTTCCAAAACATACTAATTTATTAAGAATAATATCACCATCTTGATATATACCATCATTAATTAATTCAATTGTATCAGGATCATACCATGAAATAAAAACTCTACGTTTTCCTGGGTGTTGTTGAATGTCTGCTTTTTCAACCCACCTACATTCATAACCTAAATGAAAAAATACTTCTTGAAATTTTTTCCATGGATACCAATTTGTATGTCCAAATTGTGTAAACCCTAATAAGTAAACTACAAATTTATCTCTATTGTTTGCCATAATTTTCTAATAACGTTTCTAATTTAATCCAATCTTCTTCTGTAATCATATGGTTATTACCTATAAAAAATCCGTTATTATGAAGGCCTTCTGCTATAGGGAATCTATCTGGAGAAGGTATTTTATCATTTTTTTGTAAAAATGGTTGTCTTAATAAATTACCACTACATAAAGGTCTTGTTTCTACACCATTATCACTTAAATATTTTTCTAATTGATTTTTTATTTCTGGTGTTTTACAAATAAAAGGAAAACAAAAACTACTATTACCTTCTTCTTTATAAGTATCAAATAATAAATTTGGATATTTACTTACCATACGAATAAATCTACTAAAATTAACTTTTCTAATTTCATTATTTTTAGTTAAATTTTTAATTTGTGAAGAACCTAAAACAGCGTTAATTTCCATGTTTCTAAGGTTATAACCATCTGTCATAAACATAAACATTGGATGTACTTCTGGATATTCGTATTTATATTTTTTATAATTCTCAGGTGTAGCTTCTCTAGCCATACCATGACTACGTTTCATTTTCATTAAATTATATAACTTATTATCGTTAGTACAAACAAACCCCCCTTCAACTGTAGTCATATGGTGTCCAAAATAAAAGCTAAATGTTGACCCTTCAGTTAAAGTACCACACATTTTTCCTTTATAAGTTGCACCATGTGATTCACATACATCTTCTATAAATGTAGCTTTAGGTAATATTGATTTATATAAATCTACATCAGCTGATATACCAAATAAATGGGATACAAATACAGCTTTAATATCATGATGTGCTGATGCTAATACTCTTAAATGATTTTCATTAAAACTAAAAGTTGTAGCATCTACATCACAAAATATAGGTTGTAATCCTAATTGCATTATAGGAGAAATATTAGTTACCCAAGTTATTGCTGGTACTATTACTTTATCCCCATCTTTTAAATTATATTTTTCTTTTATAGCAGCAACTAATAATAAATTAGCTGTACTTCCTGACGATACAAATAATGAATGTTTACATCCTAACCATTCACTCCATTCTTGTTCGAATTTTTTAACCATTGGTCCATTAGTAAAACGTCCTGCGTTTTGTATAAAATCAATCATAGCTGATTTATCCTCAGCTGTAATACAATCTTTCATTAATGGCCAAAATGTTTTATGCTCCTGCGTTGACATGTCTTTTATCTTTTAAGTTTAACGTTTGATATACTCTAATTAATTCATCAATACCCTCTTCTAATGTTAATGTGGTATCAAACCCTAACGTATTAATTTTATCGTAGGAAACCACATAATCTCTATGATCTTTATCACTATCAAAATCATTGTAGTGAACAACACATCCTGTTCTTTCTTTTATCATTTCACAAACTTCTCGTTTGCTATAATTTAATTTATTTGAACCAACATTATAAACTTCACCTGACATCTTATCTGCATTTTCAATTCCGAATATAAATGATTTACATAAATCTCTTACATGAATAAAAGTTCTCATAAATTCTGGTTGATATATCATAATATAACCCTGCGTTACAGCTAAATAAGATAATTCATTAATTAGTAAATCTAATCTTAATCTTGGTGATGAACCAAATGCTGTAGCAAATCTATAAGCAATAGTATTACCATGAGACATAGCTTTTTTCTCTGCGTATGTTTTAGTTTCAGCATATAATGATGTAGGATTTAATGGTGTTTCTTCAGTACAAACTCCATTAGTTACTTTTCCATAATTTGAACCTGTTGAACCAAATAATAATAATTGATCTGGCGATAACATTTCAACTAAACTATCTGTAGCATCACAATTAATTAATTGAGTCATATTATGATTTTTTTCACATGCTGCATAACCTACTAATGCTGCTAAATGAATTACTACATCTTTTCCTTCTATTGCTTTTTGTAACTTATCTTTTTCTAAAATATCTCCTTTAATAAATTTAAAATTAGGATTTGCAAAAAAGGGTATTAGAATATCTCCTTCATATGATAATGAATCATATACTGTAACATTATAATCTTTTGCTAATAATTCAGGAATTAATGTGGTACCTATATATCCAGCACCACCTGTAATTAAAACTTCTTTTTTCATAACTTTTATTTGTTGTATATTAATGTTTCTATTTCTTTATCCATTGTAAACTTAGACTCATTTTCTAATATAAGTTTAAGTAAATGAATTTGTGCCTCTTGAGCATGTCCGTCTAATGCTCTTTCTTTTTTATATTCTCCTTCTTTATATCCTTTGTCCCAACCATCTTTAAAAAATGTAACACCCATTAAATGTATATTTTCTATATCATAATTTATTAACTCAAATATAGCTGTTGGTGCTACGTTAGGTCTTGTTTCAAGTGCTCTGTGTATATTAAGAAAATAAATTAAATCAGCAAAACAATGAAAATTTATTTTATTATCATTTTTTTGTTCAAATTTAATATTATCATGATGAAAATAATCTAAATTTCTAGGAAATTGAGATGCTAACCATTCTATACCATGATTTAACATATCATCTATAGCAAAATCACCTCCATTATCTTGATGTTCCATCATACAGTGCCATCTTATATCTGTTTTGGATCCATAATCTTTTATTCTATCAGGTGTAATTTTCCATCCTTTATTCATTCTAATAACAACATCAAATGAATCTATAAATTCTCCTCTTTCTTTATCTACTAAATAAGGTGAGGGTCCTACTATTACTACTTTTTTACCTTTTAAATAATCATTAAATTTTTTAGATATTTTTGCTTCATCTCTATACTGTTGAAATGTTTCCCAAGTTATATCTGTTCTATTTCCGTCCCTATATGGTTCAGTTATATTAAAATCTAAATATTTAAGCATTATATTGTGTCGTAAAATGCGTTTTGTTTTTCTTGTCTACCAATATCTTTTGGATGGTATAAAGCAAACTTTTCTTCTGCTGGAAGATTTGCAAATTTTGTATAACCTTTTAATTGTTCATGTACTGGTTTTATCCAATAAATATTTTCATCATTTCTGTATACTCTCATTTGCCAATCAGGGAAATTAACCCAACCTTCTTCACTTACTCTCCAACCCCATTTTGCAATATGTTCATCTGTAATACCCGCAACTGTATTTACTCTTGGTACCCAATATGCTTCTACATCTGGGTTTGTTTCTAAAATAAAGGGTAAAGCTTCTATTAAATATTCGTTAGGAATTTCATCTGCGTCAATTTGAAATATCCAATTACCATCACAATTCTTATTTAAGTTGTTTTTATATTCAGCAAAGTTTTTATTTAATGAACATTCGATAAGTTTATATTCATCAAATGGTTTACCTTCAAATCCTTCACATACATTCCAAACTTCTTTAGTTGCTTTTGTATCCATTTGAACTACAACCTGATCTTCTTTTCTTTTATGTTCAAATAAAAATGTTAATAATTTTTTTATTTCTTTGTGTTCATTACATACTGTAATTGCATAACTAATCTTCATTTTTTGTAGTTTTTAAATTTCCAAACAATCCTAATTCATCAGCAGCATCCATAAATTCTAATTTTTTAAAGTGTTTTAAGTTTTTCATATCCATCTTTTTTTCATAAAATTCACCTGGTTTATTAGGTATAGGATATTTTTCTTTTTCATCTTCTTTAACAAGTATAGATTTTACTACTGTCCATTGCCAATCCATTTCTGTACCTTTAACAGGTTCAGGGAATATCATACCTTTATCTGCCATTGTAATAACTGTTGGTAACCATACTAAGTTATTATGTATTTGTTTATTATCTCTAATTAAATCTGCTGTTAATTCTAAAGATTGTTTTGCCGTTTCACTTTCTTCTTCCATTGAGGTATTTGTAGTAAAACCACAAGTTAAACAAAGCCATGTAGTTGCAATACCCTCTAATGTTTTAAATTCTGATTCATAACAAGCATTACTTTTGCAACAAGGACAATCTACTAATTTATCCATACTAAGTGTTATATTTTTCTTTGCCATATTATTTTATTTTTGGTAATTCTAATTGTATTTTTGGTAATTCTTGAGGTTTTTGTTCTCCCATTTTTTTAAGTTTAGGTAATTGTAAAGGTACATTTTTAGGAGTAGATGTAACATCTCCTACATACTTATCTAAATATTCTTCTAATAAATCACACATTTTATCGAAACTAAAATTATCTTTTAAATACTGTGTTTGTTTACGTGATTTTTCTAAATATTTTTTGTTATGTTTAAACACATCTTTCATAGCTCTACTTGCTATATCTGTGTTAATATTAAACCATTGAGCTTCAGCTAATAACATATCATTTGCTGCTGATTTTTCTACATTTTTTAATTCACCCCCAACTAATACATTATAATCTGGGTGAATAAAATCAATATGCCCACTCCAATGAGTTGTAATTACGGGTTTACCTGTTATTGCTTGTTCTAATAAAGGTCTACCAAATCCTTCTCCTTTTGTAAAGTTTACAAATGCTTTTACTTTAGGATCATTATTAACTTGATTAAGTTCTTCTTCAGTCATTTCACCATGTAAAAGATAAACGTTAGGTAAATTATTACCTTTTACCATATCTGTAACTCCTTTAATTTTCTTTAAAATATCTTCTCTATCTAAAATACTATAATCTACTTGATTAGTTTTCATAATCAGAGCTGGTTTTTTCTTACTAGAACCTTTAAAAGTTTCTAAAAAAGTTTTTAACATTACTCCTGTGTTTTTTCTGTCTTCTCCAAATTTTCCTGGTAACCAGTGTCCTGTATAAAGGAAACAGAAGTCTTCTTTTATATCTTTTAATATATCTGATTTAGCTGGTTTTTTATAATAATTGTTTAAATCTACTCCTTCAAATAATACTTCGACAGGTTTATTATATTCAACTGTTCCTATTATTTGGTTTGATTTATTATCTCTTTTTTCTAATTTAGTTAAACTTATAACATTTTTAGAGTGTTGAGAACTAAGTAAATTTAAATCCATTCTGTTAGAACCTTCTATCCAACTACCTGGATATATTGTTGATTCTATACCTGCAGATATTCCTATATTATAAGCAGTGCCTACAGGTTGAAATTCATTTGGTACAGTTATTTGCATCCAGATGTCTGGTCTATTATTGTTATCTATTTGGGCATCTGTAAATCTTGTTCTTAAAGGATCATCCTGTGGTAAGTAATTCCAAGGACATTCACCCCATCTTTGTGGCATGATTTTGATATCCCATTCTTCTCCTTTTACTTTTATTAAGGCCTTTACAAAATCTCTTGATCTTGCTCCATAACCTGAAAATGTGTCAATAGGACACGATATTACGCATGTTGGTTTCATATTGATTGTATTTCTTTTATAAATTCTGGTGTTAAACTAATAGGGTGTGGGTTATATGTTGATTCGAATGATTTTTCATCTGCTTTTATTAATTCAAATCGTTTTTTAGGTTTCCAATTTTTAAATAATATATTTAAATTTTCTATAAAACGTTCTCCCATTTTTTCTGCTGTAAATCCTGCTTCTTCTGACATAGCCCATTCTCTACCAGCCATTCCTCTTCTTGTTCTTTCTTCAGGACCCATTTTATAGATTTTCATTAATGCAACGGCAGCATCCTCAATTGTAACTTGACTAGCACAAATATAAGGTGTTAAAGGTGAACCTTTTATTGAACGTGATTTAGGAAATAAAGGCATCGCCCATTCACCACATTTTTTATATTTACCATCTGAATTTGAACCATGTTCAGGTGTAAAATTAATCCAATCACCTTTTTCATCTTCAAAACGCATTTGGTCTTGCATACCACCTTGTACTGGTGCTATAATCATTCTACCTGCTGTTAAAGATTCAGTTAAACCTAATCCCCAACCTTCATTGTCTGTCATAAACATATGAGCGTCTGAACAATTGTATAAGAAATTCATCCCCTTATCATCTAATTTTGATAAACTAAATTTAACTTTATGAATTTCAGGATCACAAAAAGTCTTTACTACTGCAGCTAAATCAGTTCCATGTTCACTTACTAGTTCTGTATGCATTAATAAGCAACATTTTTTAGCTTGTTCTACTGGTAGTTGGTCTAGGAAAGTTCTCCAAGATAATATAATATCAGACATATTTTTTCTTCTAATATTTCTACTATTCCAAAGTACTACAAAATCAAATTTTTCTTCACCTAGTAATTTTTCTTTAAAAGCTTCTAATTCGAATATTTCATCTCCACTTACTATAGGATAAAATTGTTTAGGATCAATTCCATGAGGAACGTAATTAAATTGCCAATCTTCTTTTGGTTTGTCTTTTAAAACATTTTTTACAAGATTTACTGTTTGTTTAGAAATACCTAATAACATATCATCTGACTCATAATAACTTCTGTTATACATTGGGTAAGGTAAATCATCCCAAATAGTATAAAATACCATTGGTATTTGTTGACGTATTTCATTCTCCATTCTATATAACCAAATCCAATAACGTGGATCTGTAAAATGTATTATTGCATCTGGTTTTTCTTGTTTTAATATTTGTCGTAATATAGCTGGATTACCATAACCATCAGAAGGTATTACTTTAACATCTGAATCTGTTAAACCTCTCATTTTATTTATTTCACCCGACAAATCAAATGCTTTACCTGCTTCAGGGTGTTTAACTGCTCCTCCTAAATTTACCCAATTAAAATAATGAGCTGTGTTTAATACTATGTTTTTTGACTGACATCCTACTCCACTAGTTAAACGGATATCATCTGAGAGTAAAAGTATTTTTTTACGTTGATCTTTTGGAATGTAACCTTCTTTCATATAACCTTTATTTTTAAAATTTATAAACTACCGCTTACTGTTAAGTCGGTGTGATTGTGTAATTTCTTTCGAAATTCTTCGTCTGTTAAATACAGATGTACTGCTCTGTTTGCTAACTTTTGTAAATTAAATTTATGTCTAATTGATGAAACTTTAAAATCATCAAATAAATGATCTACTATTTTTACACTTGTTAGCTTTAAATTATTTTTTGCCATGATATTTTTATTGTATATTCACATATACATATATAACTATTTTAAAAACCTAATTTTATTTTATTATTTTTTTACCCCCTGGAGCCCCCCAAGGATTTGGAGTTATTGTTGGTTTTTTTTTGGGTTTTTCATCTTTAGGTAAATCTTTTACTAAATTACCTTGTAATAAGTTTTCACCTCCTGTGTTTAATGGTCTTCTTTTTGGAGAAGGTATTTCTACTACTTTTTCAACTATAACTTCAACAGGTACTTCTTTTATAACTTCTTTAATTATAATTTCTGGTTCTTTAGGTCGCAATCTTTCTCCACTTAAATCACCTTCAGATTTTAGATAAGCTTCTTTTATTTCTTTAGGAGTTGGTTCTTTTTTATAAACCTCGTAATCTTTAGGATCTCTTGCAACTCCTTTTATTTGTGCAAAAGCCATGTTAGCTGCCACAACCATTGCAATAGCTAGTGGGTCAAATACAAATATAATTAATATCATAAACCAATTAACTATTGTAGCCATTGGTTGGCCTGTTAATTCAGCCATATATTTAAGTGGTCCAAGTTCTCGCGCAGATTCGTTATTAATTTGCGCGTCTAAAATTCTTCCATCGAGTACTGCGATTGAATCTGTTACTGCGTTTAATCGCAAATCTGCACGATCTCGCTCTGCCGTCGATGTTTTTAATTCAGATTGGAGCGCGCGCCTTGCAGAACTAGATGATGTTGTAATTAATTGTCCTGATTCTTTGTCTATATATTGTACTTGAGCAGGATTAGATAAAGCTATTCTTAAATCTGAAATTGACTTTACAAGTGCTGCTTTTTCAATTTTAAGGTCGCTTTTTTGTTCTTCAAACCTTACTTGTTTTTGTTCAATGACAGCCACCTGTTTGTCTAAAAATTCTGATTGTGTGGATGTTTCTTGATAAGCACCTGACAAAAAGCCATAGATACCCCCTGATGTAATGATTATTAGAATAAAGCAAGCTATTACAAAATATGCTCTTAAAAATTTATTAATTGTGTTCCAGTATTGATATAATAAGGAAGCTACAACTAATTTAGCAACTTCTAAAGCACCTGCCATTATTATTACTTCTGTGCTAGCTCCGGCAAATAATTTGCTTAATCCAAATACAGAATAAAAAGCGGCTGATGCTGACACAGATAGCGCTGAAAGTGCTACTATGATGGGAAATATACGTTCTTTCATATTATCTACATGTTTGACACCATTTAGACTTACACTTGTCAGTTTCTGCTAAAATTCTGTCAATATTATCTGTGTCATACATATGAGATCCGTCAACAAATACATCTTCTATGAATGATTTTATATTTTTTACTAATTTATTTTGTGTTGTTTTACCACTTGATGGTTCAAACTTCTGAATACGTGATTTCATTATTTGGTATCTTGGGTTTGCAGCAATTTTACGCTTAA
>Ga0209337_1001462_pt1 | contig 17862 bp, 24 predicted proteins | sample LinPmetageLP53_FD_184044 | JGI IMG/M metagenome (GOLD analysis project Ga0209337, IMG submission 184044) | Marine viral communities from the Pacific Ocean - LP-53 (SPAdes) (version 2) | ecosystem: Environmental > Aquatic > Marine > Oceanic | place: Pacific Ocean | collected 2010-02-08 | reverse complement strand
AGTTTTTTAGCATGCTCAAAGATGGAGATGACGCAGGCTTTGGCGCAACTTCAGGGGAAACAGGACCGGGCTTAGATGTAGCAGGAGCAGGAGAAGGTGCCTGACCATAGACTTTCTGCAAATCTTTAAGAGATTTGACAGGTTGGCCGTAATAACTCACACCCTGCGTTGTCGGTAGTGAAGCCCATTCAGGAGAAAGCGCATTTGAAACTCTAGAAGAAAAACCTTCTTTTTCAACTGCTGCAAGCCCGCCGATAGATAGAAGCCGATCCCGAGCAAGTTTTAATGCTGCGAGATCTTGTGCCTCGGCACCAAAATCATCTAACTCTAGTTTTTTAGATACGTTTCCCCACGTACCAGGCATAAACTGGTAGCGCCCAGCAGCAGCACTTGAATACTGCCCTCCCTGAATTACTTTGTCGGGGTGTTGGCTTAAATCGTCAAAAGTACCCCCTCCATACATGACACGATAGGATTCAGCGGGATCTGCACGCCTCGTTCCTTCTGCGTAGCTAATCGTATCTAAGAGCTGACGACCGGCAGGCGTCTTTCTAAAAGTGTCGAGGAGATTTCTTTCCATTTCTGCTGATAGTTCGTTACCTAAAATTGTTTTCGAGAACAAGACGGGTCCCGACAGCAACATCAGCAGGACCAGGAAGCGCTTGAATAAACTCGGCGCCCTCCCTATTAAATCTATACCGAGCTTGCTCCGGATTCCTGTAATTAGGGACATATAGATGTAATGCTAACCTATCTGTTTCGTAGATATATATCTGCGTCCACGTCCGCAACGTGTCCCTAAAGTCAGACGTTGCAATCGTACGATCAACGTCACCGGCGATCGACTCAACACGACTCCGTGGAACAGTATTGTTATTTACAGAGCCGGTCATGTCTGTACGCTTTTCGGCTTCATCACAGCGTCCAAGCTGTTCAACAATTTTGCTGTACCAGTAAGAGTCTTGCACGTTGTTAACAGCCTCTTCTAAACGTGCAATATCACCTGCAGGAACAGACGTTAGGTTATAACCCAAATGCCAACGTACTTTTGACTTCAGGAAGGTATCAAGCTGCATTAACAATCACCAATGCATTAATGGACACCTCTATAGATGCACCAATAACAGATTAGCATGCGCGAATAATCATTCGACACGGACAAGATTATCTTTAAAAATTTCTTCCCAATCCACTCGTTTGATAGATCTAAGTTGCTCTAAGCGTGTAAACCGTTCACCAGGAAGAGACATTTGTAGATCTTTGATGTCCCTTGCTGTTTTCAGGCCTACTCCAGGAAGAGTATCAGCGATAATACGAGCAGACGCAATGTTTACGTTCACCCTCATATCGTTAGGAAACGTTTCTTTTTTAGTTGGTTTCAGAAGAGTAGCGCCCTCTGCCTTGAGACTATTAGTCAGGCGCTCTTCGTTTTTAAGTTGCTCAGTGGTGGCAGTGAGGTGAGGAGTCAAATCTTCTTCATTTAGATATAAAACCTCCTCATTAGCATCAACACACATAAGAATCCCCTCGCCATGAGAAGAAATAACTTCGACAAGACCACCAGTCACACGGTTCTGATACAGCATAATTAACAGAAATTACTAAACAAGCATACAACCTTCATACACAATAGCAATAAAAAAGCGGGCCAACAAAAGGGCCCGCGAAAATTTGGTAATAAACCGACAGGTTATCAGGAATCAGAACCGCCCACTTGGGAGGCGAAATCAATGAAGCCCTGGATGTCATTCCAAGAAACAGCTGCTGCAGGACGCAGGTAGTTCACGCGGCAAACAATGTAAGCAGCGCGGCCAGCTTCGCTGTCAGCGGCAGAGATGTTGACGCCGTCTCCGTTGACACTTGTAGAAGTGACGCCGTTGACGTTATACACCTTGAAGGTGGTGTCAGCAGTTGCTTCATACATCATCGAGTCAGCCAAGTCAGCTGCAACAATCGTGCCAGTAACGGCATGCAAGAACGGAAGGTTCGCTGCAGTGGTGTCAGCAGTGCCCTGGGCAATCCCAGTAGCACCAATAGCAATTGAGGATGAAGCGGCTGCAAGACCAGTCAGCTGAGGTGAGGGAATACCGAAAGGTGACCCACCATTGTCAGGACCAAGAAGAAGAACTTCTGTATTGGTGCCTTCAAGATTAGCTGTAACAGGTGAAGCAGGGAATGAAGGCTCACCACCGGCTGGAAGGTCCTGTGCCAAGGCGATAGAAGCGCCATAGACAAAAGCAGGACGGGCGGCAGAAGCCTTGACAACCAAAGAAGTGCGGTCATCGCGCACGCGGTCGTCTGGACGACGGTCAGGGGAAGGGACGATCAGATCAAAGCTTTTGAAGTTAGCTTTATCAGCAGCCAAGTTCTTAATCTTGACGTATCCGATGAGCTCATAAGCTTCGATACCGGGCCAGCCAAAAACACCTTCGGTGTTATAGGAGGACAGGCGGTTGATTTGATTGCCGGGCTGAAGAATAGCTCCAGCGTCAGATTTGTAAGTTGCCATTTAGTAAGTTCCTCCTTTACTGCTCGGTGATTGTAAAGGCAGTGGTCACGAAATCCTTATTCAGGTTCGCAAAGCCAGCGTACAGTTGCCAGATCAGAATGATGAAGCGACTGAAATCGTCGTTGTTGTTAATAAGGACTTGTGCGTTTGGACCACCAATACCGACACCAACCGCTTGAGGACCGAAGAACAGACCAGGAGGGGTAGAGTTGTTAGTTTGTGCACCTGCACCACCACCGATGTTCACGGTTGCAGTCTTGTCAGGCATGTTGGTGGACTCGAAGAAGCGCACACCCTCAAACACGAAGCCGGAAGGCATAACAGGCTCACCACCAACGAACTGGGCTTGGCCGTACTGGCCACCAGCATAGATCGCGGCGTTAGGAGAACCTGCACCCATCAGAGGGTTAGGCTGTCCCATGCCTGGGTAACGTGCAACTTCACGGAAGCCTTGATCAGCACGCAGATCCTTCATGAAAGATGGATCAGCAATACAGCGGTAGTAACCGTCTTGGAAGACAGGAACGTTACGCTTGCGAAGGCTCTTGACGACGTTTAGAAGGTCAGTCTTAACGTTGAACTTGAAACGCTCGGAAGCATATTCAGTTGCAGTGTACGTTTCGACTGTGACGCCAGTTTTGTTCTTATCGTTTGGATAGTAGAAACCACCCTGGGAGTCGCTGGACTTGCCACGTGACTCAGCTTTGAACAATTCGTCGAGGAAGACGCGGTCGCGCCAACGACGATAGTCGTCCAACAGTGTCAGCGAACCGATCGACTGGTGGAACATATTCATGTTTCCAGTGTCGAGCAGCAGACGCTGAGCGGTCATCAGGGTTTCACGAGCAATCTTGAAGGTGCTCGGAAGGTTTGTGGTGTTTGGATCGGCAGGGCCGGTGTACTCACGAAGAGACACCAGAACCTTGTCCTTAACAATTGAACGGCTGTTAGCAGTTCCGATTGTTTGATCCTGTGTACGCTCACGGCTCGTCTTTGTGCCAGGGTTGCCGAAGAAACGGTAACGGTCTAGCTGGACGGTTTGGCCGGGTTGTTTTGTGAAATCATGGACTACGACTGGCTCGCAGGCCATCTCCACGATATATGCGGGGTGAGGGCGATATAGCTCGGCACCCAACAGTTTTGGAAAATCGTTATCAATAAACATGTTGGTTTCTCAGCACAGGTTTAGCTGATACCCGAGGAAGTAAAAAAAAATCCTCTTAGTATGGAAATATAACTTCCATTAACTAAAATTATACCAAGAGTTTATCAACCCGGCTTATTTAAGCTTCTGGGTTGACAAACATAGAGCCGTTGTAGCCGCCCATCATGTTTCCAGGGGAATACTGCCCAGAAGCAATGGTGCCTAACGGGCGATAAGGATCGATATAACCATCCTCAGGTTGCATAGTGGCTTGAGGAACCTGAATTTCTGGATTGATCGGAGCATTGACTGAAGCTGCCATCATCAGCTCAGCCATCATTGCCTTGGCTTTCTCTGACTTGCTAACTGCTTTTTTTGCTTTACTGTGATCCATGGTCAGCGTCCTCTGCGTTGTGGTTTAGCCGGGAAGCCCATGGGCAGTTGGCCTCGGTATGGTGTGTTCTGTAACAGGTATGCTTGTTCGTTAGCGAAAATCTGCTTCTGTACCATCTCAGCGTTAGAGATCATCTGAGGGGCTAGAAGGCCGTTTGCAGGCAGTGGAGACCCTGGGAGGTTCAATTTCAAATATGCCGCGTCCAGGTCCATAGGCATAGCCGGAGGCTGGCCTTGTTGGTCACCGATAGCAATACCGGTTGCTGCAGCTCGCTGAGAAGCATACTGATCTGTATTTCCTGCCATCAGTTGACTGGCTGTATCGGCAGCGCCGAATGCAAACAAACTAGGAGAACCTATCGCCCCACCAGCTGTACCAATCTGATCGAGGAACTGATCAGCTCTTTCTCTAGCACCAGCCTTCTTTTTCTTCATAACCTTTTAAAAATTAAGGGGGCAGAATTAACTACCCCCATTTTAGAACTACTTAAGTTTCCCTATCACTCCATTACGAGTAATTTGTTGCGGAATACTTCAGGATTCTGCTGAGCGGAGTTCAAATAACGCCAAGCATTTGCGGGGTCGCGGTCAGCCAAGTTGCCAAAGTTGTTCCAGAAGTCACCTGCATTAGCAGGAGCTTGAGGCTGTGGAGGAAGTGGCATCTCAGGACGCTGAGGAGCGGCCTGCTGTTGGAACCGTTGGCCAACAGACTGCATTTGCGCAGGCTGCTGAGCATAAGCTGGAGCTTGCTCTTCAGGAATCGGGTAAGGACCGTTATCACCGAAGAATTCGCAAGTGTAATCAGCAAGTACGTCTGGATCAGTCAAGATCTGTTCGTACGCACGGTGTTCTCCAGAAAGCTCCTGAAGAAGTTCACAAGCTTCAACCAATTGTGCATTGGTCTGAATCAGTGCGTCCTCAACCTGACAAGCGTAGGTATTAAGGACGTTGGCTGCATCAGCACCGAAGTGCTCAATCAGTTCAAGACTTTGCTCGCTTACTCCGTTTGCCAGAAGTTGCTCCTGGCTGATCTCCAGCGAAGTTGGGGAATAATCGTTGGAGTATCCCTGGTTGCTGTTGATCGAAGGCGAAGAAATCTGCATCCCCGCGCTGTTGTACTGGGGAGCCTGTTGGGAACTGTAACTGGCCGGGTCGATTGTTTGTGTCTGACTCGACTGTTGACCCAGGGACGGGAATTGGACGGGCGAACTCAGGAGCCCTACCACCCGGTTGAACGCCTCCTTGTAAGGATTGTCCGTTTGTGGGGCTGCCTGGGGTGCCTGGGAATATGACTGAGTAGGGGTTGAGGCCTGCATCTGGGGAATTCCCATCTGGGCCTGCATTTGCGGGGCTGGGGCCTGCATTTGCTGATACGGAGCCACCCATTGCTGAGTTGTTGCCACTGTTGGCGCTTGCGCTGCTGTCTGTGAAGGAGCTGCGTAGCTGCTCTGTGGGGTCTGGGATACTTGGGGTGCCGATTGGGTCGGCATTGCGGTATCGGCCTGCATAAGTTACCTCTTTTTGTAGGCTTTCGAGCGTGCGATAAAGGAAGGGGGTGAGATCAAGTCTCGGGTCCGCAGCCATCGGAAGATTCGGTTGCTGTGGATGTGGTGTCCGCATTTCTAGGTTTATTAAGTCAATAAACGCGGAATACGCCTTCTGTACTTCCCCAACAACCCGGAATGGGAAACCGGAGAGCATGCCCGCGATTTCATCATCCGTTTTTGAAGGGAATAAATACTTCAGTGCTTCAATGCTATCAACACCTAACTCTTGCAAGTTTCTGGTGAAGATAGATTGGTTAAGTTTATCCTGTGTCGTATCTTCATAGACAGGACCTAACCAACGCCACTCAGTGGCTCTATCTCCATCTGGTGCTAGGCCTAGTACTCCGTCAGGTATGTCTTGAGTCTCAACGGCTTCATCAATCGCTTGTTGAAGTTTTTCTTCGTACTTAGCTTTTTGTTTTTCATATTTGAGCATCGCCTTCTCATCTTCCGGATCCTCTGGAGGAAGCGGCAGTTTAATTCCTGTTTCAAAAGCCAGTGACTTGCGGAAGATCTGCTCTTCCTGAAAAATCATTAGCTCAAGGCAACGGCAGATCCCATAGGTGTACAGCTGCAGACACTTCTTCTTCGCAGTGGCACTGACACGTCCATATGCAGACTTGTACTCAGTGGCCGTCACATTAGTGATGCTCAAGTCATCGATACCACCTAAAGAAAGACGAATCTCACTACGTAACTGCTCTGCATACCTAGCTTGATCAGTACTGACTGCATTCGGCGTAATAAAGCCCACACGATCAGTTGGCTCCAGGTTTGCAATAACCCTTGGTACACGCATTCCTTGCCCTGGACGCCCGTTGTAGCCCGCTTGGGAGCGCGTTGTAGGGTCTTGCTTAAATGTAGAGCTGGATAAGAAGAAGTCAGACTGAAAGCCTGATTGGCTAGAGATGCTTGGACGTTGTACCGCATCATCATCAGCCTCCACGATGTCTTGTTTAGGACGTGAAGAAAGAAGAGTTGGATTACCGAAGAACGACAGGTTTGCTCTGATGTTCTTCACCATCTCGTCGTGAGCAATGATCTGGTTAGCAACGATCTCAAACTCGCCACTGCCCTCAGTGCCAAACGCATCTGGGTTGTTAAGAACCTCGACACACGGAATAAACTCCATGCTGTTCGCAACTACTTTCTTTTCAGCAAAAGGTGCCTCCATTGAAAGGTTGTCGAAACCAATCTCCTGTTCGCTGTGATATTCCTCAATTGTCTCCGCAGTGATGCGAAGCCGCATATAGCGCTTATCAGTGTTCAAACCCGCACCTTGAAAGCCCTTTGAGGCTCTGACTTTGTACGGATAAATGATCAGGACTTCCTCTAGATCACCATCTGGAGAGTAGTAAGTCCGATAAGAATCTTTGTCAAACCAGTAAAGGCGATAGGTCTTCTTGGTAGGACGGATATAAAAAAGGCCTTTCCCGTAAGCTAAAAAACGATCCCAAATCGAATCAAGGCGTGCATCTAGCTTGTTGAATCGAATGACCTGTTGAATAAAGTCATAGCGTTGCGTACCCAAATTATCCTGTGAGGGATAGAACTCGAGCCCCTGCCTGATGCCGAACATCTTCATCTGGGACAGATGCGCATTGATGAGCATCGTGTCAGCTGAACCAGTACTATCGCGGGACACTACTGCCTTGAGAATATCCTCAAGCTGTGATTTAGCACTATCGCTCATTCTTTTTAAAGCAGTTTACTGATCAATATCGTACCCAGCCTCCAAGCGTTTGAAAACAATTACGCCCTCTTCGACTTCTACATCGAAGCGTTCGTTTGGCTGAAGGGCCATGTCGTGGCAAAGCTCATCAGGTAGTGGGAGGACAGCAGAGCCATAAGCATCTTGCTCAAGCTCTACCAAGAAATAACTAGGTGACATCGTATGTGAATACCTATAGTTTAAATCGTCAATACTCTAACTCTAGTTTTCCTCTGGTCATTAGACCATTGCAAAGCCAGACAAGAGCGTCGACGCAGTCATCATGTGAGCTTACACCAAAGTTCACAATTTCATCAGTTAATGCTTGAAATTTTCTGTAACGATTAAAAGTAATCTTGCGCTGTTCGAATAGACCCATGATGCCTCTAAACCGCGCAACCTTATCTCCTCGAAAACCCTTAATCGCATGCCAGTGCATGTTGTAAAGCCCGTGGTCGCCTAGACAAATACGTTTGAAGTCCGCTTCCAAAGATGCCTGATAAGCGACTGCTTCCGACCAAATTTCAATCCCGGATCCAGATGGAAAATACTTATCACGATCTTTGTAACAAACACCCCATTCTTCCATCATTTCCATTAACGCTTCTAATTTTTCAAGATTGCCCATGATTCGCAGCCTTTTGCAATCAATAATGTGAATCTTGTCGCCGATACGTCCACCCATCACAAACACCGTATAGTCATTTTTCTCTCTTACTCCTGCAGACAGGTCCACTCCCACCCCTAGCGTGTCGAAGTCAGTCGCAATATTTCCCTTAACAATCAGGTCAGGGGAGAGGGACAGCTCGCTTGTCTGAACAATTTGATTCTGGTACTGAAAGCTGAAAGCTACTGGTGCCTGCCGACGTCGATCCCTCAAATACTCCAATGACCACATTGCAGGCCAATAGGAGACCTCGTCCCCATTTTGATCTACCGTGATTGCAGATTGAACAATTTGAACCCAGCTGTTTGATGGTATAAAAGTGCTGTTGTGAATATCATCATGCCTAAAGCGCGTTCCTAAACAAATCGCTCGACCACCTTCAAACATAGTGGGAACAATGACGCTATTCCAATTTTCCTCCATGGCTTGACGTATATCTTTATTTTTAATATCTTCCGCTGATTTAATTGCGTCATCAATAATACAAAGGTGTGAACGCTTAGAAGTCACTGCTCCTTTAAGTCCTGCACAACAGACAGTAAACTCCTCTTCACCTGTTGATCTAATCCCTGCAAATTTCCAATCAATGCTCCAGTACTCATTCGAATTTATACCTTTGGCAATTTTAACCATCGGGAAGATCTCTCTGTATGTCTTGCTTTCTTCAATAATCCTTTTAATTGCTGCGCTTTTAGGGCGGGCAACATCGACTGTATAGGAGATATAAAGTACTTTCAGCGGCTTCTTAGCCACAGCATGTATGCCTACCGCCCATGCAGTATATAGCCCAAGAATTGTTGATTTAGCACTACCACGTGGTGCCAGTATGTCGATATTCGGTCCCCCAATACTGACTAAACATTCAGAGTCCTGATTTGTACAAAGATACTCATGCCACTCTTTATGATGTGTCGCAGGTGGTTTATCACCTACAACATCACAGAAATATGCAAAATCTGTACGTGCGCGTTGTACATCGACATTAGACGTTTTCTTTACGATGCGTTGCTGCGCCGCAGCACGTGCAGTACGTCGGTAAACGTTATGAAGACTAGTTCCTGCCATGCACAAAGCATAGCGTAACAATCACTAGGATTCTTCTTGGAAAATCTTTGTCCAGACACCCATTGATGCTTCTTGTAAAGGACCTTCGATGGGGTCATCTCTAAAGATTAAAAGCATCTCTCGGACTGCTCTATCAGCGCCTGCAAGAATTAAACCTTGCTTATCCATTAAGACTTTTTCATCACTTAATTGCTTAATGGACCCACGTAGTTCTTTCTGCATCATTGCAATACGTGATGCACCCATATCTTGCTTGACTAACCCCATGTCGATGGCTTCACGTAATTTTGCAATGTCTTGCTGCATATAGTCGATCTCCATTTCAAGGATCGCAGCAAAATTTCTTTTCTTAAACTCTTTTTTAGACCAAGTGTCACATTCCACTATGGTGCCACAGAAACCCATAAAGCGAGCGTACAGGTACACCTGAATAGGACTAGAGGATTGTTTACAGAAGGCTAGAAAGGATTCACGGTCTTTTTCGGTTAAGTCGCGAATCCAATCGGTCATGCTCTGTACTGGCTTTGCGCCTGTTCGAAATCTCTGTTCTCTTTATAGCGTCTGAACATCTCAGATTGCAACTGGGTAGATCGAGTCTCCTGACCTGTTTTACCGATAGTTAGCCGCTGTTCTTCTCCGGTCTTACCGATGCTCAAACGCTCTTCTTCTCCTGCTTTGCCAAGAGTTAAGCGCCGCTCCTCGCCGGTCTTACCAATGCTTAGGCGCTCCTCGGTGCCCCGTGTACCGATATTTAAACGTTCCTGCGTACCACGTGAGCCGATGTTTAAACGTTCCTGCTGTCCTGCTGTTTCGACAGTCAAACGTTCCTGCGTACCACGTGAGCCAATGTTTAAGCGTTCTTCTTCTCCTGCTTTACCAAGAGACAAGCGCTGCTGCTGTCCTATTGTTTCAGTGTTCAAGCGAGTTTGAGCTCCTTGAGCAGATATAGTCGCACGGTTCTCTTGGCCGCCGACACGGAAACCTCTGACCTGAGCATCAGAGGTTGCAGCAATAGACAGACGGTCTTGTGCTCCTGCAGACTGCAGTTGACGGATGTTCTGCCCAGTGAAAAACTCTTTATTTGTTCGATCTAGATTCGCTTGCGTCGTCATATTCAGACGCGATTGTGCGCCCGCAGTCTCAGACAGCGCTATCTGACTCCTTAAAGACTGGGTTGGATTTACCTGCACTTTCGCTGGAGGTGGAGCAGGCACATATTTGATTTCGGTCTTGCTCTTCTTTTTTCCGCCGCCCATAAAAGTTCTCCTGATTTGAATATTCTAATGACCCTATATCAAGAGCCTACATAACGATAAGGACTTAAGCCAGTCTCAGCAAATCTTTTTGCAGCATCACTTTGAGTAGCTGCAGCCATAGCTTCTTCTAAAAAAGCTCGAGAAGCCTGAGAAGACTGAGTTTGTTTCGCTGACACGATATCTTGTTGTGTCGTTGGTAGTGACTGCTGAAAAGCTTGTAGATTTTTTTGTGCGTCAATCTTGGATTTTAAGAAGTCTTGACTGGCAAGTAAGTTACGTGCAGTACTTTCACGACCTGCTGATTGCAGCAATGGATATAAACCCTGAGCCTGCTCTAAACTAAGGCCCGCCTGCTGCCTCTGCAGTTCTTTCAGATCCTCTATACTAAGATCCCGGCCACCCCCATATAAGTCAGTACCTTCACCCAACACGTCCTTGTCTGTAGCATCCCCACCGTAAGATCCTGTGCGTGGTTCGGTTTCAGGTTCACGTGTCTCTACTAGTGGTAGTGGTCTGAAAGCGTCTATTCCCGTAAGGTTTACATCTTTCAAGGGATCGAAGTCAGACTTACGTGGGCCAAACATTTGCATAACCGTCTTTCGCAAGGTCGGGTTTTCCTTAGAGATACGCCCACCGCCATAACCGGTATCTAAAAAACCGCTAGAAAGCATAGCGTTATTAAAATCATTTTCCATGTTACTGATACTGGAAGTTTGACGTTAGGATATCGCCCGAACTCTTCATTGCTTGCTGCCCCATGTTAATAGCACCTGTTTGTGCGTTTTGAAGCATAGCGGCGTTAGTTGCAATATTTTGACGAATCCCTGCTGCTGCCATTTGACGCGCCATTTGCTGCTTAGCATATGCTTCCGCAAGAGCGTATTCCTCTTTATTAATCCCTTTAAGTGCATTTAACGTAGCGGCAGATTGTCTTTGTGTTTCTAAAGTTCTACCCAAACCGCGTTGCCCAAGAACCTCAAGTGGTGAACCGCCAGGCTCAACCCCGCCGTAATTGCCGAGAAGACGTGGGTCATAAGGGTCGCCTCCGTAAATAGAGGGCCCAGGGCGTTGAGTAGCCGCAAGACCAGCACCTACTTGTCCCACATTTCCTGCACCTTGCTGTACTGTTCGCGCCGCAGGTGCCGCTGCGCTGTTGAGTGCGCCCCCTAAAGCAAACGCTCCTCCACCTACGCCAAGCCCAGCAACACCATATCCAAGATTACGCAGAGCTGCAGGCGTTAACTTTTCAGCCAACTTAGGTGCCACTGCACCTAAGGCTTGTGGAAGCTTCCGTGTTCCGGCCATAACAAGCCCTCTTGCTGGACCACCTAAAGCTCCTCCTGTCAGATAGCCAAGTCCTCCTTGTATTGCAGCTTCAATCGGGCGTCCTTGTGTCAAAGACGGTATCGCAGCGCCTGCGCCCATAAGTAAAGGAAGACGGGTCATCGCAATTTTTCCCGCGCCCGCCAGAAGTGGAATAGCAGCACCTATAGCCATGACTTAAATAACTCTCTTATATTAAATATTTTAAGTTAAGTAATCTCTTTAACCAAAAAACCCACCGATACCACCAATAAGGCCACCGGCGACTGCTCCTACGGGGCCAAATGCAGCTCCTGTTGCAGCACCTTGAAGCGCACCGCCACCTGCTCCGGCAATACGTTGCCCTGTTCCTTTCTCCGGAGCAGAAGCACCACCAATAACTATTGGCGCCATTGTTGGGGGATTGTATATGGACAGTCCATCTCCTAAACTCTGCGCGTTCCCATACATAGGATAACCTCTATTAAATACCTCACCTGCTTTACGTTCTACTGCCTTACGTCCTTCGCCTATATTTGACAACATCCCTCCAAAGGTTTTCGCAGCATCTTGCCAAGAGCCTTGGTTAGGACCGGATTTAGCTTTGTCAAGAAATCCGCCAGCACGTGAAGCATTGCCGAAATTTGAACTGAAATCACCGAGATCAGCGGTAAATGACTTATTAAGATCAAATTGAGGTGCCCCTTGGAAAAAACTAGACATTTACGTTCTTTTTCTATAAATGTAATTATACTTCGAATGGACTATCCGTAAGTAGTTGGTGTAAACATCGAAGAACGGTAGGAACGTGACTGTGACAAGGCATCAGCTACTCCAGCGTCTAGACCACCCGAAGACCCAGGCTGATTCATAGGAGTGCGTGCTTCTCGCCTAGCTCCAGCCATCATAATTTCATGTTGCTGTCGTTGGTCTTGTATAAATAAAGCCTGTTGGAATTTTTGCTCTGCTAAGCGAGAATTACCTAGCTGACGTTCTGCATCTGCAGCAAGCTTTGCATCAACAACACCATACTCAGCGGCTTCACGTGCAGCTAATTGTTGCATTGGTAATGAGTAAGCAGTATCAGGCTTGGTCAACATCCCACCTACTAAAGCGCCAGTACCTAAAACTGCTACCCCTTTGGAGACAGGATTAGCTACCCTGCCTATTGCTTCGGCTGAGTTAAGGATTTGGTCATCTGTTATGCCACCTACAGCTTTTGCAGCTGCACCGAAAAGACCTTTTTTATCAGCAAACTTAGAGGCAAAATCACGGGCACCTAAGGCTGCATCAAGAGTCGCAGGCCCAGCTATAGCTTCCGATTTTTCTCCAAGGCCCGATAAGGCTTCACCTGTTTTCTTTATTCCTCTTACCGCATAATCTTTTCCTTTACCAACAAGCTCTCGCCCTTCTTTGGTAGTAAGAAGAAAGTTTGCTAATTCAAGCCCTGCAGTCCTTAAAGTTGACATTACTAAATCCTTGTGCCGCTTTGTCCAGGGAAAACTCCAGTAGTATTCGAAGCACTTTCCATAGAACCATCAGTGGCGTTCTGTGTACTTATTCTAGCTAAGTTATCCGGACGGATTTCATCATCAGGAGTAATTAAACCGCGTTGCACACCTTGGCGATAATTTTGAAGAAAGTTAAACGCAAACCCATTATCAGCAGGATTACTAAACCCTGGCTCTGATGTCAATGCAGCAGCATCAATACTCTGCTGTGCATAAGGTGCCTCGTCATAGAAACTACGTGAATCACTATCAAAAGTCTCAGCGTGTGCATTAGTACGCTTCATCTTGCTAGCAACTCCACGCGATCTATTCCCCGTGGGATTAGGACCTAAAGTCCCGAACTGCGGATTAAAACCTTCCGCAAACTCTTTGTCGCGTAGATTCTTTCTAAAACTAGGTGCTGGCATCTTTTTCAGGCCTGAGGGGTGTTTACTTTAGAGGTGATGTCTTCCGCAATCATGCGTTGCTCCAGTGGGGTGCCAGAAAGCTCCAACCCGCGTACTTTGTCTGCTGCAACCTGAGGAAGCCAAGACTTAGCCATATGAACTGCGAGTTCTTTTATTTCAGTAGAGGAAAGCTCTCCATCAGACACAGACTCAACTGCAAGCTCAAATGCTTTATCAACCTTCGAACCATCCCAGTTATGAAGATTCTTATCTAGGACAGGGTCAATAATGTCGTACGCTTTTTTAAGGAGCACCCCATGCTTCAAGAGTTTACTAGCTTTTAAGTTGTTCTTTAAAAAGACCGCCAGCGCCGTGGCAGCGGATGCTAATACTGCAGCGAGGATTGGTTCTAGAAAAGTCATGATTTTAAAAACTGTACGTTTAATTTAACACCAGCGAAACACGTCACCCTAATGGCTCCTGTGCAAGAGAAATTATTTCTTTTTTCTTTTTAGCCTCATTGAACAGTTTCCCAAAGGACTGTGGGCGTTCGCCTCTATCTGACATTTCGACAAGCTTCTCTGAGAACTCAGGGGTTGATTGATAGACGTAAGAAGGTTTGTTATCAGTGAACGTAACATCAGTTTGCTGCGGTCTTCTTGGATATACAGTCATTCCCTTTATTGAACTAGACGATTCGAGACCCTGTCCCTCAATCGCAGGGCCACTTGCTAACATTGTTCTTGCACCTTCTCTATCTCCTAATACTGAAGATGAGAGGGCAGTTGCTCTAGCACGTACAGGACTCTCTTTAGGAGCTGCTGACATAATGTCAGAAATAATATTCTTACCCGTTCTGTATTCCTCTCCTTCCCGTGTCATCTCTGCTGCACGCATCTTGCCGACCTCACGTTCTTGCCTGCCCTTTTCATATTCAAAAAGCAGTGCATCGGCGCGATCTCGAATACCTGCTACCCCTTCCTGCGGCGTGTAATACTTGTTGTAGCTGGGGTCAGAATGCTCAGACATGACACCTGAAGCGGTTAAATTCTGAGCACTTGTTTGCTGAGTAACATTCGTGGCAGCAGAAACCTCAGGAGTTGACGCAATTCCAGTTGGCTCCAGTGGCTGGCTATTTGTCAGCTCTTCTGCTTGAGTGATCGGTTCAGGATTAGAAGCAATTTCTTCAACTTGGCCTTGACTACGAAGAAAAACATTCGAAGAAGTTTGATTACCTACTTGCTCTTGGCCATAAAGCTCTCCTGTTGTAGGAGCTGAAACTTTAGATGTGAAGTCTGAAACCTTTCTGAGAATGTCACTTGCAACTACATCTCTCTTTGCCACACCACCTAAAGAAATCTGTGATCGCTCTTGTGGCACCCCCATATCAGGACGCTCTTCCTCAGCAACCTGTGATACGAGTGCACCTACTCCTGCTAAGGCACCAGCAGCCAGCGCTCCTTTTGCTGCTCCACCAAGACGGTCTCTGATTCCACTTAAAGGGCCACGACGCATTGCGTACACCTGTGGGGCAACCTTCATCCGGCTTGCAGGATCACGTGGAATGGGTTGTCCAGTAATACGGGAATAAAATTCAAAATCTGCCGGAGATACGGGCATGACTATTACATCTTCATCGCAATATCAATTAGTTTAATTCGTATAAACATCTCAACTGCAGCCGACCCCTAAACGCTCTATATCAGGGTCAATTTGGGGTAAAAATTTAGAGGGCTATCTGGCGGCCCTATGTTACAAGTTGTTGCGCAGACAAAAAAAGAACTTATGGCATGCGAGAATGCCGACGGGTACTGCTGTTTGCCGTAGTCCGGTCTCAAAGTGTGAACGCGTGAGACTGTCTCGCTTAAGTCTCAAATGAGCCTTGAAAATGTAGCAACCGATACAGAGTGAGCGGCTGCAAACTGCTATCTTTAGGAAGTCAAAATCAACCGACACCTAGCAAGTCGGGCAATCAAATGGCAATCAATCCGAACGGCCGCATCCTTTGGGAGGGTCTGAGCCCCTATGATGGGTCACCCATCGTCTGCATCGTGACGGGACTGGTAGAGGGATCGGCGAACGGCAAAACCGGGACGATGTTGCAGACCTGGATTCTTCCCCGTAGTGTAAAGCCTAACGAGGCTTTTAAAGATGCTCGCGGCGCAAGTGTCTGTGGTGACTGCCCCCACTCCGGCGCCAACAATGCGACGTGCTACGTAAAGTGGTTTCATGCTCCCCTGTCAGTCTGGAGTGCTTACCACCGGGGCAGTTATGCTCATATCGGCCAAGACTGGGATCTTTTCGCTGATCGCGCTGTGAGGTTTGGCGCTGCAGGGGACCCCGCAATGGTGCCAGCTGAAATCTGGCAGCGGATCCTAGAGTTTTGTGTCTCTCACACGGGTTACACTCATCAATGGCGCCATCCATGGGCTCAGGGCCTTAAGGGGCTCTGTCAGGCTAGCTGCGACGGCTTCGCCGATTATCTCGCGGCAACTGAGGCAGGATGGCGGACGTTCCTAGTGGCTCCCAAAGGTGCAACTGCTCCCAAGGGCATGGCACACTGCGCAGCCAGCATAGAGAAGGGGCAGAAAACCACGTGTCAAGCGTGCACGCTGTGCGATGGTGCCAGCGCTGACGTCTTCATCAACGCCCACGGGGCAAGCGCTTCTAAAGTTACCGCCTAGGCTTAGGCCACCCCACAAAACCACCCTATCCATTCCGAGCCATGACAACATCCACCACAGCACCACGGTTCAGCCTGACTGATGCCGATTTCGGCCAATTGTTCACCGCATGGGAGAGCAACAGCACGACAGAAGCCGCTGAAATGCTGGAAGAACTAAGCCGCTGTGAGGAGGAGGCAACCGGAGCGCGTGCCGCCACGATCCGCGAGCATATCCGCGACCTTGCGCAACAGATCGCCGAGGCTTAAGGGATAACTCCCCAATTTTCTATATTTCTATCTGTAGCAGCATGCCAGACCCTAAAACCAGCAGTAAAACTAGGAAGATTAGAGTCCAAACCACGGGAGGACGGGCAGACCTTGACGATATCTCGGCCAAACTGGGAGAGTTTGCCAAAGACAGGGGCTTTGATGTTCGCGTGTTCAATTCTGAGCGCTTCGGGGACCATGGCCCACTTTGGAAGGATCAGTATGAACTGATTTCAACCGAGGCCCTGGATTAGTGCCACCAGCCGACCCGATTGGGGGCAAGACGTACTGGGTGCTCCAAGAAAGCCCCGACCGGACCCTGGCTGTGGCCTGTACCCGCTCGAAAGCGGAAGCGGAAGCCTGTTTGTTACATTTAATTAAGATTTCAAAGGCCCATCCCTTCGCTTTTCACATCGTGGAGGGTCCCACATCCCCCTAGGAGGGTGTCTCACCTGTCCAATCTGAGTCTCACGCCCCATCAGGGGCTTTTTAATGGCCATTTTCTCGCGTATCTGTCTCTCAAGCAGGTACGCAAGCCCCAAAACCTAGTCATAGAGGCCCATTTCAAGGGTGCCCCAAGGGTCTGGACACGTTCTGGACACGCCCCAGGGGTGGGGTGGGGGTCAAATCACTCACATCGGGGCGATTTTGTCAAGATTAGAGGCTAAATGTTAATTTTTGCTGCAAAACGTGACAATTGAGCCATTTTGCCCCTGTTTTCCCCTTGTTTTAACCCTTTTCAGGGGAGGGCAGACCCGGAGCTCCAGACATCTTGTCGTTGAGACCGGTTGGTACGACTCGCCGTAAGCCTATGTGGAAAACTCACTTTGACGGCAAACCTACGCATGAGGAACAAGGTCTTGCACTTAATATCACAGAGTGTGAAGCTACCAGCCAAGCAGACGCACCTATCGCCGCCAATGCTCTAAGATATGGGCAACGAGGTTCATTCGAGCTTCGGTAAACAATCCACCTAGCAGGGATTCAACGAATGAAGTTTGCATCAAGGCGTGTCGACGCTGACGGATACCTAGAGTTGATCTGGCGTACCGACGTTGAGCGCCCCGAGGGGGCAACGCCTCAAGCGATCGCCTACATCTCCTCAGCCTGCGGGGGTAAGCCCTGGTACTGGGGGTTCTATGGGATGTTCAAGGTCTCAGGCCCCACTGTCTCGGACGTGAAGCAGGAGCTCTTTCAGTTAATCGAAACAGGACACTGACCATGAAATTTGATCTAATTCTCGAACACTGGGACACAAACAAGTTCAAGTTCGTGACCGTCGAAGAGTGCATCGATCTCGACGACTGCATCAACCATGTCCACCAGTCTGAACCTGGCTGGATAGTTACAAAGATCACGCCCTCTCACCCTTCTCCTCTGTCATGAAAATCAATTTCGAAAGGACAACTGCTACTCGGCTTTACACCATCTTGGGCAGT
>Ga0209337_1001461_pt1 | contig 17873 bp, 19 predicted proteins | sample LinPmetageLP53_FD_184044 | JGI IMG/M metagenome (GOLD analysis project Ga0209337, IMG submission 184044) | Marine viral communities from the Pacific Ocean - LP-53 (SPAdes) (version 2) | ecosystem: Environmental > Aquatic > Marine > Oceanic | place: Pacific Ocean | collected 2010-02-08 | reverse complement strand
TTTGCAGTCTTTTTTAGGGCCGATGCAGTCGCCATGCCGTCGAACATCGGCTTCAGTTTAATAATTGCTCCTAGTGCTAACAAGCCACCCACTACATAGGCGCCAGTAGTGACTGTGTCTTTGATTGTCCCGTCATCGAAACCTAATGCTGTGTCTAACACAGTCCCCATTGGAGCTACTTGCATACTGTCTTGTTTTTCTTCTGTACTGTACTTCATCGGGTTTCCATTACCTAGTGCCCGTGCCTTTAGTGCTTGGCGCTCGCTGTTGCCGAACCCTGAAACATTGCTAACTTTCAGTGGTACGCCAGACCCTTTAGGCTCTTTGGGTGGTGTGAGAACAATAGAGGGTGTATTACCCATTCCTTCAACTAAAAACATGTCATTGAAACCGTATTGACGAGTATTTTTACTACTCAGACCATCGAGGCTAGTGATTTGGTCTGCACTGTAACGGTCAGTTACATCTGTCACTGTACCTACGGAACCGAAAGCAACAGTCTTGTGCTTCCACTTAACCTGTTCAGTTCGTAAGAACCAGTTCTTTTCCTTTTGAGTGGGGGCATTTATGGATTCTTTAACTGTTGCGTTGCGGTTTTTGTATGCCTCGAAGGTTATTTCGACCATTGGATTTTCTAATTCTGATGCTGCGAACTGCTCAGCGGCTGTTAGGCCGGCATCATCTAGCTCCTGTTGATATTCTAACTCCGCACGCAAGTCAACCTTTTCCTCGAAAATGTAGTAATACCAGTTTTGTCCGCCGATATACACTGAATCAGGTCCTAAGTCTTTATCCACAGTTGGTCCCCACCATCCTTCAGGAATCTTGCAGTAAACTAAACTGTAAGGGTGTCGATATCTTTCTCCCTCATATTCGACCTCGTACCTAAGTGGGTCGTCATCAATGAAGCCTGGTAGCTTTTCGTAGGTGATGCCTTCGAGTTCTGGGAGTTGGTCTCCTCTAATAATAGCAGTCAGTATTTGCTTAGTGAATGGAACACCGGGGAAGCATGCATCCCATGATTGTTGAAAGTTACCTACCTTTCGGGGGTCGTCAATATCTGTTACTTTGAAGCGAGCGAAGTTGGAAATCTTGTCAGCAGTGTATGAGTTTGGTTGGGACTCTCCCCTCACGAAGTCATACTGCTGCTGGCCTAGGTCCATTGGTGTATTACCTTCGGTCGCTAAACTGTCTTTGGAGACCCAAAACCCTTGGAAAAAGTCTGCGGCTTTCCCCATGAGCATGAACGAGCCTCCTGGTTTGAAGTTTCCTCCTTTCCAGTATGCTTTGAGGATATCGGGGTTAGCGGAATAACTGTAAGCTACTGGGTCAACTGCGCTTATATTGCAGCTGTTGATGCAGATATAGGACTTCTTTTGATTGTCGTGTGCATCTCGCACTCCATCGTCTGACTTTGATTCGGGGGCTATCATGATGTGGTATGTTGGGCTAGTTTTGCTGGTGCGTATCTTGTTTCCACTATCGTCCTCAACCTCTATCCCCTCATTTTCGGTACCCTTTACCGGTGGGCGCCCAATCCGGGCATAGCGTACTTCACCTACGGAACCCACACTGCTACTTGCAAATGGGTAGCATAGCTTGGTTGGTTCGAGACCATCAATTTGCCACTGTGGAGTTTGGTCGTAAAACTCGTCATCTTTTGCAAGTTGACGGGGGAATCGGAAATAGAATGCGAACTTACCGGTTGTCGACAGTTTGGTACTCCAAGGAGGGTGTACTGCTGGCTTGCTCCAAATTCGACTGTCGGGATTCCACCACTCGACCTTTGCGCAATATTTGTCTGAGTTGGCGCCGTCGGGGTGGTCTGGAGTTGGGAACCAATAGCTTCCTTCGAAGCTTTGAGTGACTTCGCCGCCGTTACCTGCTTGGTAGTATTCTTGAATTTCGAAGTTAGTTTTACCAGCTCTTGTGCCATGTTCTTTGACCCCGTACTGGTTGACATAACTTTGGTGCATGAGGCGAATGCGGTTTCCTGACATTTTATCTGCGTACTTCCATGTGGTATTGGTGCTGTTGCGCCCGTTGCCAGTGTAGTAGTGGTATTCTCCTCCCTTTGAGACTGTGTCTTTGTAACCAACTAGCTGGCCGACTATACAGTGGGGTTGACCTACTTGCAAATACTGATTGGCTTGCTGAACAGCTTCCCATCCCTTTGTAGGGATGTACTTGTAAGTTGATGCGGTACCTAGCCAACCCCCGTCATAGTTTGGGTACCACTTTACATCTTCGCCTGTTGTAAATTGCTCACCACTGGTCCCGTAATTCCAACTATGTTGGTTGACTCGGCCCGGCCACTGGTCCCAGTTACTCCCTCTCGCTTCATACCTGGTTAGCTGAGCGTCGACCTGGTCCTTGAAGGTCTGGTCATTTCGATTGAGTGATTTTATTTTTTCTGCTAGTTTCTTAGCTTCTTCGAGGCTTCCGGTAAATGGAGAAGTTTCGGGCTCCATGGGGATGAACCCTAACGAGGTATAGGAAGATGGAACATTTTTTAGAAGCATTCGAGAAAAGTCGTCGATATAGGCAGGGTTGAGATTGGTAGGGATATTTTGCGAAATGTGAAAGTTCAAGCCTTCTATTGGCATTTGTAGTGTGATGGTGTGCTCTATCTTGCGCTGTACGGGTACAACAAACAGTAGGTGTTCTTCCCCGTTGCGGCTAGAAGTTGCGTAAAAATAGCCGCTTCCTACTAATTCAGCTTCGAGAGTTAAAATGTCCCTTTTACTAAAGCCAAACTTTTGCTGAGAAATAATACCGTCTTTGACAATGACTTTCTTAGCACCTGTTCCGCGACGAATGGAAACTTCTTTGATTACTGGGTCTAAGCGTGCTTCTCCAAGCCCGGAAGAGCGAGCGAAGGCAGAATTGCGACGGTGAGCTACTTGTGGTCTCATCGTTTCATCGCTCCCTGCATGCTACTACGCAAGGCAGGGAAAAGACCAGCTAGGCCCTTAGTGCCCTGCTGTTCACTTAGGACTGGTCGACCATGGCCGCGTAGTTTGTCGGCGGAAGCCAAACTGCGCTGTTTGTTGACCGGCAGTGAGTTTCCGAGTGTTACTTTGTGATAGGCCCTGCCCAACTGAACCCCTTTTGTATTGTAAGCTCGCATTAATTCTTCCTGGAATTCATTGAAGACCGGTTCTATTATTGGTTGAAGCTTACGACTTAAGTGCATCTTAAAGTCATTAAGGGACATTTTTCTTTTGGACTGTGAACGGGTATCGGTACTAACTGCTACACCTGAGTTAAACGCTCCTTGGTCCCAGCGAATAGCTTCATTGAGAACGAGCCTCTTTACTTGCGCCATAAGGGCGTATGCTCGACTTGTCCAATAATGAGTTCGCTGTGGACCGAGTACTTCAAGGTCTATTTTGAAGCCCATGACTTCTCGTCCAGCTAATGCGTCTTGAATCATTTTGTGTCCTTCTTTTTCAGCGGTTTGAACTTCTTTTACGAAGTTGAGATATTCTGTGGAGCGAGTTTGCTTTACTGGCTTGTGCTGGCGAATATCTTCGGTGATTTGGTCCCTGATAGGGCCTTGTGGGGTCTTACTAGGGGTTCGTGTCGATTGATTGACAGTTGCAGCACGGCGCTTATCGGTGAGGCTCATCATTACTGCTAGTTGAGGTACAATGCCAGTACCTCGTGAGCCACGAGTCATTGGTCGGAAGTTGGCCCTTTTCATTCGGCTCTTTCTGATAGAGTTCGTGGCAAGGACTGAGGCTTGGTTGCGAGCCCTTCTTTCTGCCATTGACGCTGCCCTGGTGGTGCGACTCAATAGTTTGCTGCGGTTGTCGAGAGTACGCTTCTGTTGCGCCCGTACTCTTTCTTCTTGTTCTCTTTTGAGGCGGGTTTCGACTTCCTTTACTCGCCCCTGTTTGACTAGCTCCATGTCTCGTTGTGCGTCTTTGGCTTTTGTAATTGCCTTTGCTTGCTCAGCGGCTAACATGTGTGAGTCTTGACGAATAGAATCGGCGACAGCCGCTACTTTTTTCGGGGGCAGTACTACGGGGATGTTAGGTTGCAGAATGCCTGGTGTAATTACAGGGGCAATCATGCGGGGCGGAGCTGGTTGTACGATATCGGATATTGGGGGTGACTCCCTTTTCCTTTGCTTACTGGTTGGCTTAGGGTTGAATATTGATGGACGGCTTGCCGGCGGGATGGGTCGCCTCATGGAAGATGGTTGTTCGTTAGGTGCTGGGTTGAAGGGTTTTAGGAAAGAAGTTCGGAGGGGGGTGAATTGCATTTTTGCTTCTTGCATAGCTAGAATTTCGTTACGATTCATGTGCAGTATTGACTTGCGGTGCTTGTTGGCCCGAACTAGGGCTTCCAACTGGTGTCGGGCAATACCGGCGTTAGGTACTTGATTATTTGCGATTGCTCGACGACGGTTGGTAATTTCTGACTCGACCCTAACAACAGTTGCTCGCAATGTTTCCGCATCTCGTAGGCTTCTTATCTGCATTATTCAACTCTCCCTATGATTGCAGTAATTCCTAGTAGTATGGTAATAGCTGCTAGACCAAAACTTTGTCGATTACTAACGGTGCCTAGACCCATCTTTCTAACGGTCTTTCTTTGTAGTGAAGAGTATGTTCGAAATGGAGACTGCTCTAGCTTTTGCTGTGCGCTGACTGCGGCATTTATTCGTTCGTCGACAGACTTGAGCTGCTTTACTGCTTGATTGTGTTCTGTCTTAAGTGCCTTGTATGCTTGATTGGCACGGTTTTCTGCTGCCTTTGACTTCTCTAGCTGAACCCTCATGTAACTGAGGTCGACATTTGAACCACTATTTCCACTTACGCTACCTGGTGAACCATCCGGGACTTTGCCACCCTTGTTAATGGGGGCTTTGTTGCCGGGGATTCCGACTGATTGTCCAGGTTGCATTATCAAGCGTGAACACCTCAGATACGACGAGTCCACTTAAGTACGAAATAGCCAGCTAATATTGTGAGAATTGTTGCGCCACTGCCTGCTAAATATTGAGGAGTGTGTGATGGGTGTTCATCTGCGTTACCGAAGGTGGTAATAGAATTCATAATTCCACCCTCTTTACGAACAAACGCTGGGTCGTCACCAAAGTAGGCTGCGCTAGCAGGTCCAGCGCCGAGAGTGCTACTGGTTGCGTTGGCTTGTTGCCACGCTCCTTTGTAAGCATCGTAAGCGTTCTGTCGCCCAAGTGCTTCGCTTTCACTGCGAGGGGCTGGGTTTCCAGCATCGTACTCTTGGAATGTCAATAGTGGCTTGCCGATTAGAGTTGAGTCCGCTTCTATGTGGTCTGCGTCAAAAAGGTCTGATGATGCGGGCATTGCATAGGAGCGAGCGGCTACTTGGGGGGATAGTGGTGCGGCTCCTGGAACTGGGAGGACAAAGTTGTCGGTAAGGGAGTCTCCGCGAGAAATTAGTGATGGCATCCGGTTGCTGTGAGCTCGGCGAGCCTTGATTGCTTTTGGTACTCCGCCGAATGTGTTGACTTTGGAGAAGATTCCATTTTCGTATGAATTTCCAAAAACGGCGATATTACCGAGTGTGTGTGCTTTTAGCTTGGCTAGTTGATGATTTGTTCTCATAGTATCACTTCACATATGTGTCAAAAAGGTGCTTTCCCAGTACTCCAGCGCAAACAGATAGACCCACTACTCCCCAAAACTCGCCGCTCTTCAAATCGAGCTGGCCCATTCTGCGGGACTTGATGGGTGTAGCTCTTGCTACTGGAGTAGGTGTAACGGGGGTGGTGGATGTAGGTCCGCTCCCTAGGTTAAACTCTTTTTTTACCGAGGGCGAGTTTACTAGGTTCATTGCGGAGTCGTTAGTGCTAAAGTCTTTCATATCAGAGTTACCCAAGCCGGAGACTACCTTTCCCTGGTCTCCTTGGTTCATAGTCTGAACGAAAATAGGTCCATCTTCCGGTTGATTAACTCCCATGAATGGTTTGTGCATTATCTTCTTCCCCCTAAGAAACCTAACTTTTTTGCCCATATGATAGGTCGCGGAGTTAACGCGCCTAAACCTGCGGAAGAGTTACTACCAAATGAAGTAGTCGGTCCCCCCGAAAGTCCGGCAATCTGCTGTTTCATTACTGGTACTCTAGTAGTGCTTGCGTCCGCAACCAGTGGATAGACCTGGCTTATCTTTACTGACCTTCCTAACTTAAAAGATGGGAAAATTAGTTCGCAAGGAATCCATTTTGCACCAAACTGTTTGCTCGGTGAAGTAGTCCTGGTAATCAACATTACATGGTTGAAAACACCATCAGCGTTTGAATCAACAATCAAGGCACCACTTGGGTAGCCAATAGAGCCTAAAAGTGCTCCGGCTACAATTACAAAGTCATCGCAGTCTGCGGCGCTGCGACCTAGTTCAACATCCTTTAGAATGCGGCGAGCAGTCATGAAGTATTCCACATCTAGAGGGTCTTTCCGGTACACTACATTGTTCTGTACCCACTTGACAATTGCTCTAATTTCGCCAAGCTCGTCGTGCCCCTTGACACCTGCTTGATTTACGATACTGACTGCTTTCTGTCGGACATATTCATCTCTAAGTCCATCTTCAATTAGCTCTTTGAGGTACTTGACCACTGACTTGAAGCGTGCTTCGGGAGCAACATTGTCACCGTATCGTACTCGTAAGATACGGTCGGCCATAGTATGCCCATAAGACCATATGTCTTAATTGTGACCCAAGGCTTAAGTTCAGCATGAAAAGTCACTAGTCATGGTTAAGTTCCTTTTGAGTATACCAGCGGAACCAATAGCTCAAGGTCGACCTCGTCTAAGTAGTCGTGGAGGCTTTGCTCGTGCCTATGACCCTCCTAAAAGTCGGTCGTGGAAAGCGTTTGTTGCTGACTATGCTGAAAGAGCTATGAAGACACAGGGGATATCTGCTCCTTTGGAGGGTCCCCTCATGGTTAAAATTCGTTTTGGGTTCCCCTTACCCAAGAGTCAACATCGTAAAAATCCTAAACCGATGATGTGGCACATGAAACGGCCTGACTTAGACAACTTGTACAAGGGTGTTATTGATGCTATGGAAGGTATTGTCTATCATCGAGACTCGGAGATAGTCAAGGTAATTATGGACAAGGTAATAGTGCCGCAGGGTGATGCGCCTTATGTCAATCTCGCCGTAATGAAAGTCGAGGACTTGAATCCCTAGTCAGTTTCTTAGGGGTTCTCTTTAGACGGGGTGTGGGCTTGGGTATTTTGATATCACGGACTGGTTCTTCCATGAGTGTGTAGTCTGAAGTATTGTCGGATTTTGCGTATTCAACCCACTCTAAGTCCTCTTCTTCTTCGGGTAGCGCTACTTCGGGCCCCGGTGTACCAATAACAATTTGAGAAGTATCTAGTTGAGTCGGTGGGGCAAATGTATTCTCACTGCGGGCTTGTATGAAGCCCATAATTTCTTCAGCTGCTCCGAGTAGTTGCTTCCAATCTATCCGTTTTGCTTGGTTAATGTAGCCAGTAACATCGACATTCTTGAGGTTGTCAAGTACTTCTCCAAGGCCTTCTCGATTTTCTTTAAGTTTTTCGACTACATCTGCTACACTGTCGAGGTCTAACTGTGTTAAGTCGACTCCTACTGTTCTGAAGATTTCCTTTGCTTCGTCTAAATCGGCGGTAAAGCCGGTGACTTTTTCATTTGCCTCTTCTAGTGTAGTTTCTAGTTTGCCCATTTCTTTGTTAATGAAGTCAAGATGCTCAAGAGATTCGCTACTCTTATCATCGAGCTTGATTGTTATGTAAGCGATAACTGAGTTGATGGAGCCATTCATAACCGCTAGTGCTACGATTCCTGAAAAAAGTACATCCATTTCCACTGTGTAGCGCATAATTGAGAAGACTATTAGTGCGGGGGCGAAAAAGAATAACGCATAAAGCCAAACTGGCCACTTATTGTTGCTGAACTTCTCCTGGGCATCATCGATGCTCATTTGCTCCATTTCCCAAGTCATATCTCACGCCTATCCTTGTGCTTGAATTTGGTCAATGATGGCGGAACAGAACGCTGCTGCGTCGTGACGGCTTAGGAATTGGTAGTCAAACTTAACTCCTCCAGTCTCAACGAATGGATGAATAAGTCCCATTAGCTCGGTGTATGTGTTCTTGGAGAAAATATCCCAAAATACTGGGTTTTGTTTTAGCTGACTGATGATGTATTGCTGCACCACTCCTTCGGGTGTTCCGTTGCTGACTTCAACCATGGCTTTCTCTAGGCCTTGGGCGATATCACGGATAGAACGGATAAAGGCTAGACGCTTAGAAATTTCATCTAGCTTCTGTTCAACCGTGTAGTTCGATAACTCAATCAGTACATTGTCGACTGCGATAGATACTTGCTCTTGTACTGCTTGTAGCTTCTTTGGGTCTTCTAATTCTGCACCCATCTGCTGCTTCAGTTGGTCCATGATAGCAGACTTGAACTCTTCCGGCTTTGGCTGAATTTCTAAAATTTCATCATCCACAGGGGTTGGCTCTTCTTCTCCAAAGAACATATCATTCGATGGTGGTGCTACTGTGCCAGTATTTTCTCCAAATGGTGGGGTTGGTGAGATGATTGGTTGGGGAGCTACTGGCTGAGCTGGTTGAGGTTGAGGCTGGTATGCTGGCTGAATAGCTGGTGTACCTGCATATGGGTCGTAATTTGGGCTGTCGTAACCTGCTGGTCGCACTGGTTGGTTCTTAGCGAGTGCCGCACTAGCTCCAGTAGCGACTGCTCCTAGGACTTCGGGTTGCAATAGTCGACCGGCTACTCTTTCGAGTGCGCTCTCGCTATTGCTTCCACCATCGAGAAGGTTCTCGACCATTTTCTGCTTGAATATTCCTTTCATGTCGGTGTCAAAAAAACCATCATTGTCTTTTGTTTTCAACATTTCTCGCATGAATCCCATTTGTTGCATAGAGAACTGCTGGTCGCGGGATTGCTGTTCTCGGCGAAGTTCTGATTCGCGCTGCTGGTCCAACCTTCGTTGTTCCATTTGCATCATCTGTGCTTGGTGTTGTTGACGCGCTGCTATTTGTTGCTGCATCATCATGAACTGCATCATGGCACTCATCGAGTTTGATACGGAATCTCCGCCGGGTGGGGCGGGCATGCCCTTTACAGCATACATGTCGTTATCGACGCTAGGGTCTGCGAATGCTTCGTTTTCCATTTTGGCCATTTGTTGCTTGTAGGCATTTGATGGTTCAATTTTAACTGACTCAGGGAGGGATGATACTACTTGATTGACGCTTGAGAATGCATTAGTGGTCGGGGCATTCCTCAGACCTTGTGTGATTTGGTCTTTGGTAAACCCCTTTGCTTGTAGCCAAGCGGCGTAATACATCTTAATGTCATTACTGGTGCAGCCGAGTTTGGATGCAATTTCTCCTAGAGCTGGGTGGTGTTGACCTCCTTCATGGTATGGGGCGCCATCGTACCACTCGCCGTCGTCGAACACTACGATTAGTAGTTCTTTGCGCTCTTCGGAACTAAGACGGTCCCATTCTGTCTGCGGACCGTCGACTGACGACATGTCCATGTCTATTTCATCCATGTTCATTCCTCCTCGTCAGTACCGAGGTAGGCTCCTAACCTCTCAAGTGAGCTCGAAACCGCTTCTATTTCTGTTTCTAAAAGCGGAATGTTGGTGTCTATCTGCTCTTTTTGCATTAGCATTTGCTCCAGGCCCTGCTTAAGTTGTACTATTTGGTTCTTGTAACCCTCTTGTAGGGTGGTTAGGTGTATCTTCAATTCAGTTTTTTCCATTTTCTTCATCTCCTTCGTCTTCTTCGTCTTCTTCTATTGAGAATCCATTTTCGTCACATACGATTTCGTTACCGTCGTCGTCAATAAAGAAAAGCTCGCCGCTTTCCTCGTCTTCGTAAATTATGATTTCTTCGGCATCTGCCGGGATGCCTTGCTTTGCCTTACCTATGTTCTGTTTAACATCTCTAAAGAATGAAACTCCCTTTGCTACGGCATTGGACCCCATCATAGAGGCTGATTCTGCAGCGGCTTCTTGAAGAACATCGGTTAAAGTGCGCTCTTTCTTGGGAACCGCTACTGGAATGTTGGCTTCCATTAGGGTTACCAGTGTTGAAATTATTTCCTTTCGCATGGTATTGATGTGTTCATCGGCGCGGTAAGGGTTACCTTTGAGGGCGATAAACGCTATCTCCATGTTTTTCTGATGAACTTCCAAAGAAGTTACTAAATCAGGTGGGATTATGTCTTGGGGGTTCATTGTTTCACCTCAGCTTGAGTATGGGTTGATGTTTGGGTCGTCACCATCGGCACTGTCTTTAGGAGTTTCCTTGACTTCTGGCTTTGGCTCTTCCTTTGCAGCGGGTGTTGGTGCCACTGGGGCTTCGTCTTCTTCGAATTCATCTTCCCAATCGTCATCATCGAATGCTTCGGCAATTAATTCGGCAAGGGCTTCTTCCCAAATCGACTCGCGAGCCTTGAGGTCGGTCCATGACATGTAAAGGACATTTTCCCAAACATACATCTCGACACTTTCTTCGGTTTTGATGAACAGCCCAAGGTTGCCCATCAGGGTAGTAACATTGTTCAAAGTCTTCGGTTCGCCATCGGGTCCGCGCACCATTACGGTGTCAGTTGTCGCCTGCATGTTTGTACCAGGGTTTCACGATGAACATAAAGAAAATGACTGAAAGGGTTCGTTTTACATGTTATGAAATGTGTAAAACACTGGTATGTACATGCACTTTGTACCGTGGGGTATTAATTGAACCATATTTTGTGTAACAACATGTTTAACTTCGTCGCGGAAAGGTAGTACTGAATACAAATGTCACTCTGACACATGGCGGAATTACAATGAAAAGGAAAAGAGGTGGGCAGCGAAAGTTTAGAAAGCTATTCACTGGAGATGATATTGAAGAGGAAGATGACATTTCATTGTCTGAGGGAGAAAGTGAAGAAAGTAAAGCTAAGACTTGGAAGCGCATTCGTTCTGCCCAGTTCCTTGAGATATTCCAGGACATGTATGGTGATGTTACAGAAGAACATCCTGACCGTGAACGGTTCAAACCAAAGACGGTTAGGCTTCCTTCGTCGACCGTTGGTTATGTTGAATCGTTAAGGCGAATGCAGAAAATGGGTTTGTTCGCTGATATCCCCGCTGATGTAGTACTTCAGATGGAAAGCGAGGTAAAGGGAATGTACATTTTCAATCACAAGGATGCAGACATGCTGAACTATCCGATGATGGTCCACATAGCGGTCAGGTTTCTTTATTGGTATTTGCTAGGTGCTAACAAAGCTACTGCGTCGACCCTCAAGTACATGACAAAGATGAGTGGTGAGAGCTTCAAACTAAAAACTCAGAGGTTGAAGCTCGACCAAGGTTATGTCTTGGAACAAGAAGTCCTACTAAAGGAAGACTTGGTTGAAGAAGTGGAAGCGAAAGAGCAGATTGAAGAAACTACTCCGGTTGATTTTGATTTCGATGGCTTAGATGATTTATTCTAAAGGGCTTAGTTTCCAAATGGAAATCGGGTAGCGTTGGTCAATATATCCCCCTACTTCACCGGGCGTAATGGTCATCCCTACTTTTTCAAAGTCCGGATATTTTGACAGTATGTTACCTAGTCTTGAGCTTGTTACGCCATATTTTAGCTTGGAGTTGACATGCTCTTTTATTTTAGAAAAGGGGGCTGTACCCACATCTTCTAGGAATTTGACAATACAATTACAGGTTCTAACTTGCCCTTTTTTAAATCCGTGATGCATACTTAACGACCTGGATTCCTTTGGAACGGTCGGCAGCTCTTAATGCTTACGAAGTGAGATGGATTTCAATTAACTCCAACGATGGTGGTTTGTTCATTTTAGCAAACCGGTCTTGGTTTACCTTGTAGTAATTTTTAATGAAAACTGCGGCTTCTATGTCTGATGAAAATGCTGCTATCACACCTAATGGGTGTTGCGCCTTATCTGGGCCCTTGTCAACAATCACTTTGGTTTCGATTACTTCATCTGATTCGTCTAAGTCCTTGACTTCCCCGTCTTCTGTTAAGCCTTGAGCATCGGATGCTTTGAGCTTCAAGGTTTCAACTTCTAATTTGCGCCCTAGGTTAGGGCACGAAGACTTCGGACACCAAACTTTGACGAAGGCTGGGTCATGGACTACCCAAAACGATGGAAGTTTGACTATTGGTTTGGAAGCAGCTTCTAAGGCGGTTAGCCGTGCAATTAAATCGGCGTCGTCCAAGGTGTTCACCTCAGGCGATTTGAGCGTCATTCATGTTCTTACTAAATTTGACTTCAGTTCCTGGAATGGGGTAGCGGGTAAACAGTGTATTTGTTCGTTGGAACTTATGCTTAACCTTGATTACCTGCGTTTGCTCTTCGAAAACTTGAGTGTCGACTCGGACTGCACCGACTCCAAACATCTGCCACCATGAGCGGGTGATTGTGAAGGCTACATTTTGAGAATGGTTTTCAAGAAGAGCGTTGTTAGTCGGGCCTAGCCAAAGGGTCCAACCGTCGGTGTTACTAGCAGTGTACCCAGTAAAGGGGCTGGTTGCTTCAAGGAGGTCGTTTAGCGCAGTTTTTGCAAGTCGGCGTTCGTCTTCGCTAACGGCCTTTCCGCCATAAACGATGTTATACGCTTCATTGAAGTCTTCGTACGGGTCGTAGTCTGCAACTTCTTCAGGCTTGTATGACCCGTCTTTGTACTGAGCCCACAAGTCAGAAACTTCTGATTGAGGTTGTCCTTTGTGTGCGCGACGGAATTGGGTCCAGGTTAGGTCCATGAACCAAGTAGGGTATCACGGCGAAGATAATACTTCTCATAGGTTGAGGTGTTCCCGTAAAATTTCCAAGTACTGTTTTTTCTTGGGTGAAAGTGTAGCCCTAGTGGCTAATGTAGCGGAATAAGCGAAGCTCAAAGAAATCTTAATTCCGGAAAGTTCAGCATAAGCTAGGAGGTACGCCACCACCAGGTCTCGCAGGGCTCCGCGTGGGTGATTTATTTCAAGCCAGACTTTTTTTGTTTGCTGGTCAAAGTTGGTTGCGATTCGTAGTGCGCGAGAATAAGTGGGGATTAAGTAGGCGCCCTTGGAGAATTCGTCACCCTTGTAGGTCTCGATGAAGAAAATTGCTCGCTGAATTAATTGGGTCTCACTGTAACCGAGAGCAGTGGCTAATATCGAAAAGCGGGTCAATCTTGCCTCTAGCATCATGTAAGCACAAGCAGTCTCGACAATTACTGCTTTCTTTTTGTCGGGACGCTCCATGACATAGAATGGTCCGTACTTGGTAAACAGGCTGTAAAATTGAACGATTTCTTCAAAGCTGTTGATAAAGAAGCTAGTGTAAAAATCGGTTTCTAAGTCACTTTCTTCTAACTCTTCTATGATTTGTCTAAATTGTATTTGAGTATTTCTTACCATGGCCTCTTCAGGAGTGTCGTCGATATCTAGTGGACTAACTGGAGAAGTGTCATTTTGTTCGTCGTCTTCGCCTTCGCCATCAGTTCCGTCGGAATCGCCAGGTTGGTAATCACTATCGCCATCGCCCTCTATGTCGGTATCAGTTCCTACTATGGCGGTGCAGTCGGCGCAGCTATAATTTGGAGATGAGTAAGTTATCCGGCCATTGAATACTCCGCACGCGCTGTCGGGTAAGTCGATGTGACACTCACCTGGTTGCAAAAAAGGATTGGACACCGACTAACCCCCTGTATGCTTTACCATCAACGCATAGTACTGGAGTTTTCCTAGTACCGGTGACTGCCCACATGACTTGATACCCCATTAGTGTAGCTTCCGGTTCTATCAACTCGTAGTCAAGTTCGGCCTCTTCTAATAGGCTCATAGCCTGTTTAGAGTCGTCTTCACTAAGTACTCCGAATAACTTGACTGGCATGTTCAGCGGTAGTGCCTGACTCGCATAACCTTTTTCCTCACTACTTAGCGTGGTAGGGGTATGGAAGACATAGGTAAGATTTTTAGAAACCTCGGCAATAACTTTGGCGCTAAGCCAGAAAAAAGCAACCAGGTTAGCGCTTTAGAGGATAAAATAAACAGCATTCAATCGGAGATGTACGGGACTATTGAGGCACTAATGACTAGGGTTAGGTCTCTTGAGCAACAGTTAGCCGAAGTAAAAGTCGAAATGGGGGAAACTCCTTCTTCCGAATATACCAATGCATTTGACCTGATGACACCTGAAGCGCTATTGGGTCGAAAGCCGGAACCAATCGAACCACTATCAATGGATGATGTAACCAGCGTCAAGGGATTTGTAGCGCCTCCTCCTAGTGAAGAGGAAGTGGATGAGGAAGAGCTAGATTTGCCCAGCGAAGATGAACCGCTGAGCGGAGTTGAAACAATAGACTTGGACATGTATGAGCTGCTAGGCGATGAAGAACCAAACGATTTAGATGCTAGTGAAATCATCACATACATTGAGTCTTATGGTGGCGTCTTAAATCAAGAGATGAAGAAAAAAGACTTGTTGCGAAAGGAAATTAGCGATGTGGACCGCAAGAAAGTGTACGCCTTACTTGAGAGCTGTGGCATTAGGACTTACAAGGCTAACAAGTTTAGGACCTTCTTTTACATCGGAACCGAAAGTGAAGGCGAAGCAAAGTACGAGACTTACATGGCTAACAAATAGTCACATGTCAGAACTTAGGATAGGCCACTTTTGAATTATTCTTTCGCGCACACGCATACGCAAGGTGTTTGGTGGAAAACTACTTTCCACCCTTTTACCTACACGACTCAGTACACTGTTTAGACCCAATAAGAGTGGAAAAAAGAGTGGTACCACCCTTTTTCCACCCTTTTACACATAGCAAAATATAGCTTCCAGTGTAGCGGTTTTACTTTTCCACCCTTTTTCCACCCTTTTCCAAAAGGGTGGCAAGATTACTTTTCCACCCTTTTCCTAATTGGGAGGTGGTGGGGGGTATATGTGCAGAAAAATGGTGTTTCTTTATATGCTACGCACCTGGAAAGAGTGGAAAACATTCTTTCCACCCTTTTGCCACATAGTTTTCCACCCTTTTTCCACCCTTTCACACAAAAGAGTGGAAAATGACTTTCCACCCTTAGGAAACTTGATAAGCGTTTTCAAATGGTCTGAAAATTATGAGCAACCGAGAGCCGCGAGAACTGATAGAAGAGTTGGAACAGATGAGCGAAAGAGACAGGTTACTATTCTTAGAGCAGGTAGGGCTTATGTGCAACACCTTTCACTACACCCGCTCATTTGTTACAGGATTGATGTTCCCTTCTCGCACCAACAACAAACACGGCCCCCACCTTGAACACTGCCGCAAGTTTGTTCGCGACCACGGCTTCCTAACAAGAGTGCATGCGTTTTCAACTATGCAAGCTTCCACCTTCCGACGCGCCATCCTAATTCCTCTTCTTGAAGAGGGAGTCATTACAGATAGCGGAGAGCGATGGAAGAAGAATGGCCAGGGACAACCTCACAAAGTATTTCGTGACAAGACACGCCGTTTTGAAAACCTCCTCGGTAAGACAGAAACTAAGACGGTAGTTTCTCGTAGCATAGTTAAAGAGCCGAGAGAGACCGCACAACAATTCGTGTCTCAAGTCCTAACTAAAGAAAGGGTCCAAAAAGTCGGCTTCACTAAAATCCCCGGCTTCGTCCTTAGTTTGCAGAACATTGGTTACGAGGATGTTACTCATGAGAGCTTAATCGAATGGTGTAAGACAGTCGAGGATGAAATCCGAAACCAAATCGAAACCCATCCATCTCTATCAGTGTACACCGTCTTCAATGGTAAAATTACTGTAAAGACAGACACCGGGAGGCGGCAAGAATGACTAACGAAGGAATCCCAGTTTGGGACATTAACGAGCCCGATATTGACCTTGGTGACCTGGTCTTAGAAGACGAAAACGATGCCTTAGTAGCAAACCGTGAAAGAGAAATGAAGCGTTCAGTTCATGCTTGGCTTTGTTTTCATAGCGGTCTGTTCGCAGACTGGGGGCAGACACATGACGCTATCGACGAGTCTGCCCGCTCAAGTTCCTCAAGAATGCAAGCAGAAGGACTCTATCGCTGGGATAGTGCCGCTGACAGCCGTCGAAGAGCAATGTGTTCGCTAAGAACACAGTTGGGCGAGGACATTACCCCCTCCCCAATTTGCTTTGACACTGAAGGAATTGCACTCGGATTCAACCTCCCCGGTTTACTAGACATTCCAGAAAGCGAGCTTCGGATATTCAACGAGCGATTCAGCGGAGATGCTGGTTGCGGTTACGAATCGTGGCACGACTTTTGCAACTACTACCGAAACCTCGCTTCTTACTTGGTCTATGACTTAGACGCTGTCCTTATCATCCTCCAAGACCTTCTGCCGGATTATATGCCCCAGGTTGATTCGGCATGGACTGAGCGCCAGCTAAATCGCCACTACCGTCAACCATCTATCCAAGTAGTCGGAGTTCACTGCGACCGCGACCGAACAGTAGGTGAAGCACTAAGCTCCCATGAGTTAGGCCGTTTGGTTCGAGTCCATGGACAGATTACCCTCCTATCAACCAAGAAGACACAATTTGTCGAGGCTGCGTTCAAGTGTAGCCGTTGTGAAGACCCGGAGATTCAGCTTGTCGGACAGAACCCTTACGACGACGACATGCTATTCCCACTACCATGCTCCGTTCAAGGACACAATGGGTGGAACCTTCTAGAACCACCGGAATCCAAGACGGTGACAATTCGCAGAGCTCATATTCAAGACCCCATGACTTCCTCCACTGACACACCAGTTGTTTTGGTTGAGTTCCAACAAGAGCTTAGTGACTTCATTGGGCCTGGCGATGAAGTAATTCTCGTAGGATATGTCCGCTCCCGTCCCATGAATAAGACCTCAAAGAGAGACCGAAACCGCGAAGTATACCTCGTAGTCACTGGAATTGAGTCTTCTTCGGTTCAAACAGATATCGAAGTCCTCCCCGAAGAAAGGGAATTAGTTGCAGAATGGGCGAAAGGAAAGAGTTTCCAAGACCGCATGGTTGACTTAACCCGAAGCTTTGCACCACAAATCATCGGTAGGGACTATGTCAAGCATGCAATCATTTTGCAACAAGCAGGTGGCTCATCCTTAGCCCAACGCTCAGATATCCATGTAGCATTATTTGGCGACCCAGGAACAGGAAAGACAGTCATGGCCAGGTCTGCACTAGACCTCTCACCAGCATCTCGCTACATTTCCGCTGAACGAGCAACCATCCCAGGTATGGTTGGAGGTATGTCGACTAAAGCAGAATTATTCTCAAGTGGCGACAAGCGAGTAATCGTTCCTGGTGTTTTGGCATCAGTAGGGCCCGGTGGTATCGCAGTTATTGACGAAGCTCACTTCCTCGACACAAGAGGCAAAGACTTGTCGACCCAACTCAATACTGCTCTTGAAACACAAGAAGTCCCGTTGGCCATGGTTGACGGAGGCAAAGTCAAGACAAAGACGCCAGTGCTATTTGCAGCCAATCCAAAGAAAGGCGACAACACAAAGTTTGACCCATCAAGCAACCTAACTTACGCTCAACAAGCCGGTATGGCCGATTCAACCATGTCCCGTATTGATGTCCCCATAGTAATGAGGGACACCCTGCAAAGCGAAGAAGAAGAAATGACCCGCGCCATTTCGGCACTAATGAGCCTTAACGGTAGTTTCGGAAGCAGCGAGGCGAGCCTAGAGCTTCTTCCTTCCCGATTCTTGCAATGCTTTTTCTCTATTGCTCGCGAATACGGAGAGGTAGTAATCCCGATGGATATTATGCGACACATAGCAAAAGAGCAGGTCAAAAGCCGCCTCAACCGTTCTGACGGAGACAGCGTAAGTAACCGACGAA
>Ga0209337_1001459_pt1 | contig 17886 bp, 24 predicted proteins | sample LinPmetageLP53_FD_184044 | JGI IMG/M metagenome (GOLD analysis project Ga0209337, IMG submission 184044) | Marine viral communities from the Pacific Ocean - LP-53 (SPAdes) (version 2) | ecosystem: Environmental > Aquatic > Marine > Oceanic | place: Pacific Ocean | collected 2010-02-08 | reverse complement strand
CGAAGGTCCTTTATATATTATTCCATTTTTCATTTTTTCCTATTCCCTTTTATTATTATGTTTTAGTTATATTCTACTTATATTCAACAAACAAGTAAAAAACGACCCTCTAGGATGCCTCCAGACTGGCGAAACGAATTGTTTGCTTACCTTAGTACCTGGATTTTCGCTTGTTTTTTAACTTGCAGCAATGTGCTTTGCGTCCCTGCGTCCCTGCATTTTATCTTTTATTTCCTGCGCCTTGCGTCCCTGCGTCCCTGCTGCAACCTTTATTGTATTGGTTGTTCTTTAATAACAAGTAAAGAACAACCTGGCCATAAGTTAGCCTGCGATTATTAGATCCAAGTATAAAACAAAAACTAATAAAACTATTAATGCTATACCTAAAACTAATGCTGGATTGTGTTTCATTCTTTTTCCTTTCCTTCTTTCATGTCTATATATTCCCATACATTTGAAAAACTTCTAATCCATTTGCTTTGCTTGGTGGTTAAAGAACTATCATCAAACAAGTATTCCCATGCATCAATGCATGGGATCTTTTCTTTTTTACAATACTTCTCATAAATATCGGTTAAAGTATTTAGAGACAATTTATAGTATTCAATTGGATCTACTGAAAATCGACCCGTCTCATCTAGAAACGGGTCAGTGATGCAGGTACCTTCAAACTTAAACATCTTTACGTCCTTTACCTTTAATGAATAGTTTATAGGCCTTTGTTAAAAAATAAAGCTCATCGGGTAAATCATTTACCCTATCATTAATATCTATTCCCATTTCTGATACCAATAAACCTCTAATGCATTGAAAATCGGGAGCTTTAACGAATTCTTTTATTTCATTAAAATCATTACTTTCAAATAAATAATCCCAATGACCTTCATCGGGCTCTTCCAAGTACATAACAGCAAACCGAAGTGGAAGTTTATTATAAATTTCTTCAGTAATGGGATGACCTATCTCTAATACTTTTTCGAATTCACTATTAGATAGAGTAGTAAAACCTCTATCTTTAGCGTTTATAACGCGTTCTTTTAAGCTATGGCTGTCTATAAATATCTGGTATCCTCTACAGGAATAACTAGGCAAGGTATCATTGTTATAGCTTACGTTTCGCCAATACTCAGGTATTATTAAATCTTCTATATATGATTTCCATTCGTTTCTCATAGTCCTATTTCCTTTTTATAGTTACGATGTTTACGATACATCGGAATGATGCCCAACCGAAGTTGGGCATCTAACCGATTAATCTTAAGCATTAACCTTTTCTTTAGCTCTTATAGGAATGTTATGGAGCTTATGGATTTCTGAGTAGGTCTCAATCCATTCTGGACTAGCGTCCGTCACATAGTTTGCGTGCTGTAGAATTTCACGTAAGTAAACGTCACCCATTTCCCACGTTTGATTATACATTAGGTTAGACGTTGCACTAGTAAACCAACGTGCATATGGATCTTTTGCTTCACTATCTAAAGACTTATAAGTCTTTAAGATCTTCCATTTAAAACCGGAAGCCCCATGATAGATTGCATAACCTTCTAAATTAGTTTTACCGAATTGATTTTTCATAGTCCTATTTCCTTTTATGGTTGTGATGCAAAATCGCATCGGAACGGGCTCTATTTCTAGAGCCCCAACCGATACGTATTTATGAATTGAATGGGGTCTTAACTACTAAAGGCCTATCAATTAACGTCCATACTTCCTTAACCTTTGCCACCTTTAACTTTTCAAAGGCTTCCTTTCCTAAGTATTCAATTAGATAGTGATCTCTATCTTTAGTTGGGAGCGTCCTTTGTGTTACCTCTTTAAGGTAGGCTACGTTATTATCTAACGCTTCAAGTCGTAAAGAACTTACTTGAACCTTAAGTTCATTAATCATTTCATTATAAAGAGCCAACTGCGATTTATACCAGAATGCATTTCTATTTCTAATATTAACCTTTGTCGCTTCGGTCGCTTTAGTTTGTAAATTTTTAATACTCATTGTCCTATTTCCTTTGTTAGTTGTTATCCCTTTAACATAAGCATTAATGACAAGTAATCAATAGGTAGATCACAAGTAATATGAAATTAGTTATAGGGTAACTTAACCTATTACAATCCAATATCAAACAATCAAACCGACCCTATCCCCCCTATTTGGGGATTGGGGCTCGCCTGGTGCGGGCTTTTCTATTAGTGTTGTAAATTCATTCGGAGATATTTTCATTGGGTCACAAGTAGAGAACAAGTAGACCCCAAAAATTATTTTCAATGTAATTTCATTCCCGTGGTCCATGTGCCGAGGTTGTTGTTTATTTGATTTTCTGTTATTGTTACGTGAACCTTGGAACTTGGTCATGAAAGATTATTATAAAGACACGGTTAAGTTATGGACTACGACGCCTCCTTACAGTGGTTATAGGAGCGAGGTTATTTCTTGGAGGTTATATCCGGCTATAGAGCACTCTCGCATTAAGGTTTATTATAGGGAAGGGAAGTGTATTGGGTTTGTTACTTGGGCGTGGCTTACGGATAAGGAGTTGTCTACGAGGGAATATTTAGGTAGGGATGTATTTAAACGTGACATTGGAGAACATTTGTATATTATAGATTTAATTGCGCCTCATGGTCTTTCTGATCTGTTAAAAATAACGAGGAATTTAGAAGAGTACTTATGTGATTTGTACCCGAACTGTAAATCATTAGCGTTTCATAGGAAGGATCGCTTGAAGAATTGGTCTAGGAGAACGGCATGTTAAATAATTTTTTCTTACAACCTTGGAGAAGCGGACCAGTATGGGGTGCGGGTGATGGCGAAGGCGGCGGTGACGGAGAAGCACCAGCGGCGGTTGACGCAGTTACTGGTCCTAGCGGTAATATTTCTTTAGATGCAACGGCAGCGGCAGCGTCTCCTGCATCTCCCGAAGCTCCTGCTGTAGACGTAGACACAATTGGTGTAGACGTAGGTGGTGGTACAGTACCGACTGTAAGCTACGATCCGGTATCTAAGACAACTTCTGTAGTTGACATGCCTGTTAAGGGTCCTGTTACAACGGAATCTTTTGCTCCTGCGTTGGTTAGCGGAGTTGCAAAGCAGACTGCAGCGGGGCTTACGCCTAAAGAGATTGTTGATGCGGGTTCAACCTCTGTTAATAAAACGGGTGCAACTTCTTTGATTGGTTTTGGACCGGGGCAAGTTGATCCTAATTTAGCTACTGCTCTTGTTGAACAGGTTGTGGACGCCCCAGGTCCAGAGGACAACAGGCCGTTTATAGAAAAGGCTGCAGATGTTCTTGCTAATATTGGAATGAATATCACTGGAAATCAACCAGTGGATGGGAAGTCAAATTTTAATGTGCCATTACCGTTAAGTATGAAAATTGCAGGGATACTTGATGACGGGAAAGTCCCAGAAGTAAAACTATCACCGGAACAAATAGCTAAATATGATAACACTCCTTTTTTAAATGCCGCGATAGATCAGAGTCAAAGTATACTTACACAAGGCGGAGCGGATGTCCTTGGTCAACTGGATCGAGTTGGTGTAATTGATAGCAGTGCTTACAACCCTGATTTTTTAGAAGCTAGACTTAGGGACATGAGCAAAGAACAAGTGAAAGATAAAGAACAGAACCTTGATCTACTAGCTATATCCGATCCAGAAAAGTATCAGGATCTTAAGAAATCTTTAGGTGATGGCGGTAGTTTACTTACTAAAGCTCAGTTTGCATCACCTACTTTAGCAACGACTATTGGTCCAGCATTTATTCCTGGTGTAGGACCTTATTTAGCAGCTGGAATGGGCGCTGTACAAACGATTGGTGAAATTAATCAAGGAATAGAGCAGGGTATTAATAACGCCTATGCAAATGGAACACTACAAAATCTACCAGCTTTTCAAGAAGCAGAACAAAACGCTATAAACTCTGGCGTTGATAAAGGGCCATTTTCTGATGCTGCTGCTAAACAAGACGTTTTAAATCAGGCAAAGTATGACTCTGGTGCTACACTTGCAGGCGGTGCCGTTGGTGCCGTTGGTGGAGGGGTTACAGGTAAGATAGCTACGGGCGGATTAAATAAAGCAATAGCAAGTGGCTTGGCAAAAGTTGGATTAAAAGGCACAGCAGCTACAGTTGCTCTTCCAGTGATTGGAGGTGCACTTGCTGGTGGAGAAGAATTTGTTCAAGAAGGTTTTTTGGAGGCTGGTCCAGAGGCTCTAGCTAATCTAGAGCTTACGGGTAATTTATCTGGAGGTGAAAACTTTGACGTATTAAGAACTTTGCCTGAAGCGTTTGAACAAGGACAAGTAGGCAGCGTTCTTGGTGCTGGCGCTGGTTCAGTGGGTACTGGTATTAATTCCTTAACAGGATCAAACACCACTCTTGATAACACTATTTTAGGTTCAACGACAAATCAACAAGGAGCACCTAATGTAGAGTCTGTAAGTCAAGTATCTGGTTTTGGTACAGACGTAGGATCAGATACGACATCTGGTTTTGATGTAAGCCCTGTAACAGAAGCAGCTAATATTAACTCTCTTCCATCCTTACCTAACTTTGACAGCACGTTAACGGCTCCTGTGGTGCAAACAGTTACTAACCAAGCTCCTGTGGTGGATACATCAGGGCCAGCGTTGTTGAGTTCTCCACAAGTACAATCCTCTGGTGTTGCTACATTGTCGGGTCCAGCTTTAGCGGAACAAACTATGGGTGCTCCAGTTTCAAGGAGCGATACACAACAAGCTCAATTATCTCTTCCAGGAATAAACTTAGATCTAGCTCCTGTGGTAGAAACAACATCCTCTGGTGCACCTGTGATACAAACCAACGTAGGTTCGTTGCCCGTGGTTAATCAACAAACTGGATCAAACTTTGTTGCTCCTTCGTTGTCGCAACTTGGAACTGGTGTGAACTTTACACCTCCTTCTCTTTCTACTCCAGTGGTTGCTACTGATTCAACTATAAACGTGGATCAGACTCCATCAGTTGCTCCTGTTACAGGGCCGGCTTTAGCGGAACAAATGATGGGTGCTCCAGTAAAATCTTCACAAGGTATACCAGGACAGGGTTTAGATAATTTTGGTCAAAGTGGTGTTGACCCACGAACTTTATCTAGTCCAGCTTTAGCTGAACAAACGATGGGTGCCCCAATAGCAAGTAGTTTAAATGCTACATTAACAGCGACAGATATAATTTCTCAAGAGGTTGCTCAGACTGGAGCCTTATCTGCGGATACAGCGATTTCTGTAGCGAATCAAACTGGATTGTCTATGACTGAGATTGCAAATATAGCAGAAGCAGAAATGAGTGCTCCTATATCCACGGCCCAAGGACCATCAACCGAAGTAATAGTTGCTCCAACAACTGAAGTTGTTTCAACTCCAACACAAGAAACAGCGGTAGAGCCTCGTTTAAATACGATCGTTATAGAAGATCCATCAACTGAAGTTAGAGTTCCTAGCACAAGCTTAGTTCCCGCTGGAAATGTTGTTAATCTTGACCAGACGATTGAGGGTAGTACCTTTACTCCTTCTACATCAACCATGCAGGGTTCAACAGGAACAACCTCAACTCAGACAACTTCTGGTATAGCTTCTATTCCAACAACACAATTTATAGACTCTTCTGTATTGCCAGAAGATTTTGCAGAAAGAGAACAAGATACGTCCTTATTGGGTGAGGCTGTTGAGGAAGAAGTTTTAGATGATGAAGACTTTGATTATCGTGAGGATCCTCCCGCTGAAGGACTTGATGAAGAAGAGGAGGATACTCCACCTTTTACCTGCCCTGATGGATATGAAACTAAAAAAGTAAATGGTAATTGGACGTGTGTTAAACCAAACACTAATACGGAAGCTGTTTTTGTAAGACCTAGAATAGCTCCTTATTATCAACCTGTGAAACTTTCACGAAGACAATGAACCTACAGGCTCTTCCAGAAGATGCCCTGAAAGAGATACTCGCTCTTACTGAGGCTAAAAAACTTTTAGACATCAGGGACGAGGCACAAAATAAGTTCATGCCTTTTGCTCATCATGTGTATGAAAACTTTATTGAGGGGCAGCATCACAGGATTATTGCAGAAAAGTTAGAACGTGTGGCGCGTGGTGAGTTAAAACGCCTTATCATCAATATGCCCCCACGTCATTCTAAGTCTGAATTTGCATCATACCTTATGCCAGCATGGTTCTTGGGACGTAATCCTAAGTTAAAGATCATTCAGGCAACGCACAATACAGAGCTGGCTGTTAGATTTGGACGCAAGGTTCGAGATCTTATTGATGACCCACAATATAAAGAGATATTTCCAACAACTAACCTGAAAGAAGACAACAAGGGCGCTGGAAAATGGCAAACGGACAAGGGTGGTGAGTACTTTGCGGCGGGTGTAGGTGCTGCGGTGACTGGTCGTGGTGCGGATTTGTTTGTAATTGATGACCCACACTCGGAACAAGACGCTTTAAGTGAGAATGCATTCGATCATGCCTATGAATGGTACACTTCTGGACCTCGTCAGAGGCTTCAACCTGGTGGTTCTATCATCATTGTTATGACTCGATGGGGAAAAAAGGACTTGACAGGCCGTTTATTGGCTGCACAGGGCAACGATGTCATGTCGGATCAGTGGGAAGTGGTAGAATTTCCTGCAATTATGCCATCAGACAAACCATTATGGCCTGAATTTTGGAAAAAAGACGCATTGTTGTCTATTAAGGCGTCATTACCTGTAGGTAAGTGGTCTGCACAGTGGCAACAACAGCCTACATCCACGGAAAGTGCAATTATTAAGCGGATTTGGTGGCAAGATTGGGAAAAAGAGAAGATTCCGCCTGTAAAATACATACTACAGTCCTACGATACAGCGTTTAGCAAGAAAGAAACTGCGGATTACAGCGCAATTACCACATGGGGCATCTTTAATCCAGAAGATGGGGGACCAGACCACATAATTTTGATGGATGCCCAGCGTGGGCGGTGGAGTTTTCCTGAATTAAAGGAAGTTGCCTACGAAGAACACGATTATTGGGAGCCTGACATGGTTTTAGTGGAGGCAAAAGCAACTGGTACACCTTTGATAGATGAACTACGTTTACGGGGAATACCAGCTTTGGGGTTCTCACCGGGCAAAGGACGTGATAAGGTGACGAGAATGCATATGGTTGCACCTTTGTTTGAAGCGGGAGTTGTATGGGCACCAAAGGACAAAAAATTCGCAGACGAAGTGATTGAAGAGGTTTCTTCGTTTCCTAATGGTGACTATGACGATTTTTGTGATAGTATGACTTTAGCACTAATGCGTTTTCGTCAAGGAGGTTTCATTTCTCTTGACGGCGAAGATGACTATGACGATCAATGGAGACCCAGAACACGGGAGTATTATTAATGGCTTTACCACCACAACCAATGGGATCACTTGTAGATGCTGGCTTAGTACCAGGGGATACAGCTGGTCTTCCAGACGTAGAAGTATCTGTAAACGAACCAATGAATTTTGATCAAGGGGCTGAAGTTCTTGAGGATGGTCAAGGAGGAGCAATTATAACTGCTCTATCAGAAATGATCAATCAAGAAGAAGAAATTTTGCATGAGGACAATTTAGCAGAACATTTAGATAAGGGCTACCTTGATGAGTTGTCTTCTGAACTACGTTCAGCTTATAACGACGACTTAGAGTCTAGGTCTGATTGGGAAGAGACATATACCAAAGGTTTAGATCAATTAGGAATTAACTATTCAGAACGCTCAGAACCCTTTGCGGGTGCTTCTGGAGTCACGCATCCATTAATTATGGAATCAGTTACACAGTTTCAAGCGCAGGCATATAAAGAACTTCTGCCAGCCGGAGGCCCTGTTCAATCACAGCTTTTAGGATTGCAAGATCCAGATAGAGAAGAACAGGCTTCTAGAGTTAAAGACTTTATGAACTATCAGATTACGGAGATCATGGAAGAATACGACCCAGACATGGATCAACTTCTTTTTTATTTACCGCTATCTGGTTCTACTTTTAAGAAAGTATATTTTGATGAGTCTAAACAACGTGCTGTTTCAAAGTTTGTTCCAGCGCAAGACTTAGTTGTTCCTTATGCTGCAACAGATTTAAATACCAGTTCTAGAGTTACGCATGTATTACGCATGGAGTATAATGAGTTAAGGAAGATGCAAGTTGCAGGAATGTACAAAGACATTGAACTGTCAACAACAGATGCTGAAGAGAACCCTGTTCAAGAAAAAGTAAATGAGATTCAAGGTACTTCTAAAACCTATGTTGATGATGTCTATACCATTTTAGAAATGCATGTTGATTTAGATATTGAAGGATTTGAAGACATGTCTCCAGACGGAGAGACCACAGGTATTCAACTTCCATACATTGTTACTATTGATGAAGGATCTGGTTCAGTACTTTCTATTCGAAGAAACTTTAAAGAGAACTCTGATCTAGCAAAAAAACGTCAATACTTTGTACATTACAAGTTTATGCCTGGTCTTGGGTTTTATGGCTTTGGTATTATACATATGATTGGGGGCCTAGGCCGAGCGGCTACGAGTATTCTACGTCAGTTAATAGACGCAGGAACTCTAGCTAACCTCCCTGCTGGGTTTAAGGCTAGGGGAGTGAGGGTTCGCAATGATGACGAGCCTTTGCAACCGGGCGAGTGGCGGGACATAGATGCACCAGGAGGTAGTATTCGTGATTCAATAATACCTCTACCATACAAAGAACCTTCAGGAACGTTAGCACAGCTTCTAGCGGCCTTAGTGGATGGCGGTAGAAGATTTATTTCACTCGCAGACCAACAGGTTAGTAACATGAGTCAGGAGGCTCCTGTAGGCACCACAGTTGCTATGTTAGAGCGTGGCATGAAAGTGATGTCTGCAATTCATAAGAGACTTCATTATTCACAAAAAACAGAATTTCGTATTCTTGCTCGTATATTTTCAGAGAATCTTCCTCAAGAATACCCTTATGATGTAGCTGGGTCGCCAAAAACTATAATGGCAAAAGACTTTGATAATAGGGTAGACGTAGTTCCCGTTAGTGATCCAAACATTTTTTCAATGGCTCAAAGAGTTACGTTAGCTCAAACGCAATTACAGTTAGCTCAAACTAATCCTCAAATACATAATGTTCATGCGGCATTTAGAAGAATGTATCAGGCTCTTGAAGTACAAAACATTGATGAGATACTACCTCCTCCGCCAAAACCACAGCCGTTAGATCCTTTAATAGAGAACGCTCGTGCTTTAATGGGTGAGTTATTGCAATCATTCCCTGATCAAGATCATGATGCTCATATAAAAGTACATGTTTCATTTATGAAAACACCACTGGTAACAACCTCTCCTCAAGTAATGGGTGTTTTTTACGCCCATGTCTTAGAACACTTGTCGCAAAAAGCTAGACAAATGGTTATGAAAGAAGTGCAAGATATAATTGAACAAGCAAGAATTGCGGCACAAAGTGGTGCTATCGATCCTGTTGCTGCTCAACAAAATATTCAAGACGTTGAAAGAAACATGCAAGATCCAGTTCAGTTAGAAAAGTTAATTTCTATGCAAGAGTCTAAGTTAATGGATGAATTAATTCCAATGTTGGTTCCTCAAGGAGAAGACGCCATGTCAGATCCATTAGTGCAGATTAGAATGCAGGAATTAGATTTAAAACAAAAAGCTGAAAAAAGATTAACGGAATCTGATAAGGCTTCTCAAGATTTAGATCGTGCGAAGTTACAACAATCTGCTGTTACCGACGCTGCTAGATTAGAGTTGCAAGAAGAAATTGCAGATGAAAGAAGTGAAGTTAATCGAGAACGTATAGACGTTCAAAGAGAGGCTGTTAGTAAAAGGGGTTAAAGATCTTTTGAAAAAAGTTCTTATTATATGTTTGTTGCTTTCTGGATGTACAGGCTTTACAGCGGATTGCCCTTTGAAGTTAGGAGAGCCTTTCTGTACTTGGAGTAAGAAATGAAAAACAAATGGATATGGATAGGGTTGGGAATAGCTATATTTATTGCTGTAATTTTCTACGGTGTAGATAGAGCGATGTGTACACCACCCTGTATTTAAATGAGCAAACAACTTACAGCTCAACAGAAGTCCACGCTGACTTGGAGGTGGACTGCGCTTATATTTTACTTATTAATTTGCTTCTATGACTTTCTGTTCTGCCCAGTGTGGTGGGGATTAAATAGGCCAGACATCTCCCAATTCATGGATATTATTAATGCTACGTCAGAACCTATGGTTCAAATGGAGCTGATGAAAAAGCTTACTGGGCAACACGAGCCATTCACGTTATTGGGCGGTGGATTGTTTCATCTGGCATTTGGTGCTATCCTGACAGGGTCAGCGTTTGCCAATAAGGATTAAAACATGAAAAAATCTTTTCTCTATATAACTTGGGCTTTTTTAATATGTTTATTTTTAATAGTATTAGTTCCAATGGCATTTGCAGAAACTGTACCTTGTGATAGTGCAACAAACAGTAACTGTATTGAGACAAACAGCAACACAAACTCCACAACAAACTCTAAGATAGACAGCACGACTACTGTAAAATCTCCACCGCCATCTGCTATGACTCCAAGTATTAACTCGTCTAACTCAGATACGTGTCATATTTCTGTAGCAGGTGCTGTACAAACACAGATCCTTGGCATTAGTGCTGGCAAGACAGTGCGAGATTTGAACTGTGAAAGACTTAAAAACGCCAAGGTTATGTACGACATGGGGCTAAAGGTGAGTGCAGTGGCAATAATGTGTGAGGACAAAAGAATACATTTGGCGATGAAAAACTCTGGTACGCCTTGTCCGATCAATGGTCTTGTGGGAGATGCGGCTAAGACGGAGTGGGAAAACAACCCACATCTTGTGCCTGGATATGTTGCAGGTAAGAAGGAGGAATGGGATGAAGATGACAAGAACACTGCCAAAGGTGCTGCTGGCATTGGCGGTCTTTTCTTGGCCTTATTACTGCTTCTCTGAAAATATCTACGGAAATACAGAGAACGCAGCTTCCAAGGCTCACACATGGGCAATGAACAATTTACTGCCAAGTCAAACGGGACTGACAGTAGAGGGAATATTTCACCGATACACCCTTACAAAAGATCCTACAAAAGACTCTACTGTATCTATTACGAATAAAAAGATAGGTAGTGATGGGTATATCTATGAGTACACCGATGATTGGAATAGGATACCTGGAGGTACTAAAGTCACATATGATCCAATACCTTCTACTCTTGGCAATCTGTTTGGCAATGGAGAGATAAAGGTAACAGGAGATGGATCACTATCAGATGTCACCATTCTCTATCACTACAAGTTTGATCCGTGTCACACACCACTCAGCGATCCGACATGTCCAGACTTTAAAGACGCACTGTACCAATACTTGTTAGACAACAATCTGTTGGACTCCCCTAATGTTGATGATCCTTTTTATAATAAGTGGGTGCAGATCCAACTTGATGAACAGGCAGAGGCAGAAGAGCAGGAGGATTTGGAGGCTCAAGAGGAAGAAGAAAGTGAAGAGTTAAGCGTTGAAGAGATACTTTCTGTAGCGGGAGCAGCAGAGAAAATTGCAGATCCTATGCAACAGTTAAACATGATGAAGCAGATAGCGGCTGTCGGAAAACTTGAACTATACTACAATGTTGTTATAGATGGTGGTGTATATAAAGATAGTTTAACCTTAGAAGGCGGTACTATAGAGGACAATTTTAGTGGGTTACGAAACCTAACCCAAGATAGCGTTCACAGAAGTATTGTTAGATCACAGTATGATGACTAAACCACGGAGAGATCATGATTAAAAAAATAACACCTATACTATTTTTGCTGTCAGCTACTTGCGCTTGGGCAGTCAATTCACCAATTAACGGTTTGGTGCAAGCCAACTGTTCAATATACACGACTACACCAGGTGAGTACGGAAACCCATCACCTTGGAAACTTTCTACAACCGCTGCTGACGGTGGTGTAGAGGCAATCATAAGAGTAGATATAGCTGCCGCTGACTACTATAAAACAAAGTTTACACATCCAAACAGCTTTAGCTCATCACCTACTTTAACTGACGGCGTAGCATGGACAGGAAGCACAACAGTCAGCTCTCATTCCGTTTCTGGTATGTCAGCTTATGAAGCCGCTAAAGTTGTTGTTTCCAATACCACAACGTACAATATGACGTTGGCTGGCTCAACGTGGTTTAAGGTGGCGTCAACTGCTTCTTATGGTTCAGCGGATAACACGGCACTTCCAGCAGGTAATTATACAGCAATGATTGTAGCGGAATGTATTGCAAAGTAGCACTAATCTTTATGTTGCTTGGGTTTCAAGCCCACGCGCACGAGATGACACCTGCGTACCCCAAGTTTAAACTGTCATATATTGAAGGCGTGTCGGTTACTAAGATGTCTCTTTTTAACAGGCGAAGTGAAATCTCTTATTTTGAGATTGGTGTGTTTACTTCGGACTGGAAACAAATTCCATTTGCATCAACGTCAAAACTTATAAAGGTGCGTTACACTAAACGATATCCGTTTGAGGTGTATGTGCGAAATGAAGACTTAGACAGGGTACAGTATATCTGTACAATTTCAAAAATACTCAAGGGAGAGAAACAAATTAGTCAAATAGCGTCGAGGATTTGTTCCAAAGTAAATTAAATGAGAATATGGTTTCTAGTATTATTAATGGTTGCAAAGTCTGCTTTTGCAGACTCGACATCAAACTCATTGAGTTTATCGTTACCTAATTCTGGTACAAACTATCAATCAGATTCTTTTAGATCAGGAGATTTGGATTGCAGCAATGCCATTGGATCTGCCACAAATATTGAATTTGGCCTTACGAGTATTATTCAGGGCGGTACAGCAGACAACAGTGGAAAAACTGGAGATATTGGCATTTACAGCAAAATTACGATACCGTTAGGCAAAAGAGCTAAGTCTAGGATAGATTGCAACAGGCTTTATGAACTAGAGCTACAGAAGAAGCAGTTGGAAGTAATGAAGTTAAAACAAGAAATTAATAAGCTACGAGAGCTGGCATTCGAGTAAGGAGAAAATTATGGCTGACATGGAAGTAGGTGGCGTAAAGTTTTCTGGCTTTGGTAAAATTGGTATTGCGGTCACAGCATTAAGCACACTGGCGGGCTCTGCATACGTTGGTTATGAGTTTTACTTTGATTATCTTGACCTACGGGAAGTGGTACAAGAAATAGACATAGATGAAATCAAAGCTGAGAACGCATTAGTTTTGTCTAAGCTAGATGACGCTATTGTTTACACCAGAGACATTAAGAACAACCTTCGAGATGACTTGCTTAAACTAGAGGGATACATTGATAAGTTAGAGAAAAAGATTGAAACATCTTCAGAGCGTATAAAAACTACGCAAGGATCTATAGACTTAGTGTTAGAAGACGTTCTTAATGAAATGAATCAAGTACAAAAAGACGTGACATCTGCCATAAGAGAAGTTGAAACTTTAAATAGGGAGACAGAGAAGGATGTTCGTGATACAATGCGAGAAGTAGAAAAAAGAATAGAAGAAGATATGACTAAGCTTGAAGATAAATTAAACGAGCGTTTACAAGAAGCGCTTGACAATCCATTGTCTAAATAGAGAGTTTAAAGTATGATTATTATAATGAACGTATTACTTGTGTTGGCGGCTCTAAATGCTGTTGGAGCTATTTAATTTATAGGAGATTAACAAAATGAATTATGGTAAAAAACCCACTAAGAAAAAACCTGTAAAAAAATTTAGAGGCGGTGGATCTACAGGTCTTTATGCAAACATTCATAAAAAAAGAGATCGAATTGCCGGAGGGTCTGGAGAGAAAATGCGTAAACCGGGGTCTAAAGGCGCTCCTACTGCTAACGCTTTTAAGCAAGCGGCTAAAACTGCAAAGAAACCGCGTAAAAGGATAACGTAATGGCTAAAAAGCTACAGGAAAATAGTAAGTATGCAATGGCGGATGCCGATGGTGATGGTGTTATTACTGACGAAGAACTTGATCGCCATGAACGATGGGTCAGACTTGAGAACGAAGACAAGTTGGCCGACACGCAACGTATGATGGCGTGGATTGCAATGGTTGTAACGATTGTAGCGGTCATTGTCTTATTAACTCCAGTTGTGGCTATAGACAGAGTTGCCACCGCGTCAGGTTTTTTAAACACATTTATTGTAGCCCAGTTAGGCGTAGTAGTGGGTTTTATGGGAGCTACGGCTTTATCTAAAACTAAATTAAAATAGGAGAAAAAATGGGAGAAGTTGCTAAAATTAAAAAAGTTATAAAGGGCTTAGATAAAGCATCTAAGTCTCACGCAAAACAAGCCAAAACATTAAAGTCTGTAATAAAAAAAAACAAAAGAAAAAACTTTAAAAAATAGGTAAAAAATGAAAGAACTTACAAAAAAACAAAAAGATACCTTAAAAAAACATTCTAATCATCACTCTAGCGCACATATGACAATGATGCGAAAACTTATGAAAGGCGGCGAAACGTTTACTGCTGCACATAAGAAGGCTCAAAAAAAGGTAGGTAAATAAAATGTTATCACTATTAGGAGCAGCACTAGGATTTGGTACTTCTATCATTCCCTCTATTCTTGACCTTTTTCAACAAAAACAAAAAGACGCGCAAGAACTTAAAATGCTTGAGGCAAAAGGTAAGTACGCTGCACAGCTATCTTCTCTAAAATTAGATGAGTTAGATGCTAAAGCAGACATTGCGGAATCAGAGGGTATATACAAAGCAATGGCAGCGGCAAACGCCAAGTCTGGATTTGCGGCAGCTTTATCAGGATCGGTACGACCAGTTGTAACATATTTATTTGTGGGTTTGTTTCTGACTGTAAAAATCAGTGGATTGTTTTACTCTATGAGTACAGGCGTTACATTTAACGATGCGGCACAAGCTATATGGAATGACGACACAAACTTACTATTTACTTCTATTATTAGTTTTTGGTTTGGATCACGTCAGTTTGCTAAACTAAGAAAGAATGCAAAATGAAACAAAATTTTGAGCAGTGCATGGGTTGGCTGTTAGAACACGAAGGGGGTTACGTTAATCACCCTAATGATCCCGGCGGCGAGACAAATCATGGGGTTACACGCGCAGTTTACGAACAGTATGCTGGTCGGCAAGTTATGGATGGTGAAATGGAAGGTCTTACCCACGATGATGTTTACCCCATATATAAAGAAAATTATTGGGACAGGCTTCGGGCAGACGATCTTGCTTCTGGGGTTGATTTTTGCACCTTCGATTGGGGTGTGAACAGCGGAACAAGCCGCGCAGCTAAAGCTTTGCAACGTATTGCAGGTGTGGAGCAAGACGGCGGGATAGGTCCAATGACACTGCAAGCTGTATCAGAGATAGAGCCCGCAGAAATAATAGAACAGATGCACCATATGCGTGATGGGTTTTATAGAGATCTTAGCACTTTCGATACGTTTGGACGTGGTTGGATAAGAAGAAACGATGAAACAAAGGAGCAAGCATTAACTTTAATTTAACTCTGGTATTTAAGGTATAGGATATGCTAAGATAAGATACTAATATGTTAGATTTTATGGGGGACTATGCGAATGGATGAGATTTATCTTGCAGAATCTGTATATCGTATTATAAGAGAGAAACGAGAAGTTGTTTTTGAGGCGTTAATTCATAATCAAATCAAAAGCATGGAGCATTATCGTGAGCTTATGGGAATGTTAAGTTCCCTAAATCATGTGGAACAGGAACTAAAAAGCCTGCTAGAAAAACAGGAGCGCTCAATTGAGTGATAAAAACCAAGTAGACTTGGAAGCCGCAAAAAAAGGTGTTGAAAATTTAGCCTCTGCGTACCAAGAAAAACCGGTTCTACAGCCGGAAACAATAGGAACTTCCCTTTTAGAAAGATTGCCCACTCCAACTGGATGGAGGATTTTGATTTTACCTTATAGAGGTCAAGGCAAAACCGACGGTGGTATTTTATTACCCGATAAAGTTGTAGAGGAGCAAAAAGTATCCACTCAGGTCGGATACGTGCTTAAAGTAGGCTCGTTAGCTTATGCAGATCCCACAAAATTTCCGTCTGGGCCTTGGTGCCAAGAAAAGGATTGGGTGATGTTTGCACGTTATGCTGGTTCTCGTTTTCAAATAGATGGCGGAGAAGTCCGTATTTTAAATGATGATGAAATATTAGCAAAAATTTTAAGTCCCGAAGACGTTTTACATTTTTAGAGGAAGATCATGGCAGAAGAACAAGAACAAATAGAGCTTGAACTCGATGAAACAGAAGATACTGAAGTAGAAGTAAAAGAAGCTCCGAACGAAGATAATAAACCTGAGATAGAAGTTTCCGAAGATCAATTTGAAAAAAGCGACACCGCTACTCAAAAAAGAATTGACCGGCTTACAAAGAAAATGCGTGAAGCTGAAAGACGCGAAACAGAGGCGTTAAATTACGCTAAAAAAGTCCAAGCAGAGTCTCAAGCTGTTAAACAAAGAATGGATAGTTTAGACACAAGCTATGTAAATGAGTATACAAGTCGTGTTACAAGTCAAATGGAACAAGCTGAAAAAGATCTGGCTCGTGCCATGGAGCTTGGGGATACTGCGGAAGCTGTAAAAGTACAAAGAAACATGACTGCTTTGGCTATTGAAAGCGACAGAGCTAATCAAGCAAAAATGCAGCAAGACCGTTATAGACAACAGTCTGAAGCGCAACAGCAGCAGCAAGTACAACAACCTATGCCGCAACAACAGCCGCGTAGACCTGACCCAAAAGCAGAAGATTGGGCAGAAAATAATGAGTGGTTTGGCCAAGACGAGGCAATGACCTATGCTGCATTTGGGATACATAAAAGACTTGTTGAAGAAGAAGGGTTTGACCCGCAGACAAATGACTACTATAGTGAATTAGACAGGCGCGTTGCGAAAGAGTTTCCGCATAAGCTTGGTAATAAGAAGAAACGCCCCGCTCAGAGCGTTGCTTCTGTTTCTAGGAATACATCTGGGCGCAGTAGTGGGAAAAAGGTTAGACTCACCCCTAGCCAAGTCGCAATAGCGAAAAAATTGGGTGTGCCGTTAGAAGAATACGCAAAATACGTGAAGGAGTAAGAATATGAGTAATGAAAACGAAAAGTTGGAAAGTTCTATTAATCGTACTTCTCGCGCAGCTAATACACGGGAAAAAACGGCAGTGCGTAAGCCGTGGGCCCCACCGTCCATGTTGGACGCACCACCTGCACCTGATGGGTATAAGCATCGTTGGATAAGAGCGGAAACGCGCGGATTTGATGATACTAAGAACATCAGCTCAAAACTTCGAGAAGGTTGGGAATTGGTCAGAAAAGACGAATACCCCGATTTCGAAGCACCAGTAATGGAATCAGGTAAATATTCAGGTGTGTTTGGTTTAGGCGGATTAATTCTTGCCAGAATACCATTAGAAACAGTTGACGAAAGGTCTGCGTATTTCGCTAAGAAAAACCATGACCAGATGGAAGCTGTGGACCATGATATGATGCGTGAGAATGCACATTCAACAATGACGATCAATAAACCTGAACGTCAGCAAAGAGTAACCTTTGGTGGACCTAAAAAAGGTTAACCCACCACACTACTGGAGAAAAATAAATGGCAAATACAGACTCATCTTATGGCCTCCGACCAATATCAAGGCAGGGCGCTTCGCCTTCGTCTAACGGTATGACAGAGTATCGTATTGCATCTGACAACTCAAACCCTATCTTCCACGGCATGGCGGTTATTCCGTTAGCTGCGGGCGTTATTGACGATCTACAAGCTGCGGCTGGTGGTAACGTTTCTATCGTAGGTGTTTTTGGCGGATGTGAGTACGTGTCCTCTACTACTGGTGAAACA
>Ga0209337_1001457_pt1 | contig 17891 bp, 7 predicted proteins | sample LinPmetageLP53_FD_184044 | JGI IMG/M metagenome (GOLD analysis project Ga0209337, IMG submission 184044) | Marine viral communities from the Pacific Ocean - LP-53 (SPAdes) (version 2) | ecosystem: Environmental > Aquatic > Marine > Oceanic | place: Pacific Ocean | collected 2010-02-08 | reverse complement strand
ATAGACGTTGATTTAGCAGAAGCTATATTAAGAACTGAAATGGGATCTTCTGTAACATCAATGAGTACTAAAGAACTTAAAAGAGATTTATTAATATTTGCAAGATCTAATCCTCAATTATTTATTGAATTAGCTAATGATCCAAATGTACAATTAAGAAATTTTGCCATTAAAGCAACTGAAGCTGGTATAATAATTCTAGCGCAAGATCAAAGATCTTTTAGATGGGCAACAAATGACAAAAAATTAATGAATGTACCATTTGACGAAAATCCTTATTCAGCTATGGCTGCTTTCTTTAAAACTGACGAAGGTGTAGAAATATTTAAATCTATCGAGAAAAAGTTTAAATAACATGTAATACTAATATAAGGCTCGTTTACTCGGGCCTCATATTATAATAAATAAAACAAAATGGCGATAAACGTAGATAAGGTTTACAAAACAGTCTTATTAATAACAAATAAAGAACAAAGAGGTTATTTGACTCCTGACGAGTTTAATAAAATAGCTACACAAGTACAATTAGAAATATTTGAAACTTACTTTGAAACGTTAAATCAACAAATGCGTGTACCACAAAATGAAAGCGAATATGGTGATAGGTACAAAACAGTACAAGAAAAATTAGAAATCTTTAGAGAATATGGCCCTGCTACATATGTAAACGTAGCTACGGGTAATGATTATTTTACAACTCCAACATCTTCAGGAGTTGCTAGTGGAACCCAACTATTTAGTAGTACAAATGGGCAAACCGCTTATCCTCTTACAACTATAACACAATCAAACGTAGAAGAAAGTTCAGTAGTAGTTACTGTTAATAACGTAGCTTATACTAACTTTAATATAACTGGCGGTATATTTAATTTAACAGCTGGCGCTATAGCTACTGGAACAGTTAACAATATTCAAATTATTTTGTATCCACAAAATTTTTACAAACTAGGAACTGTTTTATTTAACGATGAAAAACAAATACAGTTTGTTCAAAGAAATGAATTAGCTCAAATGAACATGTCTACTTTAACTAAACCTTCAGAGGTTTTTCCAGTATACCTATATGAAGATTATAAATTAATAATATTTCCGCAAACTATTACAAAAAATGTAAATGTAACATATCTTAGAACACCTAATAATGTTAAATGGAATTTTAGCTCTGCTACAGGATATTATGTTTATAACCCAACTACTTCTGTTGATTTTGATTTAGATGTTTCTGAAACAACAACTGTTATTTTAGAAATACTAAAATATTCTGGAATAACTATAAAAGACCCTATGATAGTACAAGCTGCTTCTCAAGAATTAGCTGCTAATGAAATAAACGAAAGAAATTAACAAACTATGGCTAGCATAATAACACCACCAAATAATGGACTAATAAATGAAACAGGACAACAATATTATTCTGGATCACAAAATTTTAGAGGAAACGGAGCTGAGACAAAGTTTACAACAACTTTTGATACTGACTTGTATTTAGGTGATTGGAATCCTTTGTTAGAAAACTACGCATTAAATAATTTTAAAATATACACTAGCACGACAGGTATAGCAGGATCATGGAGTGAATATGTAACAAGCTTTTCAGTTGAACGCAATGTTATTGATTTTGCAAATACAGGAGCACCTGCTAATGGATTGTTTATTGTTGTTCAGCTAAAAATGCTAGATGGTGGTAAATATGGAAACACACAAGCAGAAAAAGCGTTTGGTCAAATAGTAGAAGACAACTATGGTGGTTATCAATATGTTAAACTTAGCGATATTGTTGCTAATTTTTTAGTTGGTTACGTTGGTAAAGGTAAATTAATACCTAATGTAAAAAGAACTGATATAATATTTTTTGCAAAAAGATCATTACAAGAATTTAGTTACGATACTTTAAAAAGTATTAAGTCATCTGAATTGAGTATACCACCAAGTTTAACACTACCACTACCACAAGATTATGTTAATTACGTTAGAACTTGTTGGATAGATCAACTAGGTGTACAGCATATAATATATCCTACAAACAACCTTACAACAAGCCCTTATTATACACAAATTCAAGACGCTCAAGGAATACCTACTCAAGATAATTTTGGTAATGATACAGAAGGTACCTCTATAGTTCAAGATAGATGGCACACAGCTAATGATAGCTTGGTGAATGGTAGATTTGATAATCTTGATTTAAACAGTGGTATAAACCCATATGATTTTGGTTACGGTGTGTTAAATGGTTATGGCCAAAGATATGGTTTAGAACCATCGACTTCACAAACAAACGGTTGGTTTAATCTTAATGAAAGAGAAAATAAATTATCTTTTTCAGGTAATTTAGCTAATCAATTAATAGTTTTTGAATATATATCAGATGGACTTGCTTATGATTTAGATACTAGAGTTCCTAAAATGGCAGAGGAAGCAATGTATGCTAATATACTTTATTATATTATTTCAGGTAGAATAAACCAGCCTGAATATGTTGTTCAAAGATTAAAAAAAGAAAAATCAGCTAAATTAAGAAACGCTAAAATTAGATTATCTAATATTAAACTTGATGAAATATGTCAAGTTATGCGTAATAAATCTAAATGGATTAAATAATACAAATGGCAGAAAATAAAAACAGTTTTATTAAGTCCAGAATGAACAAGGACTTAGATGATAGAATAATTCCTAGCAATGAATATAGAGATGGTCAAAATATAGCTGTGTCAAGATCAGAAAATAGTGACGTAGGTGCTTTAGAGTCTATTCTAGGAAATGAATTAGTTTTTAACAGTGCAGGATCTTTAAAAACAATAGGTACTTTTGTTGATGAAAAAAACGGTTTTGTATATTATTTTGTTACAGATTTTACACCAACTGATGATATACCTAATGCGTTAAGTTCTAACACGTGTAGTATATATAGATGGCAGCCAACATCAGGAAGCAATATTCCTATTTTGTTAGTAAATGGTCATTTTTTAAACTTTGCTACAACAGCACCTATATATGGCGTAAGTTTATTAGAAAGCTTATTGTTTTTTACAGACAACAGAAACCAACCTAGAAATATAAATGTTGCAACAGCTGCGTTAGATGTAAATAACACTTACTATAAAGACGAAGAAAGTGTGAGTGTATGTAAGTTTTTTCCATATGAAGCGCCTCAATTAATAGATTTAAGAAGTGTTTCTACATTAAAACCAAGCACAATGAGCGATGCGCAAAACCTACCTTCGCTGTTAATAGGTGCAGATACTTGGGCTACAGTAAATTTAAATACAAAAAGATATAGAAATGGTGATCCTATACCAGAAGCTTTAACTAGAGCAGATTGGGTACAATACAATACAGATCAAGTAGGTTGCTGGTGTTATTATAATAATAACTTAGAAAACGGGGTTGTATATCAAAAATTATACAATAGCTGGGCGGTAAAAGACACAAGAAATTTAGCGCCATTTGGTTATGATATTGCAGACGAACAAGAATACACCAATTTAAATACACAAGTAGGAGTTACTGGTGTTGCTTCAATAAAATCTACGGACAATTGGACCGCGACATCTAGTGCTAATAACAACTCTACTGGTTGGAATTCACAACCCTCTGGGCAAAGAATAGCTACAAGCAACGCTGTTGATTTTCAACAAATATACACTAACGCAAAGTATTGGATAAAAGGTGGTTTAAAATATTATTCTATTTTAGACACTAACGCCGTACCAACAATAGAAACTGCTACCACAAGCGAATCAATAATGGGTTTTGCTGTTAGAGTTACTCAACAACCAACTTTTAAAGGTTGGTCAGGTGATCCAGAATTTATTAAAGATAAATTTGTAAGGTTTAGCTATAGATTTAAATTTGATGATGGAGAATATTCTTTAATAGCACCATTTTCACAAGATTGTTATATACCTTTACAAGAAGGAAGGTTTGTCAACGAAGATGAAGACGACGCGATGAGATCAACAATAATTGATTTTATGCAAAATAGTATTAATAATATAATATTAAATATTGAGCTTCCTTCGTTAAACATTATTAATGATTATAAAGTAGAAGAAATAGATATTATATATAAAGAATCTGATGCTTTAGCTTATAAAATATTACAAAGCGTACCAGTTAATTCTACGTTTATATCTAATTTAAATAATACAAACATATATCAGTATACTTATGAGTCTACTGTTCCTTTTAAAACATTACCTACAGACGAAACAACCAGAGTTTTTGACAAAGTTCCTGTAAGAGCTAGAGCTCAAGAAATATCCGGTAATAGAGTTATGTATGGTAATTTTACACAAGGTTACAACGCGCCATTATCTTTAAACTATGCTGCTGGAAGTATTGATAAAAACGCTCAAGAATATGAAGAATACCCTCAACATTCTGTTAAACAAAATAGAAATTATCAAGTTGGAATTATATTAGCAGACAAATGGGGTAGACAAACAGACGTTATATTATCGTCTAAAGATAATGTTTTGGTTGCTGGTGGAGAACCAACCGAAGGTTCTAATTTTTTTAGTAAGTATAGACCATCTGAAAATGCTGGCCAAACTTTAGGTTGGCTAGGTGATAGTTTAACCTTAAGGTTTGATGAAATTGTTAGTGTTAATGGAGATTTAGAACCAATGTATGCTGTGCCCACTAACTATCAAGCGATAGCATCTGCAGTAAGCGGTTTTTCTTCACCTTTTCCAACGTTTATTGATTTAAGTGTTCAAGTTTTAAATACAGTATCTGCTCAAGCTGCTTATACTTTTGCAAACATATCTCAACAAGATATAGATTCAAATAATATTTTTACTTTATATTTAAATCAAGGTAATGGTTGGGTTTTAATTAACTCTAGTACATATGGAATTACAGACAGTGGAGACGATGAAGTTGTGATTACTTTTACAAGTGGCGCCCCAACTGTTTCAAATTATAAATTAAAAGCTCAGTTATTATATAGCTCTCAATATAGATATCAAATAAAAAACATAACTAACGCAAGTACTATTTTTATAATAGGTAGAAAATTAAGAGGTAAATATCAAGATTATGTTGAAATAAAAACAGCAACTGGTACTACAAATAGAGATATAAGAACAGAACATGAAATATCAGATACGTATTTATTTATAGGTGACAGTATTCCTGCGTCTAATAACACAGATAGAGTAGAACCTAAAACAAATTTAACTGTTTCTAATTTTGTATATAATATAAACGTAACAGGTTTTTATTCATATAGAGTTGTAGTAAAACAACAAGAGCAAGAATATTACAATGTTTATTTACCCGGTATTATAAACGGTTATCCAATACAGGGTAATACAACTGAAATAGGGAGTACAGCTTTTATAGTTTTAACTCACGACAATATTAATAAAGTTCCAAGAGAACTTAATGACGTTGGAGCTCAAGACACTCAGTTTAACAGTAGCTTAAACATGTTTGGTAGAGTTACAAATATATCTACAGCAGTAAGCAACGAACAATTTACACCAAGCTCAACTCCTGACGTTGTTGAGTTAATAGGTAGTATACAAAAAGTTTTTCCAGACATACAATATGGTGGTGAAGCTGGAACAGCTCCTGCAAGTGACAAGATAAATAATAATGCCATATTTGATGTAGATCAAAAGCCTTTTATAGGTAAAATAAATACACAAAAAAGTATTGGTATTACTCAAGGTTTATATAACACTCAGGCTTCTGGCGCAGAATATCCTGATTTTATGGATTTATCTGTATATGAAACCGCTCCATTTGTTTCTAATTTAGACTTGTTTTATGAAAGTTCAACTACAGGTTTAATATCTGATTTAAATTTTGCAATATCAACTTCAGGTACTAGTATAACAGGATTGTCTTCGTTTTCATGGTTACACAACGAGGGAGACTGTGGTGGTGCACAATTAACTACTCCGTTTTTTCCATTAACCCCAGGTGGTAACGATGTTACTTCAACCGCAGTTTTATTGTCTGTATTTTCTTTTGATCCAAATTTTCCGCATGGCGTTATTACTGGTGTAAATAGAAATGCAGAATTTATAATAAGCGCTGCTGGAGGAGGATCTTTTAGAATAGATTTAGCTCAAGACAATATCGCGGGTGTACCACATGCTGCTTTAACTAATTTTGAGTATAATCAAAAATATCAATTTACTATTCAGTTCACGCAAGCAGACGGTACTGTTTCAACACAACAATTTACTAGACAATTAGCAAATGACTTACCTGTAATAGAATTAACACAAGCTCCTCAACCTTTATTATCTGATACAACAATATTAAAACAAACTGGTTATAATTTCTTTTCCGCTAGTGGTCCTGGTGTTGTTAGAGGTTATAACGGTAGTTGTGCGCCTTGTGATAGAACAGTAGATTTACAATGGGTTATTTCATCTTGTAGATGGCAAAACGCAAATGGTCAGTTTTATGGAGCTGTAACAGGTCAAAATCCTTCAGGAAGTGCTACAAATGCTGATATTTCTAAGTTTTATTTTATAAAAGGACAGGGTCAATATAATCAAAGCACTTGTGCAACATCTAACAATGAAAATTTTTATGGCATATGGGTTGAAAGAACTAATGTAAATGGTCTTGGTGGTACTTTGTTAGGAGATTTTGCTTCAGCAACTCTTCATGAAATAACAGTACAATTGGTAGATCAAAATGGAACTTCAGCATCTAGTGAATTAGCAATACAATATACCCCAATAGGCACTTCTTATACTGGAGTAGTTGCAAATTGGTATACTTCTAATATAACATCTGGAAATCCTGGCTATATAAATCCAGCCTTACAATTGCAATCTCCACCTACAGGCGCTGTTGGTATGACGCCTGGTTGTCCTACAAGCACATCTACTGCTGTTTTACCAATATGGGTTGGAGAAGTTGCAAACTGGACAAATACCACACAATATATATATGCTAAAGTTACAAGAAGTATAGCGGGTCAAAGTCAATTTGTTGCTATTGTTTCTGGTTATAATACAACCACAACAACTGCTTTTCAAGCACCTGCGTCTGGAACTGGAGCACCTTTTACAAGTTTCACATCTCCAATAACTATTAGCGACTCTACATCTAATGATTCATATCAAATAATAGCAACACTACAACCATTTAATCCTAGCCAAGCGCAAATAAATGCTGGTGTTAGACCAGGTGATTCAGGTACTGATCCAGCAAGTGGAGCTTCTTATAACTGGAGCCAGTGTTGTCTTATTAACATGAAGATTGAATTTACAACAGCGTCTTGTGCTAGTGGAGTTAGTCTTACTTTAGTTTATGACACTGTGTTAGCATCACCACCTCCGAACCCTGTATTGGTTGCTCCAGCTAGTGGATCACCACCTTTTGTATCTAGTACATGGTTCAAAACATCTAACTGGCCTAGTTAGTAAAAAACAAAACAAATAAGTAATTATAACATATGGCTACTACATTAAAAATACAGTATTACAATACTTTTATATTAAAAAAGATAAATCAAACTTGGAGTTCAACTGGTCAATACGATAGAACAAATGCACAATATGATTGGTACGTAGAAGAATCTAGAATAAAAGGTGATTTTAATGGCAAGTTTGCTGGTATTTCACCTAGAGCATTTTTAGTTACTGATACTAAAAACCAAGAGTCTTTTGGTAATAGTATTATATTTTCAGGTGTTTTTAATTCACGAACAGATATAAACGAAACAAATCAATTTTCTATAGCAAATGATATAACTAGAACTGTTGATCCTGCAAAAGGAACAATACAAAAGTTATATGCTGAAGATACTAATTTAACAATATTTCAAGAAAGAAAAGTAAATAGAGCTTTAATAGATAAAGATGCTATTTATTCTGCAGAAGGTCAACCTATCACTACCACATCTAACCTTGTTATTGGTCAAATACAACCTTATGCTGGTGAATTTGGTATTGCAACAAATCCAGAATCATTTGCTGTATATGGATATAGAAAATATTTTACAGATGCTAATAAAGGTTCTGTAATGAGATTGTCTCAAGATGGATTAACTGAAATATCTAACTACGGTATGTATGATTTTTTTAGAGATCAATTAAGTTTAAGCAACTTAGGTACTTCAGGTAAATTAATAGGTGGTTGGGATATACATAATAAATGTTATACATTATCTATACAGCCAACAAACAATCAAAAAACAGGTGATTCAGCATTAACTTTGTCTTTTGACGAACAGGTTCAAGGGTGGACAAGCTTTTATAGCTATGTACCATCTTTTATGTTAAGCCTAGATAATAACTTTTTTAGTTTTAACTTAAGTGGTGATTTATATAAACATTATTCGACTATTTCTAATAGAGCTAATTTTTATGGAATAAATAATATTTCTAGCGTTATTAGCGTGTTTAATGCTAAACCTTCTTTGGTTAAAACTTTTCAAACCATAAACTATGAAGGAGATAGTAATTGGGAAATGAATTTATTTCAAACAAATACTGATACTGCAAACAATATTGGAGTTTTTACAATGCCTACAACTTTAGCTGCAATGGAAAGTTCTTTATTAAAAAATGAATTTAAAGCAAAAGAAAACAAATATTTTGCAAATTTAATAAACACTAGCACCGTTAATCAAGGTGAAATTATTTTTGGTAAAGACATATCTGGAGTTAAAGGATTTTATGCAACTATAAGATTATCAGCTACAAATTTAGTTGGGGGCGGACAAACAGGAACTAATGAGTTATTTGCAGTAAGTACAAAATATATAGAATCATCTTATTAAATAAAATTAAATGAAACACTTAATCTCTATAAGAGAATTAAACGAAAAAAAAGACATACCTTTATTAAGTTTGTGGTGGCAACATTATAGTGGTAAGCCTTTAAACACGTTGCTTTTACCATTTGACAAACAAGGCTTAGTCGCGGTTGTTGACGAAAAAATAATAGCAGGTGTTTTTATTTTTAAAACAAACTCACCGGTATGGTATTGTGATTATTTAATTGCAGATCCAAATTATAAAAAACAAAACAGATCGGAAATTATAACATTGTTAATAGACAAAACTGTTAAAAAATGTTTTAAGCAAGGCGCTGAAGGGGTATGGTGTACAACACCTTATGATAAAGTTTTAAATAAATTAAAAGAACTTAATTATATTATTAGTAAAGAAAAACATAATATAATATACAAAACAAAATAAATTAATATGGGAGCAGCAACAATAGGCCAAGGTATAATAGGTATGGTCGGAGCAGGAAAAGCGGCATCAAGTGCTAGGGCTAGAGCTAGAGACTCTAAAAACGAAAGAGATAGACTAGCGAGAGAACTACAAACTTTAGAAGATGGTAGACAACCTATTATAAATCCTTATGCTAATGTAACTGATACTAGTGGTGAACTAAGTAATCCTTATGAAAACCTTGGGGTCGCTACTCAAGCGGCTGAATTTCAAGCAGAGCAATCAGATATAGCTTTAGCAAATACTCTAGATACATTAAGGGCCACTGGTGCAGGAGCGGGTGGAGCAACAGCTTTAGCTCAAGCAGCGCTGCAAAGTAAAAAAGGAATTAGCGCCAGCATACAATTACAAGAAGCTGCTAACGATAAATTAGTTGCTAAAGGAGCTCAAAAACTACAAGAACAAAAGATGGCAGAACAACAACGTCTGCAAAACGCTGATGTGATGGGTCAAACATTTGAATTTAGTACTAGAGAAAATAGACAAGTGTCTGAAATGAATAGAGCTGCTGGTTTATTAGACAACGCACAACAACAACATTATAGTAATCAAACGGCAGCGGCAGCTGCAGAAGCAAATCAATACAATGCGGCTAGTAACCTTTTAGGTGGTATCGGTAGTGTAATAGGTGGTTAAAATTTAAAACAAAAATATGGGAGCATACGACAATCCAAAACCTTTAACTGGCATGAATCCTACTATGGCTGCGTTACAAGTATTAATGACAGGAGATAAAAGTAGACGAGCTGATGAAACTGAACGTTTAAGAAAAGAACAGGCTGAGGAAAGAAAAAATCAAGCTGTTATACAACGCATGCAAAATGTTCAAGGTGCTGCAGATGTTTGGAATTTAGAACAGATGAGTAATCTTTCTTCTGCACCAAAAACCTCTGCAATAGACACTGAACTACAAAGAACTTTAAACAGTAGAATTGATATAGCTACACAAGCTCAAATTTATTTAAAAACTCAATTTGGAGATAATGAAAAAAGATTATCTGCGCAAAAAGCTATAAGAGACTACTATGATTTATTAGATTTAACTAAAAAAACAGTTACTAGTTTTGCAGCTACAGGAGAATACTGGAAACAAAACGCAGCTACTATAGGTAAAAAAATAACTATACTAGGTAAAGACGAAGACGAAATAGCTAATAATCAATTTTTTCTTAATTCAATAGGCGATGTTGTTGATGGTCAATTTGAAATGGTTTATGATCCTGAGTCAAATGATATAATGGTAAAGGTTTCAGGTTATGAAACAGGAATTGAAGACGGAAAAACAGTGAAGGGAAAATATAGAGAAAAAATAATAAGTGCTAGAAAATGGAATTCTCAAGTTAACGAAGGAAGTAATTTTGATTTTGTATCTAACGTACCTCAAATAGTAAATGAATCTTTAGATATGATGAAAACTAAAGAAAAAAGTAAAGCTGGTAATGGAATAGGTGTTATAGCAAATAATGGTCAAATTGACCCAAGGTTTTGGACTGAAGATACTATTGTTTATGATACAATAAAAGTAGAAGGTAACGAAGAAAATTCACAAAGAACAACAGAAATTAGAAATTATCTAAACATGGACGCTTTAAGAACTGAAATGGAAGGTATACTTACACAAAAAGTAGCAGGTGTAAACACTAATGTACAAACAGCGGCAAATGCTTGGAATATTGATTTACAAAAATTAAATCAAGGTTTTGAAAATGATTATCAAACAATAAATCCTACTGATGATCAATTTAAAGAAGCTTTGTTTGAGCAAATAGTAAAAGCAAATACATCTAACTTAAAACAAGATTCTGAAGGAAGATGGTATAAATCACGTAATAAAGCTATAGTAAAAGCACAAGATCCTGTAGAGCCAGTAGGCTATAGAGCTGAGTATTATAATAATGTAATGATGGGTGCTGATGAAAACTCACAGAAAACAAATATAGAAGTAGTTTCTGAAAACTTAAATAGAATTTCTCCTGGAAGTCAACTTATGACTATAGAGGAAACAATAGAACTTTGGCTAAACGCTGAAAGTACACAAGTTAAAGGTAAAAGTAATCAAGAATATTACGATAGAAACTCAACTAAAAAAATAAACAACGGTAAAGGAGCACGAGAAATCGCGGAAGATCTCTATAATGAAAAACCTGGATTTTATATTAGTAAAAATAACAATATTAGTTATGCAGGTGATTATAATTTAGAGTCAGCTGTTGATAGACTTAAATTTATTTTAGATAATAGTACTGTTAGCGAAAGAAAAGCTATTTCAAATAAAACTATATTAATGCAAAGGGCTAAAAAAACCGATTGGATGAAAGCTAATCCTATGGGTGCTGATAACGCAGAAGAAACTGAAGAAGAATATATAATAAGAATGAACAAAGCTCTTAATATTAAATAAAATGGAACAAAAAATATATATTATAAACGGAGAGGAAATAGATTTAACTAATTATTCTCAAACAGATAGAATAATATGGTTGTCAGAAAATCCTGGTGCAGAACTAAAAAAAGTGGAGGGTGTTGCAACGGATGCAAATGTAGCGCCTCTACCAAACATGTTCGCATCGCAAGACAATGGGGAATTACTATCGGAAGATACTTTATCGGAATCTCCAGCTGAAGTAGATAAATATGGTTTACCAGTAAAGCCACAGTCTTATTATGACAACATGGCTACAAGCATGGGTAAATTAGGAAAACCAAAAACTTTAGAGAAAAATAAATTTGGTTTATTTGAAGATGTAAATGTACAGTTAGCTGTAGATCAAAATTTTATAACTGCAGAAGAATTAGAATTAGCAGGTTATACTCAAAATGAAAAAGTTTCTGCACTTAATCCTACATCACAAATAGCAATAGATAATGCTAAAAGAAAAATAGCAACTTATCAAGTAAAAACTCCCGATGAAGTAAATAGTTACATAAACATACAAAAACTAAACCAACCCTATATATATGAGGGAGATTTAGAGGACGCTAGTTTAGTGAATGAAATATATAATGGAGAAGAGTTAGCTGAAACAAACACAAATATAAATGATTTTGGTGGTTTTTTACAAGAAAGAGGTTTTGATAAAGATCTTAAAAGGTTTTTAGAATTAGACATGGATACAAGAAATTACGGTCAAAACTATGATCCAGCCTTAGCTTTTGAAGCTAAAAAACTTCAGTATCTAAACATGTATATTAATGATCAATTAACACGAGACATTAAGCAGCAAAAGCTTATGTATGAAAAACAAAATGGTGTTGATCCAGATTTAAAAGGTATTAGATTTAATATTTCTTCTGAAAACATAAAAGTTTATAATTATGAAAAATTTATTAAAAAACAATTTCCTTTAATATCTCAAAAACTAGAAGAGCAAGACGAAAAAAACAATATAGAATATCAAAAACTACTTCAAACTGGTGGAAACATTACAACTGGTCAATTTTTATTAGATAGACTTGGCACAGGGTGGAACGGTTTATCTGAAGCTATAGTTAATTTTAGTGCTAGTACTTATGGTATTTTACCTGGTGACTACTTTGAAGGGGTTTCAGAAAGTATAAGACAAGAATTAGCTCTAGAAGATTTAGACGTTGTTGATACTAAATATAATACTTTTGGTAGATTTGTATTTGCTAAAGGTTATGAATATACAGATCCTAGTTCTGAAACTAGATATGTTGTAGACGCTAATAACAGAATAATAGACGCAACAAGATCTCTTGACGCAACCCCTTTTTTAACTCAAGAAGAAGCAGACAGAATAAGAAAGCAAGCTAGACAAGGTAATAGAAAAGGAACTGCTTTTAGTGTGTTAGGAGCTTTTGATGCAGGTTCTAATGTTATTGGAGATTTAATATTTCAACTAGCATTGACTAGAGGTATGGGAATTACTAGGCAAGCTGTAGGAGGTTTTGCTAAAGGTTTAGGAGTACTAGGTAAAACTAGAAAATATCTTAAAACTATTCCTATTAAAAGAGGTATGGCTGATGCTATAATAGGTCAAAGTACTTTAGGTTTTTCTAGAGGTTACGAAGAAACATTGAAGCAAGCAAGGCAAGCTGGATTTAGTGATGAAGAAGCATCTAATTTAGCAACTGTATCTTCTATAGAAACAGGATTATTATACGCATTAACAGCGCCTATTTCTCCACAAACAAAAGCAACAGATGCTTTATTTGGTAAATTACTTAAACCAAGTTTACTTGAAAATGCTTTTAAAATATATAAGAAAGAAGGCTTGTCAGCATTTAAAAAAGCTTTATCAGCTGCTAGAACTGGTTTAAATATTACTGGTGAAGGTTTAAAAGAAGTTTTTCAAGAAAATGTACAACAATTTGGAGAAGTTTATGGCGTTAATAGAGATGTTAATGAAATGGCTGGTAAGAATTTTTTAAAAGATACTATATCTGGTCAAGATTTTCTTGATACTGTTCTTTTATCATTTGTTGCAGGGTCTTTAATACCTGGCGCTGGTGTTACCCTCAATTTAGCAGCGAAAACCGGAAGACAACTTTTAGGTATGGATGCTATAGACAGATTTAATGCTTTAAGCTACATGGCTTATAATAAGAAAAAAGCTAAAAAACTATTAGCTAAACAAGTAGATCAAGAAATATATACTCAACAAGAAGCAGATCAACTTATTGAAGAAATGGATGCTTTTAATAATAATATAAATAGAATGCCAACTAATACTTCTGCGTCTGTTGCTGAACAAATATTAGGTGACTTACAAACTGTTGGCGTATTAAGACAAAACTTAAAAACAGAAGACAAATCTTTTAAACCTGCCACTGAAGAAAAAATCAAACTTTTAGAAGAAAAAATATCTAGAACATATTATGATAGTATGTCTAAAAAAACAACCGAACAACTAGTTAAGGCAATAAAAGATAACACATTAGAAAATACCGTATACAAAGAATTTGAAAGCAACGAAGAGGCTGTTGATTATTTAATGAAAGAATTTGGTTTTACCAAAAGAAAAGCAGAAAAAACTGCAGGCCAATATGGAATGGATATTCAGATGAAAGATGGTAGACAATTCATAGGTATTAATAATGCTTTAGCTTCCAAAGATGGAGCTATAACAACTAAGCAACACGAGTTTATACATGGTATAATATATAAAACTATAAAAGGAGATCCAGAATCTCAAATTTTAATAGGTAGAGCTTTTACTGCAGAATTACTAAAACTACAAGAAAAGCTAGTTTTAAAAGATTCTAAACTAACAGCAATGCCAGATCAATGGCTGCGTAGATTTGGTCAATATATTAAAAAATATTCTGAAAAAATTGCAGGTTATGACGCAGAGCTAAAGGCTGGCAGTATAACTAAAGAAGAACATAAAAGAAAAGTTGATAAAGCTTTAGGTAATCAGTGGGAAGAAGCTTTACCTTTGTATTCAGAAGCAATAAGCAATAACGCGGTAACATATGATGAAGATATTTTTACAAAGCTAGGCGATATATTAAGACAAGTATTACAATACTTTGGAAGAAGTGATATTAAATTTGATTCAGGTAGATCTGTTTATAATTTTATAAAAGATTTTAACGCAACTTTAGATTCAGGTAATTTTAACAAAAACAAAGCGTTTAAAAAACTAACTAAACAAGGTGCTGAAGTAGACAAAAAAGCATTAAAAAAAGAAATAAGCACTGTTGTTGCTGAAACAAAAAAACCTGTTAAACTTAAAAAAGAAATAAAACCTGAAGAAGATATTTATGATTTTGATGAAAAATTTTCTATGCGTGGTGCTACGCAAGGTAATGAATTTAAGTCAAAAGTAAACTCACTTTACAACAAAAACAAGTGGGGTAATACTCGTCAAATAGACAATGTTCTTTATGAAGTTTTGCAACAATATGAAGATGTTATAGCTTATAAAGCAGATGTTTTATACGGAAACTTACCAGATTACAGCGCTGAAAACATGTTAGCTGAAACTCAGGTAGCATTAATACCTCATATAAGAAATTTTAATAAAGAATTTTTAAAATTAAGAGAAAATAAAAGAAAAGAATTAACAGACCAAGGTTTAAGTTCTAACGAAATAAATAATGAACTAAACAAGTTAGACGTTAAAGGTTATAAAAATAGTAAAGGTAATTTTATTACTGAAAATAACAACTTAAACGGTTGGATAAATGCTCAGTTAAGAAATAAAATGAAAACTGCTCTTAAAACAGGTACTGTTACTACTCAAAAATTTACAGAAGAATTTGATGCTAATAAAATTTCAGATGAAAATCAATTAAGCAATGAAGAAGAGTTACAAGAAGAAGCTTTAGAATTTGAAAATAATCAAAACAAGTTAGTAGAATTATTAAAAGATCCTATTTTTGGTTTTACTAATGAAGATGGTAAAGACGTAGAAATAGAAGCTATACCATTAGGAGGTTCTGTTGTTTTTGATATTAATGATCCTAGTATACCTGCAAATAAAAAACTTAAAACAGAGCAAGATCCTAAAATAAGAAAAGAACTTAAAAAAGAATTAAAAGATTTAGAGCGTGGTATTGAGTTAGAAGCTAAAGAAAATTTAACTGAAAACGAAATTGATGAGTTAAAAGAATTAAAATCTTTTAAAACTTATGATTTAATGTTTGGTTTACCTGTAAAAACATACAAAGCTTTATCTGAATTAACAAGTCCAGCTAAAGTAATAATATCACAAGTAAAAAAACAAATACTAAATGCTCCAAATATAGAAACTTTAGATTTTAAAAACTTTAAAGAAAAACTAGCTGTTTTATCTAAAACATTAGCTAGAAGAATTACTTTTAAAAACAGAGCAGATTTAGATGTTTTTATGTATAACAACTGGGAATTAATATGGAATGTAATAAACAATCCTATAGACCCTGTAACTGGACAATCAACATACGATTCTAAAAAAACACCACCTAGACTAAAAGCTTATGATGATATAGGTAAACCAATAAAAATGAAACCAATGACAAGGGTTAAATTTTTACAAAGTTTTTATGGTTTAGAAGAAACAACTAGATTAATAAGAAAATATGGTGGTAAAAACACAAAATCAGAATTATCTCAGTTAGAAGAAATTGAAGTAAACCCTAAAAAAGGTACTCCTTTGTGGGCTACAGCTTTATTTGATAGAAGAACTTCTTTAATGGAAAGATTTGGTGATGTTGTAATTTTACAAGAAGCTAGAAATGCTTTAAGAGACAAAGTATTTTTAAAGAAAATAGCAAATAAAAATGTAGATCTTTATAATATATTAAAAGATGAAAACACTAGAGCAGAAGTTATAAATAATTTAGCAGGAGGAAAGTCAGATGTTGTTAAGTTTAGTTTAGCTGAAAAAATGAATGGGAAAATTTCTAATTTTTTAGATTTTGCAAATGACATAGATCAACAATTTTATATGGCTAGAGTTTTAGATGGTGCTAAAATTGAAAGTATAAAATATAACAAAAAAGCTATTAAATTTAAAGTTCCTAATTTAGGTAATTTAAACAATAAAACAATTGCTTATTATTTATTAGACAAAATAAACCAAGGTTATAATGATTTCTATTTTAGAAACAATGATAATAGTAAAAGCAAAGAAGTTAATAACATTTTAGAAACTGCTGATATTAAGTTTTCTTTAAATAATGAAAGAAATAAATATGCTGATAACTTATCTCAAGGTTTAAATCAAATAATACAAGATAATAAAGGTTTAGATGAAGCCGATGTTATTGGTAAAATAATAGCACAACGAGCAGGGAAAAATAAAGGTAAATATGATATATGGCTACCTGCTGCTGATCAAGATTTTTTGGGATTAATGTACATGATAGCTAGCGCTAAAGGTGCTAAAGGAGAACAACAATTAGATTATTTAAGAAAAGCTTTAATAGAACCTTATAGCGAAGGAATGCTAAATTTAATGCAGTCCAGACAATCAACTTATAGAGATTGGAAAAACTTAATAAAAAAAGATTTTAAAGGAATTAAAAAAACACTTAAAGAAAACTCTGGGTATGAAAATTTTACTAATGATGAAGCTATTAGAGTTTATTTATGGAATAATATGTACGCGTTTAGTCCTGAATTAAACTCTGGAGAATTAAATGAAATAACAGGTTTAACACCAAAAGATGTTTTTAAATTAAGCACTGTTGTTAGAAAAGATGAAAAACTAAAAGCTTTTGCGCAAAAAGTAAAGTTATTATCTAAACAACCAAACGGTTATTTAATGCCAACAGATAATTGGGCTGATTCAAACATACTAAATGACGTACAAAACAATTTAGGAAAAGTAAATAGAAAAAAATACTTGGTAAAATGGCAAGAAAATGTAGACTTAATGTTTACAAAAGAAAATTTATCTAAACTAGAATATGCTCTTGGAACTAGATTTGTAAACGCTTTAAATGGTTATAAAAAATCAAACGGTGAATATGTTGATGGTATTTTACAAAGAATGAAAACTGGTAGTAATAGACCTAATTCTAATAGTGGTTTTCTTGATTGGGTAAATGGTTCTATAGGTGTTACGATGTTTTTTAACATGAGATCAGCTTTATTACAAACTATTTCTGCTAGTAATTTTATAAACACTAGTGATAATAATATTTTTGCTGCTGGCGCGGCAATAGCTAATGTTCCACAAGCTATGAAAGATTTTTCTACATTGTGGAATAGCGATTATTTAA
>Ga0209337_1001456_pt1 | contig 17896 bp, 27 predicted proteins | sample LinPmetageLP53_FD_184044 | JGI IMG/M metagenome (GOLD analysis project Ga0209337, IMG submission 184044) | Marine viral communities from the Pacific Ocean - LP-53 (SPAdes) (version 2) | ecosystem: Environmental > Aquatic > Marine > Oceanic | place: Pacific Ocean | collected 2010-02-08 | reverse complement strand
TATTATGAAAGTCTTAAATACGATTGTTAAATTAACGCCATCAAAAAAAGATGATCAAATGGTAGAAAAGATGAAAGAGGTTATGGCGGAGTTTGAAGATGCCAAGTAAAAAAGGATATGGAAAGAAGTCACCCAAGAAAAAAAAGAAAGTTTCTAAGATGAGTAAAAAACGCAAATGATTGACGCAAGTCAAATGAAAGGCATCATTGGTGATGTTATTAATAAACTAGGTAATAAATATGCTGATACTAAAGCGTTAGAGTTAGTGTACAATACTGGCTTAGTGGAATCTAAGTACGTTTATCTTCAACAAATAAAAGGTCCAGCGCGAGGTTTCTTTCAGTGCGAACCTTGGGTTGCCGTAGACATTTGCGATAATTATTTAAAATATCGTGAATCTCTAATGAAAGAAGTAGCACAAGTCTGTATGCTAGATTGGAAGTATTTTATGAAACCAAACGAAGATGATTGGAGATTCATACTTACAACAAACATTGCAGCACAGATTGTATTTTGTCGTTTGCATTATAGGAGAGTGCCAAAACCACTACCTAGAACATTAGAAGATCAGGCATTCTATTGGAAAAAATTTTACAATAGTGCAAAAGGAGCTGGCACTCCACAACACTTCGCTGAGATTGTAAGTAAGTATGGATGAATCAGCCAAGATTGAACGAATGATACAAGTAATGCAAGAGTTGCAAGTTCTAGTGAATCAATTAGAACAGCCTGATATTGACGTTGACATTGTTATTGGGACGATTGTTGCATTAATAATTACTACACAAGTGCCTGATGTCACCATTTTGCCTAATATAAGAGAAGAGGTTGCATTCGCATGAGTTATTTAACAACATTTTGTAACAATACAACAGATCTCCAAGCCGTGGTTGGGGATATAGATAAGTATGATAGGAAAAGAGTCCTAGCTCCTAATTGGGCTACAACAGCAACTAGCAATCTTTATCAATTAAGTGGCACTGGATATGTGTCTCAGTTGTTCGTTGATAATGCAGAAGTAACAATGGTCACAGACACGCCAAATGCAAACGGAGAAGCGGGTTATACGGCATCAACAGATACGTTGCAATACTTTGTTACCTCATCGAGTGTTACGGCTCTTAACAGTGCAGTTGTTGAGGGCGGTCAAGATTGGGACGGCCTAAAGACAACTGTCTGCAAAGAACAGGCAGATAGAATAATGTCTTACCTAGACAGACCTATATACAAGCGTGGAAATGCTAATTATCAAGGCGCATCAAACAGAGACTACGATTTTATTGTGATTCGTATTAACGCTATACTTGCTTGTGCAGACTTAATCAGAAGTTCTAATCCTGAGAGAGCTGAAACAATAGAGGTTATGGCACTAAGTCCAGATGGTGATGGATTATTAGATAAGTTAAAACGAAGAGAATATTCATTATGGAACGAAACGTCGTTCAAATCTGAATCTGGAGTTATTAAAGAGGTTTCTGTCAATTCTTCTTCAACTGGATATATTGAGGATATTAAAATAAGTGGACCGCCAATGACTGACTATGACGAAGTCAGAGTAGTTATTAGCACTGCTGGTACATTTGCCCCTGGTACGACTAGCGGTGTCAAATATGACGTGATTGTCAAAAATGATGATGGGTTAAGAATGTATAAGGTTATTGACGCTGAAATAATGAATGGCGACTATCAATCGTTAGCATATGGTGCAATGATTCGTTTTCAAGCTGGCGTTTATACAATTGCTGACGAATGGAGTGTAACCTTTCAAAGCGACAGCATACCAATAGGTAGCGTAAAGTCAGGGCAAATCTATAGATGATGTCATCTAAAGGACTATAAGTAGATGGCAATCACATATGAGAATGTCATTTTTGACAGAGTAATTGACAATTTAAATACTATAATTGCAGATGAATTCACTATACCAATATTGTATGATCAATTCACTGAAAGAGGTATACAAAGTTTTTTAATTACGCCTATAAATGATGACTATGTTGAAGAAATCAATATTGGGCAAGTAAGAGATTACACTGTTAATGTGAATTATCAACTAGATTTGGCTGGTAATTACACAAAAAATAGTATTAAACAAGTAGCGTCAATTGCAGAAAGATATAAAAGGCTAATGTACAATAAAAGAAATTACACCGTAAGTGGTACGAGACAATTCTATAATGCAGTGGTAGAAAATATCGTCTATAGCCGTGATGAAGATAATCAAAATATATTAAGTGCAGACATGTCTACAACAGTATCAGTAATGGAGATTATATCGTGAAATATACAGCAAAAGACAGTTATAAAAAATTATCTGATGAGAAGAATTATAACGCACATTGGAGTGCGGCAAAGCATAAGCGTTTAATGAACGATGAAGAAGTAGATATAACTGAAGTTCCAAAAGATTTAAAAACACATCTTGAGTGTGTAGAAAAAAAATTAAAAAAGGAAACTAAATAATGGCCGAAACTAATTTTCAATCAAAATCAGATATAGCGGTTGCTATTGGCAGTAAAGCTAGTAACGTCGCATTAGGTACATCTCACGCAGCGGGTGATACTTGGGATTTTCTACAAGTAACAGATTTTAATGTACAACATGTTTCTGCACCTATAGATGTTGCACCAGGTAAAAGTGGTATCTATGGGCAATTAGAAACACAAGCCCATCATCGACCAGACACGCAAATGTATGAAGTAACATTGACTATGCGTGGTACGCCAACCGCAGTGTTGAAATCTTGTTTGCCCTTATTTGGTGATGGCGCAAGTGCATGTAATTTAACACCAGCGACAACTACTGGCGTAATGAAACATGGTGTAAATACAGTAAATGCTGTTACGCTTTTATTTAAAAATGGTGGTTCTGATGCTACCAACATTAGTTCAGTAATGATTGGATGCTTTTGTACGTCAATGACAATGCGTGAAGATGTGACAGCTAATGGTGGAGAAATGGTTGTAGAATCGACATTTGTTACTGGATATAGACCAGTAGAAAATACATTGGCAGCATCAAGCGAAACATTAGACACCGCAGCTCCAAAAAACATTTTTTCTTTAAGTACCGCAAACCTTAATTCCAATCCATTAGTATTAAATTCATGGGAGATTACAATATCACGACCATTAGAACGCGTTAGTTTCATCAACACAACAGATTATAATCCTTTTGGTTATGTACAAACTGGACCTTACGAAGTAACAGGGACGTTGGTAGCAAAGCGAGATGACACGCTAGAAGATATTGTCGCAAATTTAAAAGGCGATAGCACTGGTATCGCAGTGGACCTTGCGGAAAGTAGTGGTTTCACTATTTCTATTCCCGATGCAATGGTAGATGACTCTAAGCCAGAAGTAAGCGAGTACATGTTACAAAATATACCATTCAGAGCTTTTGCAGCTTCTGAATCTGCAACAATAATTAGTATCACCATCGCGTAGGACTGATCATTTTAATGAGAGAGAAAAATGACAGTAAAAACAAAACATGGAACATTTGATGTTACGGATATAACATTTAAAGCAAGACGAGATTTACATAAATTAGAAGTTAAAGCAATCGGAGCTGATGGTTCTATTGTGACTTCTAAGTTTTTTGACGTATTAGATTGGATTTTGAACTATGGATTTACCAATCCTGAAGAAAAACTTGGTAAATTAGATGATAATGAAATTGATGAAATCTTAATGAAGATATACAACGATTACAAAGAGCCGTCTAAAAAAAAATAATTATGCATCGAGTAGCAACGTGGATGTTTTATAAACAACAACCATCACGCAATTTGATGTTTCCATACCAGGCAAAATCACCCACACTCAAGAAATCCATTACATATACTGAAGTTGAATTGTGGAATGAAGTAGACCGCATCTTAAATGAAGATAAAGATTGCAAATATACACCAGGAACAAATCTTTTTTACAATCTAGTCTTATGTGCCGATTCATCGTATTTCTGTACACCAGAGACAAGTTTTGCTATGGAAGAATACATGAGTATGAAACGCTTTAACATACCAATAGCAAATACTATAGATGAAGCTGACTATCAACGGTTAGTCATCTTTTCGGCTATTGATGAAGAGTATAATGCAATCATAAACGAACAAGCAAAAAAACAAAATGGCTGATAAGAAATTCATTATTGAAGTAAGAAGTAAAGGTTTTGGTAAGTCAACTCGTGAAATAAAAAGACTAGAAAAATCCACCAAGCAATATGATAAAACCACAGGCCAATTACGAGGTCGTACCCAAGGATTGATACGCGGTATCGGTTCTATTAGAAATAGTTTTTTACTTTATACATTTGCAATTGGTGCTGCCACAAAAGCAACATCCGTGTTTATTAGTTCTGCGTCAAAATTTCAAGATGTAAAAGCAAGGTTGGTAGGTTTAATGGGTGGTGTTTTAGATGCAGAACGAGCATTCCAAAAATTTAATACAGTAGCTGCAAAAACTCCATTTACTCTAGATGATGTTGTTAATGCGGGTGCGCAGTTAAAAGCGTTTGGTGCAGATGCAGAAGCACTTTTAGGTCCAATCACAGACTTGGCTGCATTTATGGGTACAAGCGCAACGGAAGCAGCTAATGCATTTGGTCGTGCGTATGCTGGAGGTGCTGGTGCTGCTGACATATTCAGGGAAAAAGGAATACTTAATATTATTAAAGATTTTGAAGGTATCGAAAATCTCACAGATATGACACTGCCACAATTTAGAGAAGCAATGGTAAAAACCTTTACTGATCCCAGCACAGGCATTGCTGGTTCGACAGAACGCTTATCTAAAACTTTTACTGGTGCAATGAGTAACATGGGTGATTCATTATCACGTCTTGCAGCAGAAATAGGAGACGTATTTCTACCAGCAATGACGCGTGCTACAAAGCGTATTACCGATAATGCAGATAGGCTTAGAGACTGGTTAGTGATATTCAAACAAGGAAGACAAGAATATCAAATTTTTGGTGAAGCAGTAGATGTTTTTGCTAGTAAAGTGCGAGGTAATAAAGATATTGATGACCTTACCAGGCAATTAAACACATTTAAAGAAGAGCTTAGAAATGTAAAAAAACCATTAGAAGCAACTAAGAAAGCATTAAGTGATGGTGATATAGTTTCTATTTCTATGATACCACCAGAAATACAAGCAGAATTTAAAAACTTCACAATATTGGCTGATGACCAAAGAACTTCTATTGACCAAGTTGCAAATGGTATTATAATACTTAGTCCTTTAGTAGAAAACTTAACTGATGTATATGATAAGTCCAATGCAGCACAAAAAACTACTAGCGTAGGCACATTAAGTATTACGCAAAAAATAGCATTGCTTGAAAACCAAATAAAAGCTCTTAACGCTGAAGAAATAAAACGTCTTGATATATTAAGTGATATAGATATGGAAGAAGTGATGCGCAAAGAACGCATATTAGCGTTATCAGAACTTGAAAAAATGCGACAATCAGAAATTGCGCACACCAATCAATTGATGGATGATCAAATTGCTAAAATGGAAAATGCAGCAATGGCTTCTGCTGGCATGAGAACTGATATTGAAAATGTAAGTAATAGCAGTATATCTGGAGCAGCTTCCATTAATATTTTAGCTGGAGCAATGCAAGGATTGCGCTCTGGTACAGCAGACGCAAATCAAATGTTTGGCATTTTTCTTAGAACAGTAGGTACTATTATTGCGTTAACACCAGGTGGTGCTGCTACTGGTGGTTTGATGAATCTTGCATCATCATTTTTTGCTCATACTGGTGGATTAATTAAAGATAACGGCATACAACGCTTTGCTACTGGCGGTATGGTACAAGGAAAAGATAATGTACCTATTATGGCACAGGCTGGAGAGTTCATTATGCGTAGGGAAGCTGTACAAAACATTGGTGTGCAAAATTTAGCAGACATGAATCGCTCTGGAGAAAGTGGCAATGTTACTGTAAATATTTCAGCACCTTTAGTAGATGACACAGTAATTGATCATATTATTCCAGCTATAAATAAAGCGATGAATAGAAACTTAGCGTGAGCTTAACACTACCAGTAAGATATAGTGAGTCTACTAAGAACAATGATTTAGTAGAGAATTGGCTAGTTGAGTTAAGCTATTATAATGGTGATTCCCAGGGTCTAGGTGAAGGTGGATATGATGCAGTTATTGCACCCAATGGAAATGCTAATTTAATTAACGAAGCATTAGATGACTCCGAAACTGGTGTTAATGTAGATAATAACACCGTATTTCAAGTCGGTGATCATATTAAGATTGATACTGAGATCATGAGAATTGAAGATGTATCAGGTGCGGCTCATACTGTAACTGTTACTCGTGGTGTAATGCGTACAACTATTGCTGAACATGATGATGATGCTCCTATTTTTTGGTATAACTTTACACCGTTAGCATTGTCAGATACGACTGTCAATGAGGTGTTTTATTTTGGTAGTATTATTTCTACGCCAACTATCAGAACGTCTATAGACTTAGCACGTTCACAGGCAAAAACAAGTCAAGTTAGACTTACTCTAGCAAATTTTAATTACAAAGGTAGTGACTTTTCAGCAGAATTATTTGGCGGCACAAGACAATATTTAAATAGAACAGTTAAAATATATTCACAACTTAATAATAATACTGCTTTGACCAATTGTGTTCAAATATATCATGGTCGATTAGTAGACATCACTCATTCAAATGACCAGATTACCTTACTTATTACTGAAAAGCAGCCGTGGGATAAGGTTACTATACCACAAACAAAAACTTCAGATACAAGTGAATATTTTCCGATAAGCTATGGGAACTTTACTGCCAATAGCACCTCTATAGGTTATTGTGCTAGTAAGAGCTTGTATCCGATACCATTAAATGAGGTTCGAGCAACAGAAGCATTTTATTTAACTGGTATACATAGTATAACAAGTACAGCATATCCACATTATTACGATAGAAACCTTGATAGGTTTTTGCCAGTTTTTGTAGATGACTTTTCTAGTTTTGATGCTGCCAACGAAAGTTATAAAAACGGATATGCGGTACGAGCGTACCATGCAATACCAAAAATGTTTAAGATGAAACCAGTAGAAAATGTATCTACAGATAGCTGGACCGATGGCGATCATGCATTTGATACTCCTCTTGCAAATGACACAAGTACAAAGACATCATTGGTGTCTACTAATAGCACTCCCAGCAGTACATTGACAAAGAGATATAAGGCTAACTGGCAAAGAGCAGATCATAAGGTTGCTTCAGTTACAATGACTATTGCTTATGATTGGATTGTAACACGACAAAATGTAAATGAAGATGCCTCTGCTACAATGGATTGTACAATTAAGAATAACACTTGGGGGTTCAATGATACTTTTGACACTACAGACAATAGCAGTAATAATGGGGACAGCGGTACAACTGCTTCATCGTCTACAACTACGGATACAGGGTCAAGTATGCTTTCGGTGTTTAATAGCACTGGTGGATGGTCAGATAATATTGATATACAAGCGATAAATTTTAATTCCTCTGGAAACGTAGCCACCAGTGGTGTGTGTATATTTACACCTAGATTATATGACGTAATAGCTAATGTCTTGACAGAAATAGATTTCACAGATAAAGACCAAGGATTTCAATCCTTAAAAAGCATTAATTATCTTTATTGTGGTGGTGATGGATTAACAAAAAGTTACAATGGTGGTAGTGGTGTAGCTACCACAGGATTAGAAGCACATAGAGATCTACTGGTAAGATTCACAGGATACGATGATACAGATGCAAATATATACAATTGGAATTCTGGATTAGATGTAGAAGATAAACGTATTGATACCGCTGCTTGGAATATACGTTCATGGTTTTTAGAGCCAATCGAATTAAAAAAAGCATTAGACAAGATTCAATATGAATTCGGCTTTATTTTCAAATTTCGTGCAGATGGAGTTGGTTCATATTGGCTTATTAAAGACTCTTATGCATCTGGTGATGTAGTACAAACATTATCTAAAGCCGATATAAACGCTGTGACAATATCTACTACTCCATTTACTGAATTAATTACAAAAATGGAAATCGGATATGAACCTAATCCAGCCACTAAAAATTATATTAGTAACATAACCTCTGAAGATAGTACCAATAAAATCAGAGCAAAATTAAATATTGATACTAAAGAAAATATCAAACAAGTCAATTTAGATATGAATGTCAATAAGCCAGGCAATGCTGATCCAGGTGGTGGGGATGCAAATGATGGTTTTGCAGATTATTATATGAATATCTATGGTAATGTTAAAAAAGAAGTATCATGCAATATTATTAACCCAGCCAAAGGTTATAATTTAGAAACAGGAGACATAATTCAGTTTTCTAACACGGCTGGAGAAATGACAATCACTCCATTTGGTGATAATTGGGCAGATTATTATATGGTAACAGAACTGAAACGCTCTATAGGTAAAGTGAGCATTAAAGCACGAGAGGTAGGCTGATGGCTAATCAAAATATTCGTACACCAAAATTTTTCACGGACCTTATTAGTTTTCATCGTGGTCGTGATTCTGCTATTGGAGCAGTAACGGCAACTCATGCTGGAAATACATTTGTAGGTTTACCAAGTAATAAAACAATAGCTGACCTTTGCGACTTAAAACCATTAAACTTAGTTACATTTGATACAAGTGCGGACACAGATGGTCACGTTTTATGTACGTTTGTGTTCAATACTTCTAGTCATAAACAAAACTACATTGCAATATTAAATCACAATCTTGCGACAGCGGTTGGTAAAATAAGAATTTTTGCTGGTGATGAAAGTACAGATGTCACAGCCCTAGATGGTGCGAATGCCGACACTGCGGATATTAATTGGGGTAGCATTACCAATGCAGAAGCTGTTAATGCTGATACTCGTACCGCACATTCAGATAATAAGAGCATTGTAATTGAGCCAGCTACAGATGGAACAACTATTATTACATTTGATGAGCAAGACTTACGCTATTGGGCAATACAATTTGAGGGCAATACAACTAACACTGGCAACGCAGTTAATGGCACTTGGGGCGGCACGGACCTAACAGTGGGTGGTATTATGATTGGAGAGTCGTTTGAAATGCCACATAGTCCTGATATGCAATTAACTAGGAGCATTGAATATGACAAAGTCAAGATGCAAGAGTCTGTCGGTGGTCAACGATATGCATCTGTCGGCAATCTTGGCAGAACAGCATCATCGACCTCAAAAAGTCCATTTACTTTAGCTACCAATGCACAAAAGGTCTATGGTGGTAGAATAAGCTATGATTTTAATTTTTCTTTTTTAAGTAGTTCAGACGTATTGCCACTAGAATCATATAGTTATATTTATTCAGATGACACTGTAGTTTCTGATATCTGGAACATTACAGACGGCCCAACAAGACCATTTATATTCTGCATAGACAAAGACACAGCCGCTGATGGTGCAGAATCTGATTTTATGTTCGCCAGGTTTGGTCAAAACTCACTTAGTCTCAATCAAGTAGCAAATGATGTTTACAATGTTAGTTTACGAATAGAGGAAGAGTTTTAGCCTACGAAAAAAAAGCTAGGCTATATTTTTACGCATGTGTCTCTGTTAATGTGGTTAATTGTTCCTTAACTGCATCATTAATACGATTCATTTCAGCAAAACTAATATGAGCGTAATGTTTTTCTACTACATCCAAACTACTATCACCAATAGATTTCGCAGCACCTTCTAAACCTAGCACTGGTCTTGCAAGCTGTGCATTTAATCTGCGTAGGTCATGCATTGTAAATGTGAAACCGAGTGTCATACATATAATTGGAATAATATTATTGCGTATCCATCCATAATTAAAATCTAATGGTCTTTTGAAACCTTTAATTTTCCATTTCATTAGAATATTCATCACATCCTGGTGTACTGCTCTAGCTAAACGTATTTTACCACGTTTGACTTGTACATAAATAATGTTGCGATCAAAATCTACGTTATCCCATGTAAATTCCTTATCTTTATCGTGATAATTATGCCCTAGAAGTTCGGAAACTCTTAAACCAGTAAGGATGTATAGGTTTAAGAAATCAGCTTGATATTCGGTTAAATTTGGATGTTGTCTTAAGGCAATCACTTCGACTGGTTTCCATTCTTTATGTACGATTGGTTGCAACTCATCTTTAGTGTACAAATCATGCTTTGATATTACATCACAACCAATCACTTGAGTTTCTTTTGCCCATCGAAACATATGACCAATTTCAGTCAAATACCCATTCACTGTTCGCCTACTAAGATGTTGATAAAAGTCTTTATACAACTGCCATCCTTGTACACCTTTAACGTTCTTATTACGAAGATTTGATACTGTTGTGTTTTCTTTAAACACTCGATATAATGATCGGATTGCTACTTTTCTTCTTTTAATAGTACCATGATTGGTTTTATTAACTAGAAAGTTTTTTTTGTATGATTCAAAAACTCCAGCAATAGTTATCTCTGCTTTTGTTTGAATAAAAACTCGTTTCCAATCATCACTGCCAATTTTTTTACATGTCTCTATATACTCGTATATTGCAAGTGCTTTTGTTGCTGCTATTTTTGTATTATAAGTTTTTTTACTCCATTTTTCAGTATGTGGATTTTTAAAAGAAACAATATACTGTGTTTTATTGATATCAGATTTTTTATATATTGATGCCATTGTGTCGTCTCCTTACTATAATTAATAGGTAAAGTTATGCATTATATTGCAAAAATGCAAAAAAACACTTTCAAAAAGATACATTAGTTTTTAAAATGTGTTAGCTCAAACAACAAAAAAATAAACCTTATGCAAGAAACACTACTACAAAAGATGCAACATAATAAGTTGAGTCAAAACGCTCTAGCTCGTCATATAGCTTTAGATAAAAGTATGTTGTCTCTAATGATGAATAGAAAGCGTAAATTCAGATTTGAGCATAAAGAAAGAATTGCTCTAGTGTTACATTGCACAACAGATGAGATTATATGGCCCGACAAATAAACACACATCAGCAGTGGTTAAATATAGACCAAGCTGCCGAATACTTAGGTGTTTCTAGGCGATCGATTATTAATGCAATTGACCTATGCAAATCAAAAATTGCAAACACCGATATAAAACTTAAAAAATTTGGTAGTAAAACTTTGATAAGTCGAACAAGTATTGATAATACAATTGAAATTATCACCGATAAGAAAAAAGCTCCGCATATGGGCGGTGTTGTTTAAAATGGACCTTCCCTTACCTTACTACAACTATATCCATTAGACATCGCCCATGATCTATATAGTACACATACCAAATAAAACTGAGAGAATTACAATAGCAGCGGAAGTACAAAAAATACTCCATATATATAAAGAATTTATACCTGGTAAAGAGAATGGAATTTATGATTGTGATATTGGAATTAAGTCCACAGTAAATAAATCACAATTAAAACAAATTTTAGGATTGATCAAAAGACGTGGCTACAACTATCAGAAACGAGAAAGCCGAGCGGACTCGGCTATCACGCTCTGAGAAACTACAATACATAGCTACTTACACAGAGATAACAAAGGAAGTTAAACAATGGGATTACTAGAACCAACATATGATGTACCAGGCGGTGGGGATTCTACTTTTATGAGATTTCAAAAAGGTGAAAATCGTTTCCGTTTTCTTGATGCCCCGATTATGGGTTATCAATATTGGCAAGATGATAAAGTATGTGTCAGAATTAAAGCTGCAAATGAAGCACCAGCGGGTGAGAAGCCAAAGCATTTTTGGCAAGTACCAGTGTGGTCTGATGGGCAAGTTAAGATTCTAGATATAACTCAAAAGACAGTACAGCGTGATTTGCAGAATCTTGATACAAATTCTGAATGGGGAAATCTATTAGGATACGATGTAATTGTGACTCGTAGTGGTGACGGAATGGATACTACTTATACTAGCACTCCATGTCCGAAATCAACGCTTGAAGATGAAGTAAAAACAACATTTGACGCGTTCAAAAAAGATTATGATCCGAAAAAAATCTTTGAGACAGCAACAAGTGTAGACGCAAAGAGTGATGATTTACCATTCTAATGTCAAGTAAGGCATCACGAAAAGGTTATGGTGGCGAAGTCGAGGTAGTTAAATTACTTGAAGATCTTGGCTTTGCTGCTGAACGTAGTTTTGGTTCGGATGGTAGAGCCTTCGGTGAAAAAAGCGACATTGACGTTAAGGCAACTAAAGGTGATCTTACCATACTGGTTCAAGTCAAGCGACGAAAAAAGATAGCCGATTACTTGAGTTTCAAAAACGCTGACATTGTTATGGTTCGACAAGACTTTAAACCTTGGGTATGGATCGTAAGAAATTCTGTGATGCAAAAAATTATAAACGGAGTCAAAAATGTTAATAAATCGATCAGTCCTACGCACGGTGGCTAACTACCATGACTCCGTTTAAAGATTACGCAGTACGACGCAAGATGATAGAGATTGTAGGCTCTAGCATAAATAAGATACTAGCAGATAGATCTAAAGAGGATGTTAACCTTAAAAATGAGGATGTAAGGATTGGTATTTCTATGGATGTTTGTGATGAAATATTCAGAATCATTGATAATCCAACATTCAAAAGTGGAAAAAAAAATGACCTACGAAAAGTTTAAAGAATTTAGAGACGTGTTTATTGCAGAGGCAATGGAATTAAGTGATAACAAATCAGTCGAATACACAATTTCTAATGAGTCAAAGCTGTACAACTTTATCCATGTAGCAGACCGACTCGGAACAACACCACAACAGGCATTAATGGGTTACGTTTGTAAGCATTTTGATGCCTTATGCAATGAAGCAAAAACAGGAAAAGTTTTTAGTGATGAAGCGGTCAGGTCACGTTGCCTGGACATTGCTAATTATATGATCTTGTATGCCGCATTGCATTCACATACTAAAGAGACTACACATGACAATAACGCTAAACCAAATAGAAACGGATCTAGCGGTTTTGTCAGGAAAAGCAAGAATGATGCAGAACCAAGCCAATGGGGTGATCTCCAGAGGACAAAGAAAGCTAGATCCTGACATAAACGGTATGGGCGGTGAAATAGCCGTCTGCAAATATTTTAATCGTTTTCCTGACTTAACTGTCGGTCCACATTATAGTGGATACGACCTTAAAGTAAAAGGCAAGCGTATTGATGTAAAAACAACCAGTTATAATCCTGGTTACCTACAAGCTAAATCTACCAAAAAAGCAGACGCATGTGATTTATATATATTAGTCTATGCTGAATTTCCACGCTTCGAAATATTGGGTGGAGCAAAAACACATTATTTATTACAAGATTGCAATTTAAAAGACCTTGGCTATGGTGCATGCTACACTTTAGAACAAAGTCAATTGCAGTCGTTGGAGTTACTCTTTGCATAGTATTAATAAAGGCAAAGTTGGTGAGCTGGCTGTGCGACAACATTTGTTAGCCTCTGGATATAATACTTATTTACCTGAATGCGATACTGCGCAAGTAGATCTAGTTGTTGAAACTGTGAATGGGAGAATGAAGAGGGTGCAAATCAAAACAGTGAGTGCGGTGATGAAAAAAACTGCAATCGAGGTCAATACCTCAAAATATAGTCATAGCGGAAGAGTTGATGTGGTGGCGATATACTATGCGCCTAAATCAATCATAGCTTATGTACCGTATGAAAATACACATGCTATTACTTTAGCTATGACCACTGGTAAAAATAACCAAAGTAAACATCGCAAATGGTTTTACAGCTATGAGCGATTTCCTGAGTTTAGCTGATGATGAAAGTTATATCACTCGGCGTTGGAGTGCAAAGCACTGCAATGTACTTAATGAGTAGTATGGGTCGCATTGACCGAGCAGATCATGCAATCTTTGCTGATCCTGGTGCTGAATTACCACGGACGTATGAGATACTGGAATTGTTACAGGATTGGGCAGAAGACAATAATGGTATTCCAATTCATGTGACTAATGAGAGAAATTTATTACAGGACATATTAAAAGCACAAAACTCAAGAGGTGTAAGATTCGCATCTATCCCAGCTTTCACAGAACACGGTGGAATGGGAAGGAGACAATGTACTGGTGAGTACAAGATTCAACCAGTTATAAAAAAAATTAGAGAACTGCACGGTTTAAAGCCTCATAAGCGTATGCCCATGACAGAAGTGTGGCTTGGCATCAGCCTGGATGAGATACAGAGAATGAAAATTAGTCAATTACCGAGAGCCACATATCACTATCCATTAATTGACAATAGAATGTCACGAGGTGATTGCATAAAATTATTTGAAGAATTGCAATTTCCTGTACCACCTAAATCGAGTTGCATCTTTTGTCCATATCATAGTGATAAGAATTGGAAAGAACTAAAAGAAGTATATCCTGAATCGTGGGAACAATGTATAGATGTTGATAATGCAATACGAGATTCGTCAAACAGAGGATCGGATGATCGCCTATACTTACATAGATCATTAGTACCATTAGAAAGGATTGAATTTGCAGATCAACAAGAATTGTTCATGTGCGAAGAAGGATTTTGCGGATTATGAAAGCACATTATATAGGTAGCGTTGCTTTTGATAATCATAATGATGTCTGGCAAGATGAACCAGTAATGGCTTTTGACATAGATGAATTGGTTGAAGATATGCAGTCAAAAATGAAATTAAGACGTAACAGCGAAGTTTTCTTTGCTGCGTTCGTAGATAAAAATGGGCGCGAAGTAGATATAACTCAAAAGGTAAAAGAAAAGGTTGGGTAATGCCAAAGACAAAACATCACAAGAAGAAGTATCCAAATTCAGAATGGGTACGTCGGAGAAATCTGCGCCGTCAAGCGGCAAAACAAGTTTCAAGACCAAGCTCATCAGAGCCAGTGGTGGCTATGGTGGATTCATCAGACAATACAAAAGAAATCCGTTTAGCTGCACAGAAAGCGAAGCCAAAAGGTTGGTGGGGCGCAATGAAGAGTGCATTTGCGGATCTAAAAGGAAGGTAAAAAAATGCTGCATGTAAAATATAAGGAGACAAGAGGAAGAAAGTTGGTCGTAGATGACAATTTAAAGGCATGTGACCAATGCGGTCAAGTATGGGAAAAAGTAAACAAGAAACTATACCAAGTGCATTATATGGTGTATCCATTTGGTGTAATACCTCGTATTGGTAAAGAAAAGAAAACATGTCCGCGTTGCAAATAAATGAGGCCGAATTCATATAATGGCGGTCCAGCGTATGATGCAAAAAAAGCGGACCAAGAAATAAAATATTGTACATCTTGTAAAAGATGTTGGCAAATAGATAATGAGTCCTCGCGAACTATGTTCAATCGCGCAAGAAAAAAAATTGTTTACAACCACTACGATAATTTTCCTACGATTGGAAAGAAGCGTAAAACGTGTATGCAGTGCAGCAAGTAAGATGAAATAATGAAAAGAATTAATATTTAAAAAATGATAGCTTATAGTATTACTAATAAATTGAATAATAAAAAATATTTTTGTTTAACAGGATATAATTCACTAAAACAGGCGAAGTATTACCATAGGCAAAAAGCAAAATGTATAATGCCAAAAATGGAGCTTAAACCCACATCCAGAAAGGGAAAGTCTCCTTTCCATAAGGCTTATGCGAGATATGGAGAAACAAATTTTAGATATAGGATAGAGGATAGATTCTCTAATAGAACCGATGCCTTTGCCTATAAAGAACGATTGATTGCTAAATATAATACAATGAATCCCGATTATGGATATAATTGCAATACTGGGGGGAATAGATCATTCAATCATGCTCCACATGTCAAGGAGAGACAGAGTGTTGCTCAGACTGGGAAAATTATGCCTGAATCGTGGATAGTTTTTATGACAGAGAAAATTAAAAATCATCCTGAGACATATCCCCATTTTCAGAAAGGTTATATATGTACAGAAGAGGAAAGGGAGAAACTCAGACAAGGGCAATTAAACTCTGATTATGTGCAAACGGAAGAAGTTCAAATAAAAAAAAGCGTATCAATGAAGAAGAGATGGCAAGAACCTGAAATTATTGCAAAAATGGCAAAGCGTGAAAGGGGAGTCGTGACAGACGAAACTCGTAGGAAGTTGAGCAAGAGGAGTAGTGGTAAGAATAATGGTATGTACGGCAAACCAGCATGGAATAGAGGTATTCCAATACCGCAATGGCAAAAAGATATAATATCAAAAAAAAATAAAGAACATCACAGAATTAAAAGAGAGAAATTGTTAAAGGAGTATAGTAAAAAAACTGAAAAAAAATGTTATAAGTGTGAAGAGGTCAAAAATCTAAATATGTTTTATAAAAGCAAGGCGCATTTAGACGGGTATGCTGGGTTGTGCAAACTTTGTGAAAAAAAAAAGAAATTAGACTTTCCTGTGTGGACCTAAGATGAAAATGCTCGATTTATTTAGTGGGATTGGTGGCTTTCATAAGGGTTTTGAACAGGCTGGATATGAATTTGATTGGGTGGGATTCAGTGAAATTGACAAGTATTCTAGTGCGGTATATAGACATAAATTCCCAAAATCGGAGGAACTAGGTGACATTACAACTATTCAACCAGGAAGAGATCTCCCAAATCACATTGACATCCTTTGTGGCGGATTTCCGTGCCAAGCATTTAGCGTGGCTGGAAAACGAAAAGGGTTCGATGACACCAGAGGTACTTTATTTTTTGAAATTGCACGGATTCTTAGACATTACAGAGATAGTGGGGACCCAATCCCCTGTCTGGTACTCGAAAATGTTAAAGGCCTACTTAGTCACGACAATGGAAGAACATTTGCTGTCATCTACAGAATTCTTAGTGACCTTGGGTATACCATTGAGTTCCAATTACTTAATACTCGCTGGTGGCTACCCCAAAATAGAGAGCGGATATACATTGTCGGATATATTGGAAACCGAGGTGGACCACAAGTATTTCCTATCGGAGAAACAGGTAGGGAAAATGAAAGATTGGAAAAGCCAAGAAAATCCATTAGACAGTATAGTAAATGTTTGACAGTTGCGGGAAACCCAGAAAATCATGCTGGAATGCAATTAGTCCACAAGATTAGCAATGCAAGTCCACGAGAAATTGGCTTTAAGGATGTGTGCCCTAGCCTTTTAAGTAGAGACTACAAAGACCCAAAGATTGTAAGAGTCGGCACAATAGGTAAAGATAGCGAAGCTACGCGAGTGTATGATGCCAATGGAATCTCAAGAACGATTAAGGATGGTGGCGGCATGGGAGCAAAAACTGGTTTATATAAAGTTCCAGAAGCTACGAAGAAAGGTTACGCAGAAGCAGAGGAAGGTGACTCGATCAATCTTTCTGTGCCTAATAGCAAGACCAGGCGAGGTAGAGTGGGTAAAGGTGAGGCACAGACATTAGATACTGGTATGCAACAATATACGGTACAAGCAGTATTAACTCCAAATCGTGCAGAAAAAAGACAAAATGGTCGCAGATTTAAAGAAGATGGCGAAGATATGTTTACGTTGACGCAACAAGATCAGCATGGAGTACAGATTAACCAAACTTCCATACGCAGACTAACTCCAGTAGAGTGCATGAGGTTGCAAGGTTTTCCAGATGATTGGAATGAGTTTGGGGATTTCGATGGGGAACCAACACCAATAAGTGATACCCAAAGATATAAACAAGCTGGAAATGCGGTAACTGTGGACGTAGTCCAGGCGGTCGCAGAAAGAATTCGCTCACTAAAACGCAACACATCAAAAAAGGATGTAGGTTAGGCTAGGTGGATGCTACCGAGTGGGCGAAAAAATTAATAAGGAGATAACATGAATAGTGAAATGTATTGTTCGGTA
>Ga0209337_1001455_pt1 | contig 17905 bp, 17 predicted proteins | sample LinPmetageLP53_FD_184044 | JGI IMG/M metagenome (GOLD analysis project Ga0209337, IMG submission 184044) | Marine viral communities from the Pacific Ocean - LP-53 (SPAdes) (version 2) | ecosystem: Environmental > Aquatic > Marine > Oceanic | place: Pacific Ocean | collected 2010-02-08 | reverse complement strand
ACTAATGAAGTTGAAGGCATCAGATTAGGACTTTGGAGTTAATATGAGTAGTATGACATCGGTAGCAGGCAGCTACGGGCAATCAGTTGGTGATCAGTCGCTTACAGTGGGAGTTTCTGCTGGGGCTTTGACTGTTCCTACTGATGCCATTGGCGCAATGATAACTAATGGTGCGGAAGCTATCCGTATCAGGTGGGGTGCTTCTGCCCCTACAGCTTCTGTGGGACATTATCTGAATCCGTATTCGGTTTTGGATTTGTATACCTCAGATTTAGATCGCATTAAGTTAATTAGAGTTAGTGGCGATTCTGTTATTCACGTTACTTACTTCGGGGAGTAAAGATGTCTGTTCAAAGAATTTCTCAGCGTGTTACGCAAACTTCTGTTGGTGATATTGAGGCTGTTACTACTACGGCTCCGTTGGAGGGTGGCGGTACTACTGGGGCTTTGGCGTTAACGTTTAGTCCTAATGCTGCTCCTGCGGGTACGCTTGTAGGCGCTGACTATATTGTTTTTTCTGATACTAATGATTCTAATTTAGCTAAGAAGGGTCTGGTTTCGGACATTACTGCTTTGGCTACTGTGGATGTTTCTAGTGCGACTTTGTTGATTGCGGGGCAGGTGTTTAGCTAATGGCTTTTGCTGGTTATGGTGATCGTGTTAATTCGACTGGTGTTCGTACTCAGGAGTATGGGTATGGGTTGGATGATATTCAGCGTGCTTCTGAGCGTTTGGGTCGTTCTCAGGCTTTAAATAATTTTCAGGCTAATCAGCAAATTAAGAATACTGCTAGGTCTTTGCCTGGTTCTTTTAATCGTCGTGGGATGATTGATTCTGGTCAGATGCAGCGTGCTCGTGAGGTTGCTCAGGGTAATGCGCAGTTGGCTAAGTATGGTGTTGCGGCTCAAGGTGAGGAGGCTCAGCGTCAGTTGGATGAGCAGAGGTTGTTGCTTGATGATGGGTTGTATGGTGGGATGATGGATGATCAGGTTGCTAATGCGTTGCGTCGTTTTGCGATTGCGCAGACTGTTCAGGGGTTGGTGTCGTAATGGTTCATGTTGCAGGTCATCCTGGTTCTGATTCTCCTCAAGAAAAAGCTAATTTAGCGGCTATGGCTGCTCGTCAAGCTGCGTATAATTTAAAAAATACTCCAAACAGAGGCACTACAAATCCTACTGCGGGTCGTGCTGCTGCGTATGCTGCAAATACTGCTACGCCTATAAATCCTAATAGTGGTAGAGCAGCAATAGATGCAGCTTTAGTTAAGCGCAATCCTGCTGCTTTAAATAGTCAAGGTTCTAGTCCTCTTACTTCTGTTGGCTCTCAAAATTTTGTGCGTTCAACTCCAGCGTCTCGTTCTGCTGCTGCAGAACAGCAACGTTTGCAAGATATTGCTTTTGCTAGTGCAGAGTTTGGTGTTCCGACTCAGACTCGTGTTCCAACAAACTTGGGGCAAACTGGTTTAACAATGGGTGATCTTCCTTCTGTCGCTTTTGATAATCCTGTTTCAACAAATACAATTACTACTCCTAAAGACGACGCCGACGACGCCGACGACGCTGCTGCCGCTGCTGCTGCCGCTGCTGCTGCCGCTGCTGCCGCTGCCGCCGCAGGTAACAATATTATTCCTGTTGATCCTAGTAATGGTCCTGTAGCTGGTGTTGATGAAACCATTCGTGGACTATTTGGTGAATTATCTACACAAGATTTTACTCAACAAATAAAAGATTTAATGGCAGAGCGTGAAGCTGGTCTTGTTGGTTTAAATAAACAATCGTTAGATCAGTTAGCGGCAGGTGTTGCACTTAGAACTACACAGATTGGTGATATTTCTAAAGCGTTAACAGAAAGCCTTGGCACTCTTGATGCTAATCGTACTGAGCAACAAGCTAATCTTTTTGCTACTGTTGCTAAGCGTGCTCAAGAAATGCTTACAGGAGTTGAAACTAACATATCAGATGCACGTACTGGTTTAGGTCCTCAAGTTACTGACGAGTTTGAGCAGGTTGCTCAACTTGTTTCTGGTTTAGCTAAATCTCAGAGTATGTCTACTAACGATGCTATGGCTCGTTTAGGTCAAATAAGTAATATGGCGGCGACTGAAAGTTTAGCTGCTCCTGCTTCGTTGGCTGCTGAATCTAAACTAGCTTTAAGTGATCAAGAGTTTAATTATAAGAATCAGTTACAGACTGCTTTAAAAGAAGGTTTGCTCAATATTGGCGAAGAAGAAACTGCTGCAATATTTAATGAAGCAATGCGTCAAGAGAATTTCAATAATACGCGTGAACAAGACATGATTTCAGCTTTAGCTGACAATGTGTTTACTAAAGATGCTCGTAAGTATCAGTCAGCGGAAGCAGATATTGCTAGAGGTTTTCAAGCTGCTCAAGCTGGGGAAAATCGTGTTTTCCAAAGTGAACAGAATGATCTTAATCGTCAGGCTAGTAAAGATGCGGCTGCGTATTCTGCGGTTGTTAATATGCAAATGCAAAATGATGCTCAAAGGTTTTCAAAAGATGAGCGTATAGCTTCAGAAAATTATAATAATGATATTAGAGGTATTGAGCAAGCTGCTAATGCGACTGCTGCTGAAGCTCAAAAAGCAGGCATTGTGGCAATGTCAGAGTATTTAGATATTCCTACAATTATTTATAGCAATATGACTGATCAACAAAAAAATGAAGCTTCTAAAATAAAAGTAGAAAGAGATATTTTACAAGGTAAAGGTAAACTGGCTGCTGAACCTGGAAGTTTGCAATACATGAGAGATACGTCTCCTGGTATTGAGCCAGAAGTTTTTGCACATGTTGAAGCTTTGATAGGAATTAGAGCAGATTCTGGAAATGAAACAACTGGTTTCGATGAAGCAAAATTTGAAAAAGCAAAAGACGATTATTTAGAAGCTTTGCAAGACACTGGAACAGGTGGTGCTTACGGAATAAATAAAGCAGATGCTTTAGTTGTAGAGTCACTTTTTGATCAATGGGCAAAAGCTGACGCAATCTACAAACAACAGGTTCAAAGACAAGCTGCTGCAACTGAAAAAGAAGCTGCTGCTGTGGCTAGAGAAAAAGCTAGAGCAGAAAATGAAGCTGCGAATAAAAACCGTTTGACAGAATTTCAAAATAGATAACAAAGGCTAAAATGGCTCTTAGTACGACAGAAGAACCTGAAGTTCGTTCACGTCGCGATATTATTGCAGCGATTGAAAATAGTGTTAAAGATAATAACAACCCTACATCTGCAAATGTTATTTCAAAAACATTAGGGGTAAACCAGGCGCTTACAGAAAACGTTGTAAGTAACCGTGCCCAAATATGGGCAAATGAGGCAGTAAGAGATTCGCAACCTCAAAGTAGTGGTGGAGGTGGCGTAAGGAATTATGCTCTTCGTCAGTTAGCTGTGGGACCTGTAGGCGGCTTTCTTTCTATTATTCAAAAGCCTCTTGCTATTGTTACTTCTGGTTTAAAAGAAGGTATTGATCTTTTCACTGGGCAAGATGCTAGTTGGAATGAATTTACTACTCAGGTTAATGAGAATTATGGTTTTGGAAGTATTTTAGGTGATTACGATCTTTTGCAAGGTGACGGTTGGCAGTATTGGGCTGCTGGCACTATAGGTTTTGTTGGTGATGTTGCGTTTGATCCGCTTACTTATATTGGTGGTGTAGGTTTTGGTGTTAAGGCAGCAAAACAAGTTGCTAAAGCAGGTACACGAGAAGTAGCGAAAGAGTTAGCTCGTAAGCAAGTCTTGAAGCAAGTTCAAAAATCTTATGGTGATGATGCTCTTCGTGGTGTTTCAGAGATTTTTGAAGAGGTTGGTTCTACTACTAAGAATTGGAATTCTGTAGCTGACGATATAGGAAATATTGCTGAAGGCAATACTTCTGCTTTAGCGAATGTGTGGGAAGAAGCTGTAGATGAAGCAGGTGAAGCAACAGGGAACTGGTTGTTTAGAACTCCTATAAAGTATGGGGATACTGTAAGTTCTGCTACAGATATTAGTGTTGAAGTTAGTAAAGATTTTATTGATGATATAGGAAGAGTTAATAAGATTGGTGCTAAGGCTACTGAGCAAGGTTTAGCTAGTCGAGTTGCTGGTAATGATCTTAGGTTTATTACTACAAAGATTGCTCAGAGTGGTGTTGATGATGCTTTTAGGCCTGGGATTGTTGATGAGTTTGCAAGTGTTTTAGGTAATACGGGTCGTGTTCCTGAGCAGGTTACTGTTATTCCTGTTGGTTCGATGATAGATGATGGTGTTGGTGGTGTTACTCAGTTAACTAATAAGGCTTTTCGTGGGGCGGATGGTGTAGTTTATAATTCTTTGAATGATGTATATGCTGCTGGTGCGAAAGCTTCTGGGCTTAGGAAGCCGATGGCTACTGCTGCTGAAGCAGCAAATGCTACTTTTGATTGGGGTTTGAAAACTCCTGGTACTGGTTTTGTTGGAAGAAAGTTGCGTATAGCAGATCCTATTGAGAAGTTGGCTCGTAAGGTTACTAAGTCTGGTGCTCAAGGTCCTGTGGGTTTGAAGATTATGTCTTCTGAAACTCCTTTGGTTGGTCAGTTAGTTACTGGTATTCCTATAGGTTTGCGTACTGGTATTTCAAAAGTTGGAGGTCTTCCACTTTTGAAAGCTATTGGTAAAGGCTCAGGAAAAATGGGTCGTTTAAAATCTACGATGAAAGAGTCTGATAGCGCTGTTTTTAAACAGCAAGGTAAACGTGTTATTCATGCTGTGGCTAGAGGGACTTCTATAGGTAAGCAAGTCAAGTTAGGTTTGATGAGAGTTGCTGATGATTATCTTAAACAGATTGATCAGGTCGGCGCTGAGATGGAAGATGTTTTTTTTGCTTTAGGTGGAGATGCTGAAGCTATTGCAAAGTTGAATGCTTTAGATCCTGATCTTGTTGCTAATGGGCGAGAGATGATGGATACTTTGCGTAATGAAGCTAATAAAATGGCTGGGTCAGATTTTCTTCAACATACAGAAAATTATGTTCCTCGTCAGTTAGATGAAGCACTTCGTCAAAAGTTATTTTTTGCTGATAAAGCTCCTGCTGCAAACAAATTTACAAGACTTCACAAAAATTATAAGCAAGCAAAGTATTCTCCTAAAGGTACAGAGTTAGCACGTAAGTATGTTGCAACTGATTCAGATACTTGGATAAACGCTGTTATTAAGCGTGCTAAAGATGATGGCATTAGTAAAGAGGCTGCGGCTAGAGCTATTCGTAGAGATGGTAAATTGAGTGACGAGTTTTGGGGAGAGACTCTTACGTCTAAAGATGTTGATGGGGCTAAGTTAAGTGTTGAAAAGCAGATAGCTGATCAGTTGGATCGTAGTGGTGCAGATTATTCGTTGTTTGCTACAAATTTTGATGATGCTATTAAAGGTTGGATTAAACAAACGGCGCATCGTGTAGGCGAAACTTATACAGAGAATTTGTTAATTAAAGATGGAATTTTAGTTGATCGTATGGCAGAGTACGTTTTTTTGCCTACGTCAAAAGCGGTTAAAGCTGGTCAAGCTTTCCGTGAATCTCAGTCTAAGTGGGTTAGAACTGCTGCCGATTTGCGAGATGCGTTAAGTAAGAGCAATGCGCCGATGTCTCCTGAAGAAACTTTAGCTGCTAAGAAGCAGATTGAAGAGTTGGAGGAGATACATAAGCAAGCTTCAGGTGAGATGGAAGCAGCAAACAAAGAGCAAGCTGCTTTGTTTAAAAAACTAGGTAAAGAAGAATCAAGTTATCTTGAACTTGAAAGAAAAGTTAAAAGGATAGATGAAAAAATAAAATTGATAGATGAGCAAGGTGCTGCTCTTGAAATTTCTTCAACAGGTAAAAAAGCTGTTGCTCTTGAAAAGGAAAGAGTTAAGTTAATTAATAAACGCATACGTTTACTAACTAATGATGCAACTACAAAAAATACTCTTGAATACGCTTTTGAAGTTGTAAGTTCTGGGACTATTCAAAGGATGCGTTTAGAAAAAGCTTTACAGTCTGTGTTTGGTGATTCTAAAACTTTCAATAATTTTGTTAGAGATCTGGGAGGCGCAAATGTTTCTGATCTTGCAACAGATTTAAGAATTATGATTGATGAAGGAGTTGAATTTCTTTCTGTAAGTCCTAATGGAACAGTTTTGTATTCTGCTGAAGGTTCAGTTCCTACAAGTGTTGAAAAATATTTCACAGATTTAGAAGGCATTTTAGGTAGTAGCGATAAAGATGGTTTAGGTGTTTGGCTTGGAGTTGAATCAGAGTTACAAAACTTTGTTGGTAACCCTGCTTCTAAAATGGATTTTTCTTTAAAAAGAGTTGATGAAGGAGTTCTTTCTGCTTCTAAATATTTAGAAAATGTTAATGAGTTTTTAGATAATAAATTACCTGTTCCAACTCCTCAAAAAGTTGCTGAAGCTAAAAATGTTATTAATGACATGTTTGATAATTATGGAAACGAGTATGGCTATTTTGAAGATGTGCCTTCGTTTGCAGAAGGTTTAGAGGAAGTAGATAAAGAGGCGTTTGAAGATGCTTTAACAACTTATTTTGCAGGTTCTGCGTTGCCTGTTCCTGCAACTATTAACAGTGGCAAAAAATTAACTAGTATTGTTGAGCAGATTGATAAAACTTTAACTAATCAGATAGATGACATTCAGTCAAGTTTAGATATTTTGATTGAAGAAGCTGAACAGTTTGGTAAGCCTTTAACTATTAGTTATGTTTGGGATGGAGAAGTTAAAACTTTTGGTGTGCGTGATTATGTCGAAGCTAAGTCTTTGAGTAATCAAATGAAAACAATGCCTAATAGTTCTCAACTTCCTGCAAGTCCTACTCGTCCAAGCATTGACGAAATTTTAGAATCAAATCAAATAGGTGAGCAATTAGGTAGTAACCCTGGCGGTCAATACGAACTAAATGGAAAAAAATATTACATTAAACAGTATGAAGATATTCCTAATGGGGGAACTGGGCAAGAAAGAGTTACTAGTGAAGTACTAGCTAACGCTGTTTATCGAGAGCTTGGTATGTCTGCTCCTGATTCTTATATGTCTAAATCTTTAAACGGTGGGGTTTATCATGTTGCTCCTTGGATTGATGATGCAACAACAATCCAAAACAAAATGTTATCTGAAGGTGTTCCTCCTACTGAAATGAGGATGTGGACAGATGCTTATGGTGTTACACGGACAGGTTCGATTGACAGTGTGCCTGTAGGCGTTATTTCAGCTAGTTTGCCAGAGCAGTTGTTTCGTGGTTTTGGGGCTGACGTTTTGTTAGCTAATTGGGATACTGTAGGTATGGGGTTTGATAATGTTGCTGTAGGGCAATTTACTAGACCTCATTTGGCGCTTACAAGAGTTGATAATGGTGGAACTTTTTTTTATCGTGCTCAGGGTAAATTAAAAAACGCAGAACAAGTTTGGGATTTTGAGGATGTTTCAGAGTTTGATTCGTTTTTGACTGGCGATAACGAATATTCTGCAATGATTAATGTGGCGAAAGATGAAGTTTCAAGTTTTAACGGATTGTACGCTGATCAAGTTCAAAATTTGTTAGATGTTCGTGCAAAGTTTAATGGGTTTGATAATTTTGTTCGTAGGTTTATGCCTGATATTGATGAAGATGATGCTATAAAATTTGTAGAATTTTTAGAAGTTCGTTTAGAAAGAATGGCTAATAGTTCTGGTAAAACTTTTGCGGCAACTAATTCTAAAGAGTTAACACGGCAAGGTTTGGTAGCTAGAGGGTTTTCTCAAAAAGTTATTGAAGCTGCTGAAAAACAAGGTTTTGATTCTGTGATGAATTTGAACCATGTCACTAGCGAAAATCAATCTCTTAATTTGTTAGAGCGTTTTAATGCTATAGGTGGAGATGGTAGTTGGGGCGATTTTGATTTTTTGAATGCTACGCCTTCAAATATTATTTATGATGTAGGTCCTAATGCGAATGTTCAGAAATTAACTTTAGATGTTCCTTTAGGTGCAGAAAACGTAAAAATTTATGGCATGCCAAACGAACAAGGTTTGATAGATGCTAAAAGAATACTTAACCAGTTAGCTCAAGAAACAGATCCAGGAAATATAGATACTTTAACTAATGAACTTGCTATAGCTAAAGTATTTAATTTTACTGCAACAGGCGAAATACTTGCTGATCAGTTTTCTAGAACTTTTAATGCTGATCCTGATTTTTTTGATGAGTATTTATTTTTTCTTAAAAAACGTGCAATAGATAAAGTTGATGCTAAGGGTTTTGATTATTATGGTCAAGCTGTTGCAGTTATAGAAAGTGCAAAGTTTTGGGGTACAGAAAGTGCTTTAAAGTCTTTAGGAAATGTATCTACTACTTCTTATCCTAAAAATGTTATTGTTCAAAAGTTTGCTAATTTACCTTTTAATGAACGTTTAGATTTTTTTATTTGGAGAGATTCTCAACCTAAAGGCATGTTGAAACCTCAAGGTGAAAGCATCGCAGACGATTTACAAACTTATTTTTTAGCTTTGTCTGATGAAACTATATCTAATTCTAATCAAGCTTATATAGATATTCAAACAAGCTTGATAGAGAAAAGAAATGCGTGGAGTGAAAAAATTTCTGATTTGTCTGGAACAAATTCAAACGACGTGTCGTCTGACTTTGACCCGTTTGGAAAAACTCCTAGCATTGGAAAAAATACGGCACCTCAAATTCCTTATATGGACCCAAAGTTAACAGGATTTGCTAGTGGATCATTTACTGCAAGAAGTTTGAAAGCTAAACTTTTAAGAATTCATCAGCGTTCTTTAGTTGCTGATGGTTATAACGCATCTGTGTGGTTTAATCGAAGCGATGTTGGATCATTTCAACAAGCTGATAGCATCGCCAACAACACCTTCCATATGGTGCCTATTAGTCCTAACTTTATGTTAAATAACCCTATGGCTGTTATGCCTACTCCTGGTTCTACTAGTGTTGATAGCGTTTTTGATCCATCAGCGTTTATGAATGCGTATGAAAAAAATGTTTTAAATCAGTTTGATAATGCTACAAGTGGTCCTAGTAGTGTCGAAAATTTAACAAATCCTATGCAGTTGTTAAATGCTTCTAGAGCGAAACTTGTTGAAGATGGAATGGCTTTATCTAAACAGATTGATTTAACTAAAGCAGAGTTAGAAAAAGCTAAAGCTTCTGTTCTCGCTAAAGCGGGTGCTGAATCGAGAGCGTTAAATAATGTAGCTGACAGTGTGGCTGTAGGCGCTTTAGTGCAACAGCAAGAAGCTTATGAAACGGCATTTGCAAAAGCTTCTCTTATAGCGGATAGTTTTTATGAAGAAGGAGGTTCGCTTTTAAGTAGCGAAATTGGTAGTAAAGTAAATTTGTTAACTGTTTTAAATATTTTAAGGGAAGGCGATAATCAGCTTATTCGTTCTGAGTTGGATGGTTTATTTGCGGCTACCAAAGATTTGTTAGATCCTCCAGCGTCTGGTTGGTCTACTAAATCTTTGCATAAGCAGGCTCGAAGAGAACAATATTTGGATGATGTATTTGAATCTAGTTTTAAAGACATAGGCAATAATTTGCAAGGGCCTGAGCAGATTGTTGAGTCTTTGGTTGCTGCTGATAGATATGTTATGAGGGGTGGGGCTAAAGGTTTTTTTGATGGGTATGACAAGCTTCATAATTTGCTTCGCGCATACATGATTCTTAAGCCTGGTTTTCATGGACGTAACTTTATGTCGGCTACGTTTATGAATCATTTGGCGGGAATGAATTGGTCTTCTTACCGTAGTTTTAATAAGGCTTACTGGGTTTTTCAGCATGATGAGGCTGTTCGTTTAGGTAATCCGACTCGTGCTGCTCAGATGGATTCTGCGATGAAGAAACGTGGGATTGTTAGAAGTAAAGTTTCTACTGAGCATGTGCAGATAGTTAGGCGTTTGAACGAGACTGGTTCTTTGGGTTCTGCTGGTGGTCAGGTTGCTTCAGAGTTTATGGATGGTGCGGGGGCTGCTAGGAAAGTTAAGGTTGGGAACAAGAAGATTAATTTAAATAAAATTAATCCTCTTTCTTCTCAGAATGGTTTGTTGCAGTTGTCAAGAAATTTTGGTATGGGTACTGAAACTTTTGTGCGTGGTTCTCTTGGGTTTGACACGATGCTTAAAGGTGGTACTGATACTGATGCGTTTGATCAGATAATGAAATTTCATTTTGATTATGATGATTTGTCTGATGCTGAGCGGGTGTGGGTTAAGAAACTTGTTCCTTTCTATACTTGGCAACGTAAAAATATTCCGTTGATGTTTGAGATGGCTGCTCGTAGACCAGAAGTTTTTAATAGGTATATGTCTGCTAAGAAAAACATAGAGCAAGATTTGGAAAGACCTGAGTATGTTGCTGATTGGTTGGTGCGTCAAGGAGGTATTCAGACTCCGTTGACTTACGGTGGGGAGAGCATGTTTATTGCTCCTGATATGCCGTTTAAGTCTCCTTTAGAGCTTCTTGATCCTGCTTTGAAGTTTGAGGGAGGTATGTCTGTTAAAGACAGGATAGAGACTGGTTTGCAGTCTTTGGCTTCTAACATTACTCCTTTGATTAAAGCTCCTTATGAGGTAGCGGCTAAGCGAGATTTGTGGAGAGGTAGAAATTTCCCTCAGGATTGGGTGGAGGTGCCTACTATTTATACGATGATTCCTGGTTTGATGCCAGCTTTAAATATTGTTGGAGGGGCTGAAAGGAAGGGTGGGGAAGATGGTCCTTGGGTTATGAAGGATCATGATCTTCATGGTATGGCTCAACTTTTGCCTACTGTTATGGATGCTCGTAGGCTTATAGGTTCTGAAGAGAAGTATGAACAGCGATTAGTTTCTAACTGGATTTCATTTTTTTCTGGTATTGGGTTACGTACTAATACTAAGTGGGAACAACAGCAACAGAGGAATTCAGAAATGTGGGAACTTAGGAAAGAAATGAAGGAAGATAGACAACTGGGGCGCTAGAGACAGTTATTCTATAGGTATGCAGTTTATTTCTCGTGGTGAATGGGGCGCTTTGGACTCGGGGAAACCTTTGTCTACGTTTAAGCGTGTGCCTGAAGGGATTGTGGTTCACCACACTACGGGGTCTGGTGTTGATCCGTGGCAACGGATCAAACAGCATGATAAGTATCATGTGAAGACTCGTGGCTGGAAATCTATCGCATACAACTGGTTGGTCTCTGGTGAGACTGGTGAAATATTTGAAGGTAGAGGTTGGAAACAAGGGGCTGCTACTAAAGGGCAGAACTCTAAAACTACTTCTATTTCTTATATTGGGTCTGGAGATGATCTTACTCATAATGGCAAGGAAGCTATCGTTGCTGTTGTAGAGGCTTTGCGAGAAGAGTATGGCGACCATTTGTGGGTTAAATGTCATAGAGATTTTGGCACAACTTATTGTCCTGGTGATGGTTTAGCTACTTGGATTAAATCTGGTATGCCGATGGTGGAGATGCAAACTTCTGTTCAGTTAGAAATAAAGCTTTCGGATATGGAATCTTTGAGTGCTGATTTTAGGCGTGAGCCTTTGCATCGGGGTTCTAAGGGTAAGAATGTTATTGCTTTGCAAGTGCGTTTGAATGAACGTATTGACGCTGGTCTTGTGTGTGATGGGGCTTATGGACGTTTGACAGAGAAAGCGGTTCGTGAGTTTCAGTCTATGTATCCTATTCGCAAGGATGGTCGTGTTGGGCCTGTGACTTGGCGTTACTTGTGGACTGTTTAAGGAGTAATTGTGTTTAATTTAAGTTTTTTGAAAGATGTTTTTGAGCGTGCGTTCTCTACTTTTTGTCAAGGTTTTGTAGGGGCTATGGCTGTGCCTGGTCCTAGCTTGTTTGATTCTGTAAAGATTGCTGGTGTTGCTGCTCTCATTTCTGTTGGTAAGGCTTTTGCTGCTACTCGTGTAGGCGATTCTCAATCTGGTTCGTTGGCAGGGTAGATGTCTTCTCAGTCTGAAGAAGAAGAGTGGGAAAGTTGGGAGGAAGAGTACAGTTACATGTCTTCCGATATTTACCAGTCGATTAAAAAGAATTCTCATTTGTTAGACATTAATGATGGTCATCATGCTAAATGGCATGAGGACCAGTTGGGGATAATGATTGTTCTTCCTTTTGAGCATGCTATGGCTTTTTCTGCTGAGGCTTTAATGAATGATCCTGAAAGAAGTCCTGTGCATGAGTATGTTTTTGAAGCTGTTACTGGTTTGATTTTGGCTGCGGCTGATGCTATGGATGATTCAGATTGATAGATGTTCCTTCTTTACCGTAGGTCCATGCTAGGTCTACGTCTATTGCGTAGTATTCGTTTCCTTCAGGGAACTTTTTTGTTTGAGATATTTCGCATAAACCTGTCAAAGTTTTTAAAGTTAAATAAGTGTCTCGGTTTTGTGTAGCATCATACACAAACAAAAGAACAGGCATTTGTTTGTGCCATTCATGTAAGGACCTAAGTTTGTTTGGTTTCATGTGGAGAACGCGAGAAGCTCCAAGTCCTTGCACTTCGATTAAGTATTGTTCAGTTAAGTAATCTGGTGTGTGTCTTACCATTTGTGATACTTGATTTAATTTGAAGTCTGGTCTGTTTAATCCGTATCTGTAGAAAGGCCAAGGAGATTTTTCTTCGAACCTTTTTTCTGCTTGATCTCCCATTCCTTTTATCCTTTCTGAGAATGGGCGATCTTTGAAACTCATTTTTTGAATGCTTCCATTACTACTACGTCTCTATCGTTTACAATAATTCCTGCTTTTTGTAAACCGTCTGCTGCTAATTTTACGTAGTTGTCTAAGTCTCCTTTTAGTTTTGTTTTTCCCCAGTCAGGTAAAGAAATAATTTTTATGTAAGTTCTGTCTTCGAAGAAAGACATTTCTACTTTAATTGGGCCATCAAAAATTGGATAATTTTCTCCTGCCGCTTCTACATATTTTTGTTCAGCGTCTCTTGTTTCTTGGGGATTGTAAGTATGACCTGTCCTGGTCATTCTTGGACGGCCTTTGGGTCTTGGTCTGCCTTCTATTGTTATTTCATATTCAGATGGCTGCGAGCTTTGCTGCGTTGTCAACGAGTCTTTGGATTTGTCTGTCACTGTCTGCCCTTCCAATAAATTTAGGTCCGTCTTCAGGCCACCATTGGCTGAGTTTGGAATCTAAATCAGTAGTCCATGAAATTACGTCTGTTCTTTCAAACCCTGTTTCGAACATGGCTCTAGCGAAACGGTTTAGGAAACCGTGTCTGCCTCTGCCTGCTCCTTCTTGCATGTAATATGCCACTGGTCCGTTGCTGAACATTGTTAGTGGAAGCCCTTTTAAGCGGCTGCCGTCTAGCCTCATTAGTGGCGCTTTGCTGTAATCTCTTGCTGGTGGTAAATAGTTTTTTGTTTCAGCAACAGGATGTTGATATAGTTCTGCTGCTCTTTCCAGTAAGTCTGTAGGCGTTCTATGTTTTTCTGCAAGAATTATAAAATCAAATAAATCTAGGTGTAAGCCATCGACTATTACTTCTTGTCTACCTTCGGGGCGGGAACCGCCGTATGGTAGGCGCATGTAGTTGCCTGGAGGGCCGTCTAAATAATCTTGTTTTGGATATACGGCGTCGTAGTTTGCTCCAACCATTTGCATTACTGCTTGCATGGCTTGTCGCATTACTTTTGCTGGAACCCAGTCTTGATTGAAGATCCACAGGTGGCAACCTTTACTTCTAGAAAGCTCTACCCACGACACTATATCTAAAGCTTGAAACAAATTCTCTGCGCTTCTAGCTATCGTTAGTGCGTCTTCTCCTTCGTCAATGTCTATGGCCCCCCATTTGCAATGCCATAAATCTTCTGACATGTCAGGGTATACAGGTTTTGTTTGATCTAAAACTGAAGCTTCAATGAACCCTGCTGGTCCTCCTGCTTGACGGTGAGGATCGTAAACCATTGGATAAGTTCCAATCATTTCTTCTCCTGTAAGATGTCTTTCAAATTTCAGAGTGTCTACTGTTACCCATCGGCAACCGCCAGAGTCGGTGCCGTGAGCGTAAGCAAATCCTTGAAAGAGTTTTCCGAAAGCTGCTCCTGCTAATTGTGGATCACGATTTTCAGTCATCGAACGAAGCCTGCTCCCAAGAAACTCCTGGCTCTAAAACTCTGCCAGATGGATCTATTGTTAAATTAACTTCTGCTTTTTCTCCATCCCCAGATTTGTTTTTCCATAGCCCTGCGGATAGTTCGTTAACATAATATGCTTTAGTTTCTTCATCCAAACTGATGTCGTCGTAGCGTCTCCAAGTTTCTATAAGGAAATGAGATTCTGAAGTTCCGCCGTATCGCCCAGACTCCATGCCTCCTGCTTTGCCTCTGTTACCAGAGCCTCTTCCAGACTGATGAATCATTATTCCTACTACACGCCAGTCTGATACTAGCTGTTTGAATGATTCTATTTTAGCTTGAACGCTTGCTGCATCGCCTGCTCCGCCACCTCTAATCAGTTCAAGGTAATCGTAAACTAAAACTTGTGGACGTTTCCCATCCCATAAAGTTTGTGAAGCTATTCGCATAGCTTTATCTAAATCGTCAACTGACATTCCTGTTGATTCAAAGTGTAAGTGGCTATCGTCTTGCATTATTTGTTCGACCCGTGCCCATGCGGCAGGGTCTTCGCTCATGAGACGTTTAACCCATTGTTTCTGATCGTAACCTAAACGTATTGCTGAGTATCTTGCCCAGAACATTGTTTCTGTTTCGTCTGGTGAAACCCATAGAGTCCTGTGGTTCCTGTTCTTAGCTATCATGTTCATAGCTAGCAAGCTCTTGCCTGTATGCGACCTTCCTATGAGTGTGAGAAGTTGGCCTGGTCGTGCTCCGCCTAATGTCGCGTTGTCAAAGGCGTCTACTGCGAAGCTCCACTCGTTACCTGTTTTCAGGTCGTGGCGCATACGTTTTACTTGTTCACCCTTAGAGGTAAAGAGTCTGTGCATGTCGGCATCTGAGATGCCTTCGATGGGAGATGGGGACGTGGAAGCTGCGGGGGCAGGCACAATGCTGCGCCCCGCTACAAGTTGCCTTGCTTCTTCCAACCCTATTTCTTTATGCACTGATCCCAGCTAGCCAGTTGTTTGGGTCTATTGGGTCTGGTCTTTCAGGCCATGACCATGACGTATTTTTTTGTAGTGCCATGAAGTAACCAGTTTTTCCAGCTAGGGGATGATTTCCTTCTCCTTGACCAAGGAAGATTTGTCCGTCTTCACCTACCGACAATCCTTTCTTTAATTTAAAATCACCTAACCCACATTTACCATTTTTGGTGATTGGGATATCTTTCCCTCTCATGGATGGTGCCCAGTAGTCTTGCGGGAATTGTCTCATTCCGTTCATGAACAGTTTTCGTATTGCTTGATTATCCATGAACACTGAGTCTTGTGAAGCGTAAACAATACCGTTGTTTTTTTCAGCCATAAATATTTTATGAATGCCTCCGTATTCATCGTCGTCAGCATATAGTCCTGGCTTTCTTGTGCCAGCTACAACTGTTGCTCCAGCAAAGTTATTTTGTATTGTTTGAACTGGATCTACCGCCGCTGCTGCTGCGGGTTCAGGTGTTGCACCTAATTGTTTTTTTACGTCTCCAAGGATGTTCGCTAACGCTGACGCATTGTCTGTCAGTGTTGTTAGCAGGTCTTCGTTTGGGTCAGTCGCTGAAGCTGATACTTGTGCTGCTGTCAGTTCGACAGCACCTTTCAATATCACTTGTGCTTCTATGCTTGCCCGCTCGTGCGGGGCCATTGAACCGTATGCCATTAATTTATTCCTCCTGTTGTTGCACCTTTGCACCGTGCCCAATTTGGGCACCATTTTTCTGAGCACCACCAACCGTTGTCACCTAAAGGATAATTTCCAATTTGTGATTCAACGAGTTTGGCTAATGCTAAGACCTTTTGCCTAAACCATTCATAGTGTTCTTCGCCTCTGGTTAGGTCCATGCGACCAACACCTTTAGGGTGCATAATCGCATATGAGAAGTCAGGTATTCCTGTGGCTAGAGAGTAGGCGATTGATTGAACGTCCCATCTTTCGTATTCCCATTTGTTGCGTGAGTAGTCTCGTCCTGGAAACTTCCAGTCCCAACAACGATCTTCTTCTACAAGATCTATAGTGCCAGAGAACGTAATGATCCGTTGGTCGTCTTCGTATAGAGGTAGGTTAAAGTTTTTTTCTACTGCTACTGGTTTAAGTTCTGGTAAGACTTGCTCTCTCCAGCTTTTGATTTTAGCTATACCGCTTACGTACGCCGATTCAGGAGAGTAACTGTACCATTTTTCTATGGTTGGTAGAGCTTCGTCCCAGTAGTACTCAAATGAATCAAGCATGTCTTGCTCAGTCATTTCGCCACCATTAAGGCGTGTGTTAAGTGCGTCTTCGGCTACTGCGTGACAAGCAGTTCCTAATGTTGAAGCGTCTTTAATTTCTTCGCTTACAATTCCCCAGATGTCGTTACGGAATCTTTCTAGGCACATGTCAGCAGTCTTGACTGATGACTGTCGTACCCAGTCGTGTACCCAACGTCCGTCTGCTGCTTTGTGTAATGGATATTTCATAAGCCTATTATTGCAATAGGGTGGGACAGTGAGTTTTTCATTCTCTCCTCCAAGAGATTTGTACTGAGTTCCATTCACTCTCTTTGGGGAGAGTGAATGATACTGAGTACGCGAAGTCTACAGCTTTAACTATTTTTTACTATTACAGTTGTGTTACGATTTTCAAGCCATCGTTTTATTTGTATTTCTGAGTAAACTTTTGTGCGCCCAATTTGTTGTATCGGCTTCGGGAAGCTGTCGTATCTGTTTGCCCAGTTCGATACAGCGGGAAGCGTTACTCCAGCTAACTCCGCAACTTGTGTAGATGAAATAAGGTTTGGTTCTGGTGCTTTTGGCAGACCTTCACGAACGTTTATTCTTGTTTCAAGAACTATCATGTGATTTGTTATTTCATCCATAGTTCTGAGCATGGCTTGATTTGTTCTTAACAAATGTTCAGCAAGCCCAACAAGTCGATCTACTTTGTTGTCGAGCTTTTTGTAAAAAGTCATGTGTCGTAACCTCTGGCTTTCATAATATCATTTCTTGTGAACCCGTAGCTCATTTCTTTTCCGCCTCTACTGGCTGATCCAAATCCAGCACGCCTTTTGTTATCACTGATTTTTCGTTTTCTAGCTCTTTCTTTCCATGCGTCCGTGCATCCATAACAACGACACCCGTTGGCGTACTGGTTGGCGTTTGCTAATCCGCCACATCTATTAAGTCTCATAATTTCTCCAACATGATTTTGATTCATTCCAATGTCCGACACCTTGAGGCGTTTTATAAAAAAGCCAAGCAGACATTCTTACATTCCAGTATGCGTTAAAACGTATACCAGATTTCATTTGTTCTGTCGATGGATCTTTCCCGACTTTTGGTGCCACGTATTGAGCAGTCTTTTTTATTATTTGAAATAAACCGCCCGCTGATCCTTTAGGATTTCGGGCTGTTTCTTTCCCTCTTGACTCGCACCAAATTATTTGGGTAATCAGTTCCATGTCTTCTAAATTGAAATGTTCCACCAGTAGGTCGCCCCATTGGTCAAAGATTTTTTCGTTCGGGGTTTCTGGAATTGTTGGCGTGAATAAAGTTAAACAAAGTACTGAAACTAAAGCTGCTAACATTTCTCGAACCCCTGTATGCGCCTATTTAAACGTTTTATTTCTTTTTTTAATTCAATGATTTCTTGTGTCTGGTCTCGCACTAGAGCTTTGCGTGCGTTGTTTACAGAAGCTGATACTTCTTCTAAATGTGTTGGGTTACAGCAAGAAGCTGTTCCGCACAGATGATCTAAATGTGTTTTGGGAAGTAAAGAACCTTTCGCATACAGATA
>Ga0209337_1001454_pt1 | contig 17908 bp, 26 predicted proteins | sample LinPmetageLP53_FD_184044 | JGI IMG/M metagenome (GOLD analysis project Ga0209337, IMG submission 184044) | Marine viral communities from the Pacific Ocean - LP-53 (SPAdes) (version 2) | ecosystem: Environmental > Aquatic > Marine > Oceanic | place: Pacific Ocean | collected 2010-02-08 | reverse complement strand
ACTACAACTATAATATATGGCAATCTAGTCCACATTTGTATTATATAATTAGTATCTTCTGAGTACTGTAACCGTAATCTCTCCTCCATCATCTGCTTTTAATAATTTATTTAATGTATATATAGATTCTGTAGTATGTATAGCTTCTTTATCTTTTAATCTTTTAATATAATTGTTTAAAGTATTATAATCTTTAATACCTAAAGCTGTTGCTACATCTTTTTTATTTTCAATACTACACAAATTTCCAGTTTCTTTTTGGTCTTCTATAGTTATTAAAAGGGCTAGTATTTGAAGCTCAGTCTTCGTTAAATTAAACACACCATTCCAAAAGCTTATATACTTATAAGGACTGTTTAATGTTATTTTAATATTTTCACTCATTTCTTTAATTTTCTTATTTCTATTTTAGCTTTCCCATCATTAATTAATATCTTAGCTTTAGTGGATTGTATATTATACTTTTCTATATGCTCGTCCATTCCGTATCTTGTACATACATAAGATAAGAATACTTCTAGCTCATATGAAACTTCTTGAAATTTTTTACGTAATTCTAAAGTTTTAATAACTTCATTTTTTAAATCCTCATAATCTTTAAGACTAATAGTAACTGTTCCGGCTATAGGTTTCATTACATTACTCCTAATACTAGATGTTCAGGAGCCATAACATAACTCTCTTCATCTATCATTACAATGTGTCCTTTTCCTGCTGGATCTAACATAACGGTATCACCCTTCTTAACCCATTGTACTTCTGGACCAACTTCTAGTACTTCTAGAATATTTGTTTTCATTGCTTCTTTAACAGACTCTGGTAGAATTATACCACTCTCTGTTTCTTCTTTTCTTGGGTCAGGCATTATTATCCAATTCCTAACAGGTTTAAATGTAAATTTTTTCTTTGTCATAGTTTATTATTAATTAGTTTATGCAAAGATATAAAATATTTTATTATACTTCCAAATGTTTTAAATGTTTTTTTGGAAATAAAAAATGGGTAGCAAATTTCTTCACTACCCATCTGTAAAATTTTAAATGTTTATTTATCCGTTTAAAGTAATTGCTCCCGTACTAGCTGCTGTAGCTCTACAGTACCAATATTCTCCATCAGATACAAAGTCAATCCACTCACCACCAAGTGCGGCAGCTTCAAGTCTAATATTATCTGCTAATAAATTAGAAGAAGTGCCAGAGGCTGCTCCTACTATAGGTTGTAGTGTTGTTTGAGTTTCCCAAATAGGTTGACTTGATCCTCCAGTAACTGTTATATCAGATAATGATACTTCAATACCAGGTTGCGCTCCCGTGATTACTATTACACGATCATCAGTACCCGTTTGATTTCCCCCTGCAACGACAACAGTAGCTGACTCTATTGATTCGAGTTGTTGTAGTTTAGTTGCAAGAGCTTGTAAAGTAGCGTCACTAGAAGTTGCATATGTTGTTGAAGGTAATGGAGTCCCTTCTACTGAAACAGATATAACATTACTAGCTACAAATGCAGAACCAAAAGTTAAAAAATACTGAGGTTTGTTAAAAGTTGCTGACCCTCCTGCAAGATGGGACACAATAGTATCTGCTTCAGGTGCTTTAATAATACAATCTCCAGTACCTTGTGGACTATCTTTTACTATAAATGTAAAATTTAATCCTGGAATTGATGGTGATGGTAAGAAAACATTAATGTTTGTGTTACCACTAATAGCTAATATAATAGCTGCTCCACTATCATAGTCATACAGAGTTAAATTACTCGTAAGAACTCTATGCACTTTGCGCGTAATACCAGATAGTTGAGCTAACTGAAAATTTTTATTTATAGATGAAGTTTGCTCATTTAAAAAAGATGTAACTTTTTTCATAATTTTTTGTTTTTTATTTTAAGTGTAAAAAGGATATAGTTCTTCCCCCTATGATTTCTATTTCAAACTTGGATTTCACTCTAGTAGTTCTCCTTATTAGGGACCCAAGGATGCTATTCTCGTTGTTAATTCAACACACTTACTAATGTGGTTATGCATCCTACCTAGAACTTATACACTTGTTCTTTTGCAACTACCGGAGAAAACTCTATCCCTATTTAGGACTACAATCCGATGTCTTTCCCCATTTTTGGTTACCGTGGGGTGATAATGTTACGATGCAAAGATATAAACTTTATTTGGAATAAAAAAATAAAACTAAAAAAAATTTTAATGTGGAGAGTTAGTGAGAGCGTGAACCACCTCAAAACGTAACCCCTGTGGGAATTAAGGAATTGAAGGTACTCCCTCCAATCTCCGATTTTTGAATTTTAGAATATTAACCAATTTAATTATATATTATGAACAAATTAACAAACTATGTAGAGTTCACATCAGACAAAGATACTAAGAAGTATTTTGATGAAGTGAAGAAGAACAACCTATCAGTGATAGGTCAGTCGTCAGAAAGTCCTTTAGATTTAGGAGAGTACAAAGCAACTATCACAGGTAAGAAAAACAGAATTGTTGGAAAAACAGGTGAGAATGAATGGTGTATTTTCTTAATGGAAGTAAAAGTAAAAGGTGGAAGTTTTAGTGGTGTATTAGATAAGATACCATTTAATCCAACTACTAATTACAAAAAGAGTTCAGTTGTAAACTTTGAAATTTACAAAGATAAGAATGGACTGAAAAGAGGTAAGTTAGTAAACTAACAAATAGAAGGAAGGGGAGAAATCCCTTTCCTTTTTTTTATTTAACTTACAGCGAGATATTGATCGCGAGTGCAGGAGTGAGGAGTTATTCATAATATATTGGACCAAATCCAAAGATAAATAAAGAGAATTATTATAATATAACATAAAGTCTAATCAGACAGACTATAAAAGCAGTAGAACTGACCAGAGTTATTGAGTTAACTTGTGTTGTGAGGCACTTAAAAACTCTATTTATTAACTAATATTAACCAAATTAAACATAATTAACATGAAAAACTATGAAAAAGAGTGGTGTGCTGTAACACTAATGAACAGATTTAAACTCTGTTTGAAGTTTGAATTTAACCTCAGACAAATTGATTTACTAATGATTGGAATTAAACTAAGAGATGGAGTAGCAATAACTTTGTTAGGCATATCTATTGGATTCCATTGGAATAAAATACCAAAGAAATCATGAGTAATAATAACAACGAAGTATGGTACTGTGTAAACAGTAAAGGACATAAGATTCCACCATATCAAACAAACTATAATGTACCAAAACCAAAAGTATGGTACAAAACTAATATATGTTTTATAATACTATTTATTGTATTTTGGGGAGCAATCCTAACATTAACATATTAAGATTTACCTTGACTTCATGTCAAGTGTGCGTAAAACTTAGGTACTGAATTGGAACAAGTATACGACAACAGTAAATAGTGGTGATTACCATAATCCACAACGCACACATTATATAACAAAGTTAACTGAATAGAAACGTAATCTCATTCAGACAAGTGGGTTTGATCACTCACTTGTTCTTTGTATACTTTTTAACACAAATTATTCATTAAAACATTAAACATTATGGCAACAGCCGAAAAGAATTTAAAACAAATTGAAGAGCATTCAAAATTATTAGAAGAGATTGTAAGATTATTAAGTGATATGACTGATAATGTATCAGACAATAGAGATATGATTGCTAAAAATGCTGCACTAACTAAAAGAGTGTGTGAAACATTGGATACAATAACAAAAGATATATATTAATCATGACAGAAAGAGAAAGAGCTATACATATTTGTAAGAATTTACAACATACGTATGATAATATGAAAGACAGTAAAACATTAATTAGTGCTAATCCAATGTTTAAGCCAACAAGAGCATCAAAAGCAACAATCAAAAGAAAATTAGACGAGGTAAAAAGAAAACACAAACTATAAATATTAAATAACATTAAACATGAAGACAATAACAGTTAAGGTAAAATCAAAAGAATTACAAGTTACAAACAAGGTAAAAACATACTATTACAAAGATTGTGATGGTAAAGAAGTATTAATTGGATCACAAGAGTCTATGGATAAATTTCATTTAGGTAAGACGGCAGAAGAATGTCATATAAATGTATATTCTAAATGGACTAAAGCTAGAAGATTCAAAACTAAGCTTCATAAAATTATAGTAGACAATGTTAAATTAGGAGGAATTCAGAGTCAAATTAATAATATAATGACCAAAGTTAATGGTTATGCATATAAATATAGTGTTAATAATGAGTCTGGTCCTTTATGTCAATAATCATGATGGTAATATTTATAACAATAGTTGTAGGTATTATCATTGAAAACATAATAAAAGCATGGAAAAAATAAATGTATTGAATAGTTGTGCTCCAGAAGATTGTGAAACTGGAGACACTATTCTATTAAAAGCAACAGTTGATAAAACGGGTGAAGGTATGTTTATGGAATTTGGTTCAATAGTGGTTAGAAAAAATCATTTGCGAGCTAGATTCAATAAACATAGAAAGAATGGTTTTGTTCCTGGAATGCGTAGAGCATGGGAACCGTGTACAATGGAAGATATAAAAGATGAGTTTGGAATAGATTTATTAGATTTAGAACCTGAAATTGATCAAGAAGGTAGAGAGTTTTACACATTAAATGTATTACATCCAATGTCATACAACTCACAAACAGGTGAGATGATGAGATTATGTGTACAAATAAATGAGACTACAAAACCAACAGAAAAACAATCAAAGAATTGGAGAAAGAAAGCTAAAAGAGTTAATGATGAGTACTTTAAACACGGAGGAAAGCTTATCTTTGCCAACACATCTATTGTTTATGGGAGACCAAATCATATATATCTGGAACACGATTTACCAGAGTATATAATTACTGATAGTAAAATAATTAATTCAAATCAGTTTAATGAAGAGCCTGAATTAATGGAAGACACAGAAATGAAAGGATCATTTTTAGATTAATCAATTAAAATTAAAATTATGGGACATATGAAATGGATATATGCAATGATACAAGATGGTACTATTGATGTATATAGATTACTGTACAATAATGCAGTAAAGTATAAATTAGAAGAATTTATATTTGAGAGTAGAGTACACAGTATATCATACGCACAAGGTGTGCTTGCTATTGCAGTTAAGGCTGAAGAAGAGTATGATAAATATATAGATGCATGTGCAGATGCAGAGTATGATGCTCAATTTTTAGAACAATGATATACTTTGTAGGACCTGATTCTATTTTACCATGTTGTAAAACAGCAACAATAAATGACGTGGTAGAATATTGTCAAACTAAAGACTATCTAGGTGTTGATACTGAAACTGAAGGATTTGATTTTACTTGTAAGAAAATGATTATGTTTCAGATAGGTGATACAAGTAATCAGTATGTAATTGACACTAGACATGTAAGTATTGAGCCTTTGAGGTCTGTGCTCGAAAGTAAAAAGATAGAAAAGATATTTCACAATGCTAAATTTGATTATAAATTCATTAGAAAATGGGCTGATATTAAATGTGAGAATGTATTTGATACATTTCTTACTGAGCTTGTGTTAAATTGTGGTAAGAAAATAGGATTTGGATTAGCTGATGTAGTAAAAAGATACTTTGGAGACACATTAAACAAAGAGACTCGTAATTTATTTATTAAATTAGAGGGTAATCCTTTTACTCAAGATCAAATAGTTTATGGTGCTAAAGATGTAGAGTATTTATGTAGAATAAAATGGGAACAAAGACATAAATTAACTGAGTTACAATTAGGACCAGTTGCTAGTCTTGAGAATCAAGCTGTGTTGGCATTTGCTGATATAGAGTACAATGGTTTAGATTTAGATGTACAACAATGGAAATCTTTAGAAGGAGCAAATACTACTAGAGCTGATGCATTGCTTATAAATCTAGATGAGACATTAACTGAAAATGATAAATTATCAAAGTTTGTATCTAAATACATACAAAGTGACATGTTTACACCAATAAAAGATTTAAGAAAAGTCGATGTTAAATGGACATCACCTAAACAGGTGCTTGAAGTATTTCAGTGTCTTATACCTAATTTAGAGAATGTAAATGGTAAGGCAATGTATAAACATAGATACAGACATGAAATTATTAATACTTATGTTCAATATAAAGAAGCTATGAAGTTGTGCACATCTTATGGTGATGCATTTCTTAAGAATCTTAAAGGAGATAATAAGATACATACAAGTTTTCACCAAATTCTAGATACAGGTAGAGTTAGCTCATCCAAACCTAATATGCAACAGATTCCAGCTGATAATAGCTTCAGGAATTGCTTCACTGCACCAGAAGGATGGAGCTTTGTAAGTGCTGATTACAGTTCGCAAGAATTAAATGTAATTGCCTTTGGATCTAAGGACCCTGTGTGGTTAAAAGCCTTAGAAGAAGGACAGGATTTACACTCTACTTGTGCAGAATTGGTGTATGACAAACAGTGGCTAGATGCAGCTGAAGATGATTGTGCATATTATTATAATAATGCTAAACAAAAATGTAATTGTAAAGAACATAAAAAACTTAGAACAAATGTCAAAACTATTAATTTCGGGCTTGCTTATGGGATGGGCCCTAATAAGCTTTCTGATACTCTTAATATCAGTGTGGATGGAGCTAAAGAACTCATCGAAAAATACTTCAAAACGTTCCCAGCAATCAAAGGGTTCTTAGAAAAACTAGGTAACTTTGGTAAGAAGTATGGGTACATTAAAACATTTCCTCCTTACAATAGGAAGAGATGGTTTACTAATTGGTATCCTAGAATACAGCAAAGTAAATCTGCTTCGTTTGAACTTGGAAGTATTGAACGTGCTAGTAAAAACACACCTATTCAAGGTGCATCTGCTGATATGACTAAACTTGCTTTAGTAAGAATTAGAGAATATATTAATGAGATGTTACATTGGGAAGGAGATGAATGCCCTATTAAAGTAGTGATGACTGTACATGATCAAATTGATACAATATGTAGAGATGATTATTTAGAGACTTGGAAACAAGATATTGTTATGTTAATGGAATGGGCAGCTAAAGATATAGTAACCAATGGATTATTAAAAGCTGAAGTGTCAGTGAGTAATTGTTGGGAGAAATAAATAGAAGGGAGGTTAGTAATTATAATAAATAACTCAGCAGTTATACTTTGTATACAATTACAACCCCTCTCTTTTATTTTAGTAATAATTTAAATTAAATATAATGGATAAGAAATTAGTAGAAGCGTTTGTATTAGAATGCAAACAAGAGCAAGAGTGGAAAGAAAGAATAAGAGCTAATCATATTCAATTTGATAACTATTTTAAATATAGTGGTCAGATAGAACAGACTAGGCAAATTTATATGAATACAGATACTTGGAATTATGAAGACAAAACAGAGAGAGAAACAGCAAAAGTTAGCTGTGAACTCGTGGGCCAAGAGTAATTTTATAGGTACTATTATAGCTGGTACTGGATTTGGTAAAAGTAGATGCGGAGTATTAGCAATTGGAGAGACTTTAAGAAGAATTGATTTAGGTATAAATGAACCAGCAGCTCTAGTGTTAGTACCAACTACTCAATTGAGAGATCAGTTTAAAGAAGAGTTTATTAAATGGGGGTACGAAGATATACTAGATTGTGTAGAGTTTATGTGTTACCAAAGTGCTTATAAATTAATAGGACATCATTATGATGTAGTAGTATGCGATGAAATACATTTAGGTTTAAGTATTGAATATAGAAAGTTCTTTGAGAATAATATATATGATAAACTATTATGTGTAACAGCTACTGTGCCTGAAGAAGAAGAGTATGAATATTACTTAAAAAATCTTGCACCTACAGTATATGAAATTGATCTAGAAACTTGTATTAAATTAGGATTTGTAAGCCCTTATAATATCTCTTGTATTTCTGTTAAGTTAACACCAACAGAACAAAAAGAATATAATAAAGCTAACCAGTCTTTTATTCATTACAAGTATCAGCTTGGTCAATTTGATGCGTTTAATGAAGCTAAAAGTATTATGGCTAATAAAAATGCATATGCAGAAGAGAAGAAAAATGCTATTATGTTTTACAGAGCTATTAAAAACAGAAAATCTGTAGTAGACACTGCATCTAATAAGATAACAGTCTTACAAAAGATAGTATTAAATAATTTAGATAAAAAAATACTAACTTTTGGAGGTTCTAATGAGTTTACTAATAATATGTGTGAAGCTGTTTCTCCTCTAGCTGTTACATATCATTCTAAAATGACTAAAAAACAACGAAATCTTAGTTTAGAGTTATTTAATAATGATGCTAAAAATGTACTGTGTTCAACTAAAGCTTTGAATCAAGGATTTGATATTCAAGGTGCAGAACTAGGTATAATATGCGGATTAACTAGTAAATCTTTAACTATGATACAAAGAATTGGTAGATTGCTAAGATACAAAGAAGACAAAATAGGAAAAATTGTTATAGTGTATGTAGCTGATAGTCAAGAAGATAAATGGTTAAAGAATGCAATCAAGAGTTTTAATAACGTCAAGTATATTGACGATATAAAAAAATTATAAATAATGTATAATTCTATTGATATTTTTTGTATATTTGCATATATATAAATATCAACGGTATAAAAAAAATTGTTATGAATATAGAAATAAATACAGATTTTCTTACAGCATATGGAATTAGCGCAGATGATTATTTGTACCTCTATATTGTACAAAGAAATGGACACAAATACTTGCAAACCCTTACTTTAAACCCTGATATAGACTCGATGATAGATAAAGGTTATCTTAGGCTTAGTGAAGATAAACATGTAATTACAGAAGCTTTCAAATTGTTAGTTACTACTAATTATGATGATATGTTCGCTGAGCTTATAGATGCCTATCCTATGAAGGTACAATCACCTGGTAGAGGTGTAAGGATATTGCACGCTAAAGATCCTAAAGCACGAGCTAATGAAAAAGCTAAGAAAAGATATAAACAAATAGTCAAAACCAACAAGAATACGCATGATCATATTATAAAGTGTCTTAATATACAGTTAGATGTAGATAAAGACAATTTAGGATATTTGCAAAATCTTGAAACTTGGTTAAATAATCACACTTGGGAAAAATACGAAGATATAAATGAAAACAAATCAGAAGACTCCCAAAGGATTACAAGACAACTCTGATGTATTCAACAAAAGAGGATTTCAAACTATAGATAAGGCTGTAAGACAGTCTATAAAGATAGTAAAAGATGCTAAACGTGGTATACGTAGTGTATACCCGACTGCTTGGCCGCGTCTAAATAGAAATCTTCTTGGTGGATTACAGAAAGGGAAAATGTATGTAATTGCTGGCCGACCTGGCGTAGGTAAGTCAGCCTTTAGTAATCAATTAATATTTGATGTGCTTGATACTAATCAACATAAAAATGTTATTGTATTATACTGGAGCTTTGAAATGCCAGGCTATCAACAAATTATGAGAACTGTGTCTAACAAAGTAAATAAAAATGTAGCAGATTTATTATCTGTCGACGATACTTTAGATGACACTAGTTTACAAAATTATGTAGATAAAGCAGAGATATACAGTAAGTACCCTATATACTTTCATAATGTTCCAAAAGACATGGAATTTATTAAGAAAGTAAATATAGATGTATTTAATGATTATCCTGATGCAACAGTAATAAATTTATATGACCATTCTAGATTAATAGCCGGTGAAGCTGAGTCAGAACTGCAACGTTTAAATAATGTTTCTAAAACAGCTATGTGGTTACAATCTAAAATGGGAGTAATAAATATATTATTGTCACAATTAAACAGAAACATAGAACAAGAGTACAGAGCTAAAAATCAATACCAACCAATGTTAACAGATTTGTTTGGAGGTGATAGTATAGGTCAAGATGCTCATGTTGTTATGATCCTGAACAGGCCTTATGATCTATATGGTATCACAGATTCTTATTGTGATGAAGCACCACAAGGATTGTTAGCTTGTCATGTAGAAAAGAATAGAGATGGTATGCTTGGTATGATTCCATATGAAGCAGATTTATCAACATTCACAATTTATGAACGTAAAAAATTATAATTATGGAAATTGCAGCAATTATACTTGCTTTAGGTGCATCGTTTGCGCTGGGCATGTATGTAGTAACACAATTAGAAAAAAACATTAAGATTAACAAATTTAAAAATGATTTAGAAAACTATGACAAAAAAGAGAAAGCTGGGGAGCAAAAACCCAAAGTACAACGCAGAACTAACACAAAACGAAAAAGCTATAGAAAAAAGAAAGCTAATGTGCAAAGCAAAAATTAGAACAGGAGGCGGTGTAGACACTGGGCTAACTGCTGATGTATACGGTGTGTGGTATGTCTAAAGTATTAACAACTAAAAAAGTAAAAGAAATGGAGTTACCAACAAAGAAAATTAAAGCATCACGTAAATCCCCTAAGAGATTAGTTATTTATGGTCCCCCTAAGATAGGGAAGACTACTGCATTAAGTCAGTTAGACAACTGTCTTATTATTGATCTTGAAGATGGTTCAGATATGATTGATGCAATAAAACTAAAAGCAGATAATTTTTCAGATTTATCTAAAATTGGAAAAGCTATTATGGAAAAAAACAAACCATATAAATATATAGCTATTGACACAATAACTAAACTTGAAGAATGGTGTGAAGCTGAAGGTAAAAAGATATACCAATCAGTTCCTCAGGGTAAAAACTTTGATAAGAAAAATGAAGGGTTGTCTGTACTATCATTACCAAATGGTGGTGGGTATTTATACTTAAGAATGGCATATAAAAAATGGATTGAAAGGTTAAATAAACTAGCAGATCATATTATACTAGTAGGGCATTTGAAAGATAAAATGATTGAAAAGAAAGGTAAAGAAGTTTCTTCTAAAGACCTTGATTTAACTGGTAAAATAAAACAAATTACATGTACAAATGCTGATGCAATTGGCTATATTTACAGAGAAAAAGGAGAGACTATGATTTCTTTTAATGCTGGAGAGGAGATAGCAGCAGGTAGTAGATGTGAACACTTAAAAGGGCAAGAGATGCCTTTAGACTGGAATAAAATATTTATAGATTAACACTAATTAAACAAAAAAAATGATTGAAACAAATGTACCAACTGAGGGCACGGTTGTAAAACAAGAGACGCCAACAAAAATGACTACTACTATGATCTTAAATGATTTGGAGAATGGTATTGGTAGAGATGGAATTAAAGAAAAATATAATCTAGAAACATGGATGGTTACAGAATTATTCAAACACCCTAAACTAAAAGGTAAAAAAGCTAAGAAGAAAAGAGCTCTTCCTTTTGAGTTTATAGATGACACTGAAGATACAGTAGATCCTAATCAAACTAGTATACCTGTACCTACTATTGAAGATACTTTAGAAGTGGTGGCAGAACAACAAGCTGAAGAGTTTGGAGAAGATTATGATGAAGACGAATTTTAAATTAATAAATAAAACTAAATAATTATGGCAATTGAAAGCAATGCAAGTACGGAAGAAGTAATGACTGGAGGTATGACTTTATACTCTGGGTTATCAAATTTTACAGTAATAGCTATTAACCCTAATCTAGAAAAATTACATGGATTAGGAATAATGCTAAAAACAGAACCTGAATATACAATCGACCTTAACGGTGAAGAAAGGTTCAAAATTACATTCTGGTTAAAGAATGAAGATACTACTATTAGAATGGAAGTGTTAGCAAACAACAACTACAGACAATCTAAGACAGGTAAATATTTATGGATGAATGCTATTGGACAAGAAACTTGGTCTGAAGAAGCACCTACATATGACTGGTGGAAACCAGAAGGACAACGTAAATCTTATATTGGTGAAGACACTCTTATAAAATTTGTTAAATCATGGGCAAATGTAGCTCAGGGTGGAAAAGTATCCTTTGAAACTATTGAAGCTATATGTGGTGGTACTGATTTAACTGAACTTAAGAAATTAGCAGCAACACTTAGAGAGAATGAAGTTAGATGTCTAGTTGGTGTTAATAACGGTAAATATCAAAAAGTTTATACTAGAGTATTTGGTAGAGTAAAACCACAAAGAGATGATTTCTTTGTTAAAGAATTAAATACTGAATATGGTGAGTTTAAAGCTGATTACGATATGACTCTTGCTTGGGGACCATTTATTCCAACAGTTGAGCCTATTACTGCAGATGTAGAAGCAGTAAGTGAAACAGACGACTGGGTTTAATGCCTATAGATAGTAGAAATAGTAAAGACCATTTATCAAAAGATGTCATACTTAGTAGAATTACTGAGTATGACATTTTTAGATATTATTGTCCAAGCTTTAAAGAGATTAACAGTAAATTTTGTAGCGAGCTTCGTAAAGATCAAACTCCCACTGTTTCTATTATTAAATGGAATAATAAACTGCTCTATAAAGACTTTGGATTTAGTGAGCATACTTTTGATTGTTTTTCTTATGTCCAATATGTTTATAATCTTAACTTTTTTGATTGTCTTAGAATCATAGATAATGATTTTAGTTTAAAGTTGGCGCATCAACAAGATGCTATAAATTTTACTAAAGGATGTTTAGGATACAGACATAACAAGGTAATAGAAGATAAAAAAGTTATAATTATTAAAAAGAAAAAAAGAAATTGGATTCTAGACGATAAAAACTTTTGGTCTAAGTACTCTATTACTAAAAAAACTTTATGTATATTTGCCGTTGAGCCACTTGATTACTATTGGGTTAACTATGACAGATTTAAATGTAACCTAATAACTTATGCTTATAAGATAGGGAATAAATATAAAATATATTCTCCTTACAGTGACGTTAAATGGACAAGTAATACAACAAAAAAACATGTCCAAGGCTATGAACAGCTCCCAGATGCATGGGGATTATTAATAATAACATCCTCATTAAAAGACATTATGTGTCTGTATGAAATGGGATACTATGCTATTGCGCTTCAAAGTGAAATGCAATTACCTAGTGAAAAGTTGATAGAAGAATTAAATGAAAGATTTGAACAAATAATGATTTTGTATGACAATGATTTAAAAGAACCTAATCCGGGGCAGGTAATGGCCTCTAAGATATGTAATACATATGGATTTAAGAATTTATGCATACCAGATGAATATAAATGTAAAGATATTTCAGATTTAATTAAAGAGCGTGGTATAGAGATGGCTTCTAACTTAATTAAAATATTAATAAATGAAGAAGTATCCAAAGAGAAGATCAAAAGTAAAGAATGCAGTTAAAAATGTATACAAAGGTATTCAATTCCAATCTAAATTAGAATTAGCTTGTTATAAAGAACTAGAAGCAAATCAAATAGAAGTAGAGTATGAGAAACACACATACACAGTATTTGATGGTATAGTCTACCCGCAAGCATGCTACGAAGGAACAGCAAAGAAGTTGTATAATAAAGGAAGTAAAATTAGACCTATAACTTATACACCTGACTTTGTAGATCCTAATGGTAAATGGATTATTGAAACGAAAGGCTATGCAAATGAGTCTTTCCCACTAAGGTGGAAATTATTTAAAAAACACCTTAAAGACAACAACAAACAATATGTGCTTTTTATGCCTCGGAATAAGAAGCAAGTAATAGAAGTTGTAGATCTTATTAAACAATTATAAGAATTCCCTAATGGTATGGGTCTGCTCTAATCATGACACTGGAGCTATGGATGGGGGTTTGAGTCCCCCATGTTCTTTTAACAAGGGCCCTTAACAGGGCTCTTTTTTATTAACCAATTAAACTAAAATTATGGGAAACCTAGTAAGCCCGTGCTGTGGGGCGGATTACACAGACAATGATGATGGCCCTAGCTACTGCTGCGGTGCACCTATTATCAATGAAAGATGCTCAGATAGAGAATGTCTAGAACATGCAGAACCAGAAGAAGGCTTTGTATGTTATACATGTAACGAATTCTTTGACGAGCCTGAGTTAGATTATGAGTATGCAGATAGAATGCATGACTCTCATTTAGAAGATCGTATGGATGAAGAAAGATTAGGCTTATGAATAATTCTAATTATAAAAAATGGGCTAAAAACCTAAAAGAAGGCGATCTTGTATTATTTATAGACAAGCACTGGAGTGCTCCTGTAATATTTTTTTCATGGAATGGAGACAGCTCTACTACTGGATATAGATCACAACATTTATATATGCCTACCTGGAATAAAGACCATCACTGGTATGGGATTCAAGATGATCCTCAACAAGCAGCAGATGATGCGTGGAAGTCAACGTTTACTGAGTTAGATAAACATGGAGCTAAATCCAGAAGCTTTTCTATATGTGCAGTTAATGCTAGAGCAGAAGAACGGTATTTTCCGTTTCCAGTTGAGTTCTTAGATAAGAACCAACTTAAATTTATTAAAATAATCAATAAAATAAAAGGATATGAGTATTAAAACAATTGATAAACCTATGCAGGGCAGCGCCGGCATAGCAAAGAAAATTAACAAAGGCGCTGAGAAGATGGTATTTGACATTCTTCAATCCACACAATATTCTATGCCAGTTCAGTCCACTGTTAGGGAGTTAGTTACAAATGCATGTGACTCTCAACGTGAGAAAGAAATAGCTATAGAAATATTAGGAGGAGAAAAGAAAGTTGAAGACTACTATATTGAACGTCACGGCGATCAGTATGAAGATAGTAATTTTGATGCAAGCTATTACAATATAGCCTCATTAGATATAGTAGCAGAACATATAGATTTAGTGTACACTAAGAATGAAGGTGTAGGTTATTGTGATACTTTTGCAGTTACTGACTATGGTGTAGGTATTGGAGCAAGGCGTTTAGAAGGTATATTAGAACTGGGGTATTCTACGAAAAGAAATACCAGTGAGAACTTTGGCGCCTTTGGCCTTGGTGCAAAAGCTGCCCTATCAACAGGTGTAGACTTTTATACTATAGAAACTATATACAATGGTATGAGATTTAAATGTAATTGTTATAATTACAAAACAGACTTTATTATACCTGCATTTAATGTAAAGACTGGGCAACAGAATCCTTTTGTTACATTTACTGATGGGTCTAAAGTATACTATGTTCCTACTGAGGCTAATAATCAAACTACTGTATCATTTGGCGTTAAGAAACACAATCGTAATAAGTTTGAAGAAGCTATTGAAGAGCAGTTAATGTATTTTGATAATGTAAAATTTAAAATTCTAGACACAGACGAGGATGCTTATGAGAAAGAAAGAGATGTTAAGTTTAACGCTGAAGTTATTTACAATTCTAAAAACCTTATAGTATCTGATTCTTACTATTTTAACAAGCCACACATTGTACTTGTTAAAGATAAGAATGCTACTACAGGTATTAACTATGGTTATATTGACTTTCGCGAGTTAGAAATGGAACAGATGTATGGTTCTATTGCATTCAAATGTCCTGCAAGACAAGTTGTTGTTGATGAGCATGGTGTAGAGACTGTATTACAAGACGGTGTAGATGTTACTCCATCTCGTGAGAAAGTTATATGGAATGAAGCTACTAAGAAATATATTAAAGGTGTAATTATGGCAGCTGCTAACGAAGCTAGTGATATTATACAAGAAGAACTGCAAGAAACTGATTTTCTTAAGTGGATTGACGCTTGTAGATCTATTATTACTGGTAATAGTAGCGAGAATAGAATTCTTAATAAATTAGCACGTATTATCAATACTGATGACATTAAACCTAAGTTTGGGCCTGATCCTAGAATTAAATATGGTCCTGCTACTAAATTATTTGAAGGTTTTACTATTATGAAGCCTTATGAAGATAGAGGTGGTGAGGGTATAAAACGTGACACTATTAAAGATTGGAATGGTTTTGATGCTAAGCATTTTTATGAGAGAGAGGACAAATGGTCTAAGTATAAAGATATGTATCTTATGGAAGATGAAGATTCTAATTATAATACACATAATGTAACTACTTATACTTTAGAAGATTTAGATGCAAAATTTCTACCTAAAATAGCTAAAAGTTCAGGTGATGCGCAAGCTAAGCTTACTAAAGAACTGAAGAGAGTTAAAGCTAAACGTAGAGCTATTCTTAAACTTATTGAAGAATCTGAATGGTACAAAAACTATGATGAACTTGAAGTTCCTGAAGAGTGGTTACAAGGTCGTAAAGAACAAGAAGCTGAAGAACAAGAGTTAGCTAAATTTTCTAATTTATCTGCTGCAGAACGTAGAGAAATAGAAAAGAGAATGGTTGCTTACACTCTTAGATATGATGATAGAAAAATAGATTACTTTACTATGGAAAAGATTGAGCCTAAAACAGTTGATATTATGAATAGTAACTATCGTACTTATTATTGTACTAGAGCAGATGAGGGTAAAATGAAAGCAGCAGCTATGCTTCTTAACAAAATTCAACCTAACCATAAAGATGTGTATCCAGATAGTAATGTTAGCACTTGGGATAAAGAGTTCCACTGGCCTGTTTTCTGGTTTGATAATCCTCCTGTTAGATATATGAAGTATGGTTCTGACGAATATGAAAGTTGGGCTAAACCTGTTCAGGGATGGGATGCACCTCAACTTATACGTGTTAGCGAGAATAAGGTTAAGTTTATTAAACAAAACCCTAATGTGAAACACATAGATGAACTACTTTTACAAACTAACGATAACAATGAATATAATATGGATAAAACACTAGTAAACTATTACACAGCCCATAAACTAAAAAGAATAAATGAATTTAAATTTATGCAAGGTTTAGGTTGTATACACGAAGAATTACAAAAAGATTATTGCGAACTAAAAGATATGAGGGATGATAAATATTCTGAATTTGACTATGAAAGAGTGAGAGATATGGCACCAGCTATAACTAATCACATGGATAAACTATATGAGTTCCAAAAGTTTTGTAATGAATGCGATGACGCAGAATTGATACAAGAAAAGTCACAAGAGATGTTTGTGCTATCTGATATTAGTGATGCTAGAGCTGCAGACTTAAGTATATTAGCAAAATATGATAATATAATAGAGTTTGCAGAAGAAGTAAAACCGCTCCTGGATGAGCTAGATTGTCTTACAAAAAGAGAGTGCGATATGTCACCTACTTTAGAAAAAGAAATCAGAATCTACCTACGAGCTAAAGCCCGCGAAGTTTGGGACTCATAACCAAGGACACAAGAAAGACGTTTTTAATACGTCCTTCTGGTAGATCCACGGATTTTATAAGTCCTAGTTTTGGCTATGGATGTTTATATGATTGTTCATATTGTTATATGAAACGCCATAAAGCAGAGGGATTATCTATTGCTGTGAATACGGGTGATATATTAACTGCGGTTAATAATCATGCGTATTTCACAACAGTGGAAAAACCTAATCAAACACATCCTGAATTCACAACATATGATATAAGCTGTAATGAAGATTTTGCATTACATGCTAAACATCATGATTGGGAAAGAATATTTGAATTCTTTAGAGATCACCCAATAGCTATGGGTTCTTTTGCAACTAAATATGTAAATAAGAAATTACTAGCATTTAATCCTGAAGGTAAAATAAGAATTAGATTTAGTTTAATGCCTCAAAATAAAGCAGCTTTACACGAGCCTAATACTTCTCTTATACTAGACAGAATAAAAGCTATTGATAGATTTATAGATGCAGGATATGATGTACATGTAAACTTTAGTCCTATTATTGTATATGATGGATGGCTAGATGATTACAAATACTTATTTGAATTACTAAATGTTTATGTAAGAAACCAAGCGACAGTGCTTTCAGAATGTATATTTTTAACGCACAATTTTAAAAAACATACAGATAATATGAATGTCCACCCGGAAACTGAAGAAGAT
>Ga0209337_1001453_pt1 | contig 17919 bp, 32 predicted proteins | sample LinPmetageLP53_FD_184044 | JGI IMG/M metagenome (GOLD analysis project Ga0209337, IMG submission 184044) | Marine viral communities from the Pacific Ocean - LP-53 (SPAdes) (version 2) | ecosystem: Environmental > Aquatic > Marine > Oceanic | place: Pacific Ocean | collected 2010-02-08 | reverse complement strand
ATCAGGAATCGCTAAAGCGGCTCGCATTAAAAGAGCGGTAGAGAATGATCGCAAGGTTAATCAGATTGCTGAGGGAATCGAGGTAGCTGAGAACATGAAAAACTTTAGACAGTTAGAGTTTTAATTCATTATACCATTACATTAGTGAAGGGGGATCTTAACGGGTTCCCCTTTTTTATGCCACAATGTTAAACTTCAACATTTATATGTTAACTCAAAAACACTTTAACATCTTCTAACTTCTTTATTATTAATATATTACTTCTTTTAATGTTAAAATGTTAAACTGAAAGTAAGAATAGAGAAATAAAAAAACTATAGAACAAGATAAATATATATAGTACACTATTCGTTATGTACTTTAACATTTCGACATTATCTTTGCGCCCCAATTAATTAAAAGATGAAGAAGATTATTTACCGTTACCGACGCATGGAGGAGAACTCCAGATTGAATATAATAGTTATCGCCTATACGGTGTTAACTTTTTCTATACTCTATATATTAGTGTAGAATATATTTTATATATTTGCCTTATAAACTTTAATTCTAATTTAAATGCAAGAGCAAGGTTACATTGCTAAAGACCTTTCCTTCGACGAAGAGGGTAGGGCAAAACTTATCAGCGGGATCACCGCTATATCTAAAGCGGTTAAGAGTACGCTTGGTCCACGAGGCAAGACTGTCATTATAGAATCTACGAACCACCTTGGGGGGTTGACTGTTACCAAGGACGGTGTTACTGTAGCGAAGAGTATTGACCTTTATGATCCTGTAGAGAACTTAGCTGTGCGTATGGTTAAGGAGGCTGCTAACAAGACGGCGTCTATTGCGGGTGATGGTACTACTACGGCTATTGTTCTTACGGAAGCTTTAGTTCGTTCAGGCTTAAACCATATGGATGGTGATGTAAATTCTACTGAGGTAATACGTATTATCCGCGAGAAGGTGGATGAGGTAATCAAGGAGTTAGGTAAGCGATCTCGTAAGGTTACGGGTAAGAGGCTTTTAGATGTAGCTACTATTTCTGCAAACAACGACAAGAGTTTAGGTAAGCTTATAACCGATACCTATAACGAGGTTGGATTAGATGGGATCGTTACTGTGGAGCGTTCACAGACGGCAGATACTTACGCGGAGATTACTACAGGTATTAAAGTTGACCGTGGATATACTTCACCATTGTTCATCAACAACCACAAGAAAGACGAGTGTGTGTTAGAGGATGTAAAGATTTTAGTATGTGATGCTGAGATCAACAACATCATGCAGATCGAGAATGTCTTGAAGGATGTGGTTCAGAAGAATGAGAAGCTACTTATCATTGGAACGTGTAGCGTGAATATGATAAACACTTTAGCGGCCAATGTTATGAAGAACGGATTAAAGTTCTGTAATGTTCTACCTCCAAACTTCGGATACAAGCAGCACGAGCTTATGCAGGATATAGCTTTAGCTGTTGGAGCTACGTACTTCTCGGAGAAGACTGGCGACGATCTCAGCCTTATCCTCCCAAGAGATTTAGGTCATGCACAAAAAGTCGTGGCAGGCAAAGACTCTACTGTTATCCTTACGGGTAATGAGATGAGTGAAGAGTGCAGTAAGAGGGTAGAGGAGTTGCGTGAGCAGCAGGTGAGAACGACAAACAAGGGTGAGCGTGACTTTATCAACACGCGTATCGCGAGTTTAGCTGGCGGTATAGGATGCATCTATGTTGGTGGAGACAGTGATATTGAGCAGAAAGAAAAATTTGACCGAGTCGATGACTCGGTATGCGCAGTGCGCAGCGCCCTACAGGAAGGAATACTTCCGGGCGGGGGATTAGCTTTATGGCGTTTGGCTCCCGACCTTTCTCAGCCTGCTGAAACGAAGGAGGAAGAGTTAGCCAATCGTATTTTACATATGACTCTTAAGTCTCCTCTACGTCAGATTATGGAGAACGCTGGTCTTAATGGTGATACCATTATGGATAAGGAAGATCTTATCGACGACATCAACGGCTTCGATGTGAAGAATGAGAAGTATGGTGATATGTATAAGATGGGAGTTATCGATCCACTTAAGGTTACCAAGAATGCTTTGATCAACGCAACAAGTGTGGCTACTACTATACTTAGTACTAACGCTATTATAACACACGCACGAGCATGAGACCTTGGGAAATAAGTATAGGATTCTATGTAGGTATCCTTATCGGTATAAGAAGTTATGATCTGGAAGACGTAACGTCTCACGTTTTATATCTTCCTTTTATTAATATAGCTTTAATGATAGATAAGTACGATGAAGCCGATTGGTAAATACATAGTAATAGAAAAGGTAGAAGAGACTTTAAAGACAGAGTCGGGCCTTTTGCTTTCTCATGAAGACGCCTCTGGGTTTAGATACCAGAAAGGTAAAGTTGTAAAACCAGGTACTGAGGTTAGCGTTATAGATCCTGGCGATACTATATACTACGACAAAGCAGCGGGGCACAAGATGTTCGTTAACGAGAAACCATATACTGTTATTCTTGAGCGAGACGTCGTTGTAGTTTTATAAAGTCGTTCATCTCTATTATCATATTCCTATAAACCTTATCCATATAGGACGCGTCCTTTCTAAAGAGTGGGTTTAGCTGTGGAGATACTCCTATCTCTTCTCCGTCAAGTTTCTTATATATATTTATCACGAGGCTTCGCCCCTTGTGTGATAGTCGGTATAATGTTGTTTGGCTTCCTGTCTTCTTTCTAAACACTTGTAGCCATCCGTTCTTAAGGAGGTTATGGAAGCGCGGTTCATCCCACGACATACACTGCTCGAACTCTTTAAACTTACTCTTATTAAATATCCCTTCGCTGTATAGGAATAGTAGCATCTCTATATCGGGAGTTCCTACGTTATACTTAGCTTTCACCCAGTACCGGATTACTCTCCAGTACTTAAGGTAGTCTGTATTCTTCATTAAATTAAATTTGTATCTTTGCTACAAAGTTATAACGAAAGAAAAGAAGTATGGCATCAAGAGTAGAGCGTCTCGAAAAGAGAAAGAAGAAAGTTGAGGATAGATTTGACAAGAAAGCACAGAAATCCCGAAAGAAATCTGCAGCTAAGAGTGAAAAAGCTCTTGCTAAGGGTAAAACAAAAAAGGATGCACGTATTCAGGAGCGTGCGCTTAAGAAAAGGATGAGGATGGGATTTGCAACTGGGGCAAGACTTTCAAAAATCGAGGATAAGATTGTTAAAGCGGGAGGCCCTGCTACAGTCACTAATACTGGAAAGCCGATATTTGGTGGTAAGGTTAAGACTTCAGCGTTAAGAAAACAATCAAAAAAAAATAACTAAAGAAAAGAACTATGCCATCAAAAAATAATGAAACTCGTTTAGAGAAACGGCAAAAGAAAACATACGCTAAAGCTCAGAAAGCCCTAAAGGAGGGTAAGGGTAAAAAGGCAATGAGGAAGCTGAAGAAAACTGCTGACCAACAGAGCAGGATGAAGAGAAGAAATAAAGGTGAGACAGGTATATACCCTATAGTTACGGGCTTCACTCCTAAAAATAATTATACTGGTGAACCAATGCCGGGAGGAGGAACTACTTACGGAGGTAAGGTTAAGACTTCAGGATTAAGAAAACGATTTAAGAAAAACAGATAAGATGGAGTGCAAAGCAATGACATGCGAATCAGAAGATTGTGGATGCTGTAAAGGACAAGGCAGCTGTCCTAATGATGTGTGCCAGTGTGATGGTAATGTATCGTTCTTAGATCCAGATCGCTTAAAAGAACAGGAGGATAAAATTGCCTCTGGAGAAATGGCATGCAATACTGACTCTCCAGAAGATTGTGAAATGTGTAGCGGATGAAAAGCTCAGCTACTCGTTATGATTTCACTTGGGCGATATATGCGATGTTAGGTGTGATAGTTTATCTAATCGGTTTAAAGCTATAGGCTATGGCAAAAAAAGGAAGAACAAAAGGAAACAAGATTTGCCCCGCGGGTATAGCTTGGGCTAAGCGAACTTTTGACAAGTACCCTTCGGCCTATGCTAATATGGCTGCGAGTAAATATTGCAAGGATCCTAACTATGCTAAAAATAAAAAGTCATGATAGATAAGAAAAAATTAAAAACAATTTCAGCTGAACTTAAGAAAGCTTCGGCTATGCATAAAGGTCAAGCTGCTAAAATTGACAAGATGCTTAAGTCATTAAGTAAAAAGAAATAACTTATGGCGGGCGCTTTAAAAAAATGGAGAGATGAGAAGTGGGTGCGCATCGGTACCGACGGATCTATCCTTGGGGCGTGTGGCACAAGTAAGGATAAGAAAAATCCTGATCGGTGTCTCCCTTTAGCTAAAGCCAAGTCTTTATCTAAAGCTGAGAGGGCGGCTACTGCGAAAAAGAAAAAGAGATCCAAAGGGAGAAAACAGTTTGTAAGCAACACTAAAAAAGCAAAGGTCCGTGGCTAATAAAAGTAAAATGTCTTGTAATAAAGTTACGCGTTCTGATCGGGCGGGTAAGAAGAAGATGGTCAAGGGTTGCGAGGGTGGCAAAGAAAAGCTGATCCACTTCGGAGCCAAGGGCTATGGCCATAACTATTCTCCTGCGGCGCGTAAATCTTTTAAGGCGCGACACAAGTGTAGCACTGCTAAGTCTAAGCTTACCGCTCGGTATTGGTCTTGCAAAAAACTTTGGGCAGGCAAGGGTGGTTCTACTAAGTCAAGCCCTAAAAACAGAAGAGGAAAATACTGATGGAAGAGATACTAAAGTTAATTGAAGGGTATGGCCTCCCCTTAGTATTATTGTTGGGAGCCCTTTATGCTTTGTATAGATTTTTAGTATTTAGTTTATACGAAGTAAAGAATCAATTTTCGAGACACCACGAGAAAGCTGCAGACAATATAGAGGAGATGAAAAAAAAGATTGATATTATATTAGAACACATCCGCAAAAACTCGTAATTATTTTTTACTTATCTTTGTGAAAATTATTTATTATGCCAACAGTTAATTATAAATGCGCCGATAGCGGTAAGACAAAAACTAAAACTTTTCCTTACAATGCTGTGGGTAAAGCTCAGGCTACTGAGTTTGCAAAAACTATGGAAGGCAGTATGAAAAACAATCCAGGCTATGGCATGGAGAAAAAAATGACATCAACATATTAATTATGAAAAAGCAAGGTTACAACGACAGACTCGACGAGTCTTTAGGCGGAAAGCACAAAGGTGCGCACAGCCAATCAATGAAAGATCGTAGAGACGAGTCTAAGGCTATGTCTAAAAAAGACTACGGACACGCATACGGGGGAGATCACGGTATGAAGTATGAAGGAGTTAAAGAAAGAAACTCTGCCAGCATTAGGAAATAATGGCTGGGCGTACTAAGAAAGGTAAGTTCCCTGCCATTAAGAAGTCTCGTGAAGGAGCCTTCACTAAGTGGGCGGAAAAGAATGGATTCAAGGACGCTTGTAGTGCGGCATCTGCTGTCATGAAGAGTACGGATAAGTATTCTGAAAAGGTAGTAAAGATGGCTAACTACGCAAACAACTTTGGCTGTAAAAAATAATGAAAAGGACTCGCTACGAACCATCACGCGGATTGGGTGACACTATAGAAAAGTTCACTACTGCTACCGGAATTAAAAAGGTAGTGGACCATGTAGCTAAAGCTACTGGATCCGATTGTGGTTGTAACAAAAGAAGAGATACTTTAAATAGGGTTTTCCCATATAAACAATAATCATGGCTACTATACCAGATACTCAACAATTTCACACAGTTGCCTCTAAGGTAGATACTGCAAACAAAGGCTCCGCGTTAGCAAACTCTGACCGTAGATCATACACTATGCAAGATATCAAAGACACTGTTAGCGTAGGCGGCGGAGTCGATGGATCTGGTACAGCTGGAAAACTTTCTAAGTGGTCTGACGCTAATACTCTTACTGACTCTCTTGTAAGTGAGTCGGGAAGTCTTGTAACTGTTGGAGGAGCACTGGGAGCAACTGGCGCCATTCTGGGGTCCAGTTTAAACCTAAGCGCCGGAACGACAAATACGGCTCCAGCTTCAGCAAGTGCTACTGGTACAACAGGTCAAATAAAATTTGTAAATGACGGAGCAGGTGGCGGAGAGATATACTTCTGTATCGCTACAGACACATGGGTAAAAGTAGCGTTAGCAACATTCTAAAAAAAAACAAAATGGCATACCAAAGATTACAAGTCAATAATTCTATAGACGTAATACCCAGCGATACGGTAGGTATCCCTGACCCTGCTACATTTGTTCTAACACAGGCAGGCACCAATATGTCTGCTGTGGCGGGAACTGTAACGGGCACGGGGTTTGAAAATAAAGGCATTCTACAAGGCGCTATCTTATATGCACTCAGCTCCCAGAAGGCTTATACAGTAGTAAGCGTAGACAGTGACACTGAGCTTACGGTAACTCCAGCAGTAGCGGCTTCAGCATCTGAAGGAATTGTGATATACAATTCAGCTACTTTAGGTGCGTCTCTATATGTAGGCGTGTTAGGAAATGTTAGTGTAGAGATGGCTTCACAAAGGAATGCTGGAGCAGTAACTGGATTAAACCCAGCATTGTTTAGTAATGTTGCTCAAGGATCTTTTATGCCGATCTTGGTAACGCGTGTTAACGCTACCGCTACTACATCAACACTGATTAAAGCTTTATTCTAAATGCCAACGGGGATAGGCATAGGTTCGGCGGGTCAAGTTTTTGGTAACCCCTTAAGCCTTACAGCGCTGTGTGGTGCAGAGTATTCTTTAGAATTTGATGGCGCAACGGAACTTGCGTTTAATACTGGGATGTATAATTTTGGGACCAACGACTTCAGTATTTCGATATGGTTTAAAACTCCTGATGTAACGGGGGGTACTTCTCAACAGGATATTTTTGGCAATTACACTTTTGGGGCATCTCAAGTTTTTCAGATAGGACTTAACGCTGTCGGCAAAGTATTTTTTACAAGCAACCTCACGGGCTGGACTGATACCTTTACGGCCTTTACCCCGGTTAACAATACGTGGACTCATATAGTTTACTCGGTAGACAGATCAGGCAATGCGGTGTGGTATGGAGATGTAGCGACAACTCAAAGTCTTGACGTTTCGGCAAACACCACCAGTTTTTTGGGAGCAACAAATTACACAGGTCTGGCTGGGGGATTTACTCTCAATAAGTTTGATGGGTTGATTGCCGACATAGCACAGTGGGATAGCGCTTTAACATCGGCGCAAGTACAAGAATACTATGATAACAGTAAAGGCACACCAAAGTTATGTGCTAATACAGCGTTAAGTAGCTCTCCAAATCTTCAAGGGTGGTGGAGGTTTACTAACCCATCCGGAGTGATTCCGCCACCATCAGGGGGCAGTATTGTTATGCTCAACGAAGGCCCAGCAAAGACTGCTTCGGGAGCAGGCTATAATTTTATCTTGGCAAACATGGATCAGTCCAATGTAATAACAGACTATCCTTCTTAATTATGGCTAACAACGCAAATAAAAACTACGCAAACTTAACGTCAAAAGAGGCGTCTACCTTTGACTTCACGCAAGTCATGGAGAACTCTGCCGACACAGCACGATGGTCTGGGGATAATAGCGAATGTATTGTTCACTGGGTGGGGAAGACTCCTCCGGCAGTAGCGGGGTTAAAAAAAACAGTGCGATCACATAGTGTGGAAATGAGTGCTATTAAAGATTCTAAGAGTAAGTACAAAACAGAAGGTACTAATACAGCTCCGTTTTTAAGAGCGAAGCCTCCCGGAAAGAAAAAGTAATTTCCCTATCTTTGATCTTATGAATTACTGGACAACAAATAGTACAGGAGTACAAGCTTTTATTTATACTTACACAAAATAAATGGGACAAGAATTAAAAGATACCGTAAGTGTTATCGCTGCTAACGGAGGCGCTTTAGGTGTTACATTAACGCAGTGCAATGAGATGTTGCAGTTTGTTTCGTTAATATTAGCTATTGCATACACGGGGTATAAAATCTATCAAGCCTTTAATAAGCATGAGGCTTGAAGTGCTTCGCTTTAGTTCACAGGTAGACTCTACTCACGGAGCCCTGTTTGAAGTTACAGAATTGGGAAAAGAATTTTTATGTTACACCTTAGAAGACGAAGCCCGAGCTTTTAAAGTAAAAGGTGAAACAAGAATACCTGAAGGAATCTATGAAATTAAACTTAGGAAAAAGGGTGGCTTCCATAGCCGTTATAGTAAAAGATATCGCGACATTCACCGTGGTATGCTTCATATCACTGATGTTCCTAACTTTGAGTTTATTCTTATACATACTGGAAACACTGATGAACATACTGATGGCTGCCTTATCGTTGGAGACTCCCAAGAAAATAATTCAGTGGTTACGGACGGTTTCGTGGGGAAAAGCCGTATCGCGTATAAAAGGATTTATCCAAGGATTGCCAAGGCTTTGGAGAACGACGAAGAAGTAACAATACAATATATCGATTATGATAAATAAATTCTTAGGCGGCATTTTTGGCAAGGTGGTAGAAAATGCTGAGGGTATACTCGACGAGGTTATTACAACTAAAGAAGAGCGCGATAGAGCTAAGCTCGAGCTGCAGAAAGTTTTACTTGATGCTGAGAGGGAGGCTTTTGCTAAAGAGGTAGAAGACAGAAAGGATGCGAGATCTTTGTATAAAGATGATGCTTTAGTGCAAAAAATATTAGCGGCTTTATTTACTATAGCATATTTTGTCCTTTCGTATACTATGTTTAAATACTTTGTCTTACACGACGTAGTGCTTTCTGAATATGAGATAGGATTTATATCTACAGTGTTTGGAGCTATGAGCGCTAAAGTAAATACGATTGTAGACTTTTTCTTTGGGGGCAGCTCAAAAGAAAATAAATAAAAAACATTCCTTATCTTTGCTGTAATATTTACTTAAATCTATTACAATGAAAAAGATTACAGATGCAGAGTTAAAGAGATTAAACGATCTCAACTCTGAGTTCAACACAATTAAAACTCAACTGGGTGATTTAACTCTACAGAAGCATGGGCTTATCTTAAGAGTACAAGAGCTAAAGGGCGAGTTCCAAACCGCGGAAGAGGACTTGATGCAAACCTATGGAAAGGATGCTGTCATCAACTTGGAAACCGGGGAGGTGAAGCAAAAAGAAAATGGCGAAGATAAGTAACACAACAGTATATCCTACTGTAACCCCTGCAGATAACGACCTTCTTATATTAACCGACGCTAACGATTCGAATAAAACGAAGACGGTATTGATGAGCGGTGTGAAGGATTATATGAACGTCAACACCTATAACGCACAGGTTACTGTTACTTCTTCTCAGATTTTAAACTCTTTTACGCAACCCGTTATTCTTCTTCCCGGAGTTGCTACTAAACATATCCAGCCTATATCGGTGCTGGTAAAATACACATTTAATACCACGAGTTATACAGCCCCCAATGATTTTGTCATTGGTTTTGGGGGTGTAGCTAATCCGTTTTTGTTTAGCGGTATACCAAGTGGGTATATAAATGCTATTATTACTGACTTTAGTTATGGGTTACCTACCAACTATACCGTCAATTATGGTAATGCATATACTACAGCCGTAGGTGGGGACAATTTATTATTTGCCTGTGAAACTGCAAACCCTACCCTTGGTGATGGCACTATCACTTTTGATATTATGTACAGACTTGTAAACGCTTAAGCTATGGCTAAAATTGAAAACCTTTCCGTCTATCCTTTAACGACCCCTACAGCTGACGACTTTATTATAGGAACAGACACAAGCAATGATAACCGCACGGTATCATTTAAGATAGCAGATATTTCTGCGGCGGGAGGAATCCAGGGCCTACAGAATGTTTTAGACACAGGTAATACGGCTACCCAGAATATTAACCTTACGGGAAATATTACAGTAGTAGGAACGGTTTACCCTACAACTATTACGGCTGCGGGAACGGCAGGAGTGGCAGGTCAAATCTTATCGTCTACAGGTACAGGCATTCAGTGGGTTAACGCAGCGGCAGATCAAGATCTCCAGTCTGTATTAACAGTAGGCAACACGACCACACTTGACATAATTACCAGCGGCAATATTACAAGCACTGGCAATATTACTATGAATGGAGCGTCGCAGACTCTTGCTTTAAGTAATGGCACCGACATGACGTTAGCTGTGAATAGCGATATTACAACGTCAGGAAACATAAACCTTTCTGGAGCTACTTCTGTTTTGAACTTGGGAGCTACAGCTGCTATCAATGACTACAGTGGCGCTACGGGAACAGCGGGGCAGATACTTACTGTTAATGCATTAGGCACGGGGGTTGAATGGTCTACAGGTATACCAACACAATCGATGCCTACACTGCAACAAGTTCTTACTGCCGGTAATACGGCAGTAGGTGTGGGTATAAGCTTAACGGCTACTTCTCCATTAACATTAGATGCCACTTCAAATATTGTGTCTGCAGGTGATAATACGTTTAGTGGAACCAATACATTTAGTGCCAATGGAACTTTAGTTACTACAGCCGGAGTGGTATTGAGCGGCTCACTTTTTGACGGAGCGGGAACTGGTACGTTGGGACAAGTATTAACGTCTACAGCTACAGGAGTTGCTTGGTCAGATTTATCTGCATATGGATTAGTAAGTGTAACTACAGCCGCACCAACATTAGCTACAGTACCGTCGTTACCACTGGTTGCCTCAACTGCTGCGGGGGCCGTGACTCTTACGCAACGTATCTATGCGGGGTCAAGTCTTATAGGCGTTGTTCCTGCGGGAGGCACCGCCTCTACATTCCTTCGTGGTGATGGCTCATGGGCTACACCAACAGGTACGGGTGTTACTTCTGTTACAGGTGCTGCGTCATCAGTATCTACGGGAACCCCACAAACTATTACTCCTACTACAGGAGCTGTCGTTGTTACGCCACATTCTTATAGTGGAGGAGGCAATGTAGGACACGTCCCTTCTGGAGGAACGGGTAGTACTTTTTTACGAGGCGATGGGACGTGGGCAACGGCAGCAGGAACCCCCCAATGGTCGGCATATTTTAAATTTCTGAACGGCAAGTTTACTGTAACAGCAGGAGACTATATGATAAATGGAGGCGTTACAGACTTTGGAGGTGCTAATCCTGCTCAAAGCTTTATTGTTTCTCACGGAGCTATAGCTCCATCTACGTTAGCTATTACGAATGATAGGCTTATGGAGAATATATATTTTGGAAATGCGGGAGATGGGGGTTGCATTACTTCATACCCTAAGACTGCAGTATGTGAAATTGATTATCAAGTTCTCCTTGATCAAACATGCAACGTTACAATAGACGTATGGAAGGTTCCAGAAACTGGAGGAACGGCTAATGCTACACCGTTAGCCACTGGCACTATTGCTATTACTTCAGGTGTACTTGCAACAGGAAACCTTACAGTAGCCGCTGGTACTGCTAATGAAATTATAGCAGGTGATAGAGCTATGATAACCTGGAGGTCAGACACTACATATTCCAATAAACAAATGACCATGGGATTAACATGCAGATTCCAGGGAGCAGCGTAATTAAAATAAAATGAAATGGACATCAGGAAAATATCAATCGGCGCAGACTATAAGTCTGGTGCCATGCATTACATCGTAGGGCAAGAAGTTTTGGGCGGTAGTCATATCATCCATCTCATTCAAGATCATGACGAAGGCTATAAAATTTGGATACAAAAGGCTGAGGAGATATATTTGTGGAAAGAGTTTAGAAAAACTCTACCCATCTCTTTAGAATTTAATATCAATTTTTAATGCAATCTCCTTTTAGCTTTATAGTAAAAGCATACAACGAAAGGAGGTACGATAATATTAAGGAGATAGGGGGTGTAGACTTTATCACCAGTGTATCTAAAGAAGATCATACCGCATCCAATCGTTTTGCTACGGTAGTAGAAACCCCGCTTAAATATACAGGACCTATAAAAAAGGGCGACCTTCTACTGGTTCATCATAACGTATTTAAGTATTATAACGACATGAAGGGTAGGGAAAAAAGCGGGAAGAGTTACTTTAGAGACAATATGTTTTTTGTGGAGATGGATCAGTTCTTTATGCACCACGATGGTACCCGCTGGAACTCACATGATAAGTATTGTTTTATTAAGCCTGTCCCTGCTAAAGATTCTGTTATTTACAAAAGAGGGGAAGAACCTTTAGTGGGAATACTTAAATATGGCAACAAGCAACTTGAAGAGTTGGGGGTACAAGAAGGCGCCGAGATATCTTTTGAACCTGAGAGTGAGTATACTTTTTATGTAGATGGGGAAAAACTTTATCGCATGTTTACTAACAACATAATGATGGTATTATGATATATGTAATCGATGACTTTTTAGATTCAGCCATTTTTAATGCTGCTACTACTTACCTGCATAGCGGGCCATTTGTAAAAAATACTTCGGGAGAAAAAGACTTCTATATAAAAGAATCGCCTGATGACTTTACCCAATACATGGTTGATAGGTTAACGGTAATAGAAAACCGTCAGGTAGTAAACATCCTTTCTTTTTTCAGAGAAGCTACCGATGAGTTAGATGTTGCATGGCGTATACATTCCGACTTGAATATTAAAGGAGAAAAACCAGATAGAGCACTTGTACTTTATATGTCTCCACGAGAGCTTGAAGATCTTCATGGCACAGCTCTATGGGAACACAATCACTACGGTAGAGAAATTCCTAAAGGAATAACAGATGAAGAGTATGACAGTATGATAAGCGTAGACGCCGAGGATCTCGAGAGATGGAGGTTAAGTTCTGTCATAGGTTATGAAAGAAATCGTTTGATATCTTATCCGTCGTCTTACTTTCATAGCAAGTATCCTAATGTATCTTGGAAAGAAGGAAGACAAGTTTTTGTAATGTTTTATAAATTTAATTAATATGGGAGTACAGAAAAATATATCGGCTCTAAAAACTAACACAGAGTCTATAACAGAAAATTTAAAAAAGCTTATATTAGAGGAGCAACAAACCCGAGCCTTGGCTGTGGGGACGTTAAACCTTTTAAAGCTTATGCCAGGGTATGAAGAAGCTTTGGCTAAAATGAAAGAAAGCGTTGAAGAAGATGGACACCAAGGAGATTAAATTGCAGATCATAGAGGCAGGCGAAAAGGCTGTGCGACAGTTAGTTAAGGTGGCTAAAGAAGATATTATTAAGTTTGATAAAGACGATGAGTTGGCTGCGGATAGATTAAAGAACGCAGCGGCTACCAAGAAGCTTTGCATCATGGATGCTTTTGAGATATTAAAAAGAATAGAAGAAGAGAAAGCTCTTTTAGATGGGGCTCCTTTAGAAAATAAAACACACACCCCGAAAGGATTTGCCGAGTCAAGATCAAAATAGTTTATATAGGGTAGTAGAAAAAGCTATACCTAAACATGTGGTGGTAAATAAAAACCGCGCCCGCACATGGGTTTATGGTTATGATTCAAAATATGACGTCGTGGTTATCTCTAAGACGGGCGAGATAGGAGAGGTATATGAAATAAATGGTTTAAGAGTGGCTTTGCCCAAAGCTCCAAAAGAAGTCTATTCTCGTTCTAAGAAAAAAGAAGAACAGCACTGGGAGCCTTTTGAATACAGTAAAGACCTTAAGCGTATTAAATCTATTTTCCAATGGCACGCTACCCCAAATACTTTTAAGTCTAAGTGGGTGGAATATATAGAGTCGGAGTTCGATAGGCGTGAGGAAGGTTTCTGGTTTTTAAACAACGGGATCCCTACATATATAACAGGAACGCATTATATGTACCTCCAATGGACGAAGATAGATGTGGGGCATCCTGACTTCCGGGAAGCTAATAGAATTTTTTATATCTTTTGGGAAGCATGTAAAGCTGATAAGCGTAGCTTTGGGATGTGTTACTTGAAGATACGTCGTTCGGGATTTTCTTTTATGAGCTCCAGCGAAGGCGTAAACCAAGCCACTATAACTAAAGACTCACGGATAGGAATACTTTCCAAAACAGGATCAGATGCGAAAAAAATGTTTACCGATAAGGTGGTACCTATATCTAATAACTATCCCTTCTTCTTTAAACCGATACAGGATGGAATGGATAAGCCTAAGACAGAACTTGCTTATCGTGTTCCTGCTTCGAAGATTACAAAGAAAAACATGTATGAGGTCGAGGAGGAAGAGTTGGAGGGACTGGATACTACTATAGACTGGAAGAACACGGGAGACAATAGTTATGATGGAGAGAAGCTACAGCTGCTCCTGCATGATGAGAGTGGTAAGTGGGATAAACCCGATAACATCCTGAACAACTGGCGTGTAACAAAAACGTGTCTTCGTTTGGGAAGTAAGGTTATAGGTAAGTGTATGATGGGCTCTACCTCTAACGCTTTAGATAAAGGAGGCAGAAACTTTAAAGCTTTATACGAAGACTCTTTCCCTACCAAGCGCAACTCCAACGGTCAGACTAAAAGCGGTATGTATTGCTTATTCGTTCCTATGGAATGGAATATGGAAGGGTTTATAGATTTATATGGTATGCCTGTATTGCGTACTCCGCCTAAGCCTATAGCTGGGATTGATGGGGAAGAGATAAACATAGGCGCTATAGACTACTGGGAGAATGAGGTGTCTTCACTTTCACAAGACCCCGATGCTCTTAATGAGTTCTACAGACAGTTTCCGCGTAGCGAGTCTCACGCTTTCCGAGATGAAAGCAAGCAGTCTATTTTTAATCTAACTAAAATATATCAGCAGATAGATTATAACGATTCTTTAATAATGGACCACCACCTCACGCAGGGTTCTTTTCGTTGGAAGGATGGTATAAAAGACTCTACGGTAATATGGTCTCCTGATAAGCGTGGTAGATTTTTAGTAGGATGGACTCCGCCTCCTCACTTACAAAACAGGGTAGAGGTGCGAAATGGTAGAAAATATCCAGGTAATGAACACTTAGGATCTTTTGGGTGTGACTCTTATGATATATCTGGGGTGGTAGTAGGAAAGGGATCTAATGGATCTTTGCATGGCCTTACGAAGTTTAATATGGATGAAGCTCCAAGCAATGAGTTTTTCTTGGAATATATAGCCCGCCCACAAACCGCAGAGATATTTTTTGAGGAAGTGCTTATGGCGATGGTTTTTTATGGTATGCCTATCCTGTGTGAGAACAACAAACCCCGTCTCTTGTATCATCTGAAAAATAGAGGGTACAGAGGTTTTTCTTTAAACCGTCCGGATAAAGTATACACAAAGCTCTCGCGTACAGAAAAAGAATTGGGTGGAATACCTAACACTTCGGAAGACGTAAAGCAATCGCATGCGGCAGCTATAGAGTCCTACATAGAAAAGCATGTGGGTATAGATATAGCAGGAGAATATCGAACTCAAGAGGACATGGGGACTATGTCTTTTCGTCGTACCTTAGAGGACTGGGCTAAGTTTGATATAAACAACAGAACTAAGTTTGATGCCTCGATAAGCAGTGGCTTAGCTATAATGGCTAACCAAAAGCATTTATACACCCCTGCTAAACAAAAATCAAAAATAAGCATTAACTTTGCAAAATATAACAACAACAGTACAACAAGTCAGTTAATTAGATGAAGGGAATACAAATAGATATTACCTCCGCCTCCTTTCCCGATCAATTTGTTTCAGATTCAGACAAGGCAAAAAAAGAATTTGGGTTACAGGTAGGGCAGGCTATTCAATACGAATGGTTTAGGAGAGATGGATTGTCATGTAGATTTTACAATCAATTTTTAGAGTTCCATAAATTACGCTTGTATGCCAGGGGAGAGCAGTCAGTAGCTAAATATAAAAATGAATTAGCTATAGATGGGGATTTATCTTATCTTAACTTAGACTGGACTCCTGTACCTATTATTCCTAAGTTTGTTGACATTGTAGTAAACGGCATGTCGGACAGGCTTTTTGATGTTCAGTGTTATGCTCAAGATCCACTATCTGCTGAAAAGCGTAACACCTTTCAAAACATGGTAGAAAGAAACATGGTTTCTCAAGATCTGTTTAATCAAATTAAAAAAGATTTTGGGGTAGATCCATTTGAAGTTAATTCAGATAATCTCCCGGAAAACGATACCGAGATGGAGCTTTATATGCAACTCAATTATAAACCTTCTATTGAGATTGCCAATGAGATTGCTATTAACACTATGTTAGAAGAGAGTCATTATAATGATACTCGCAAGCGTGTTGATTATGACATCACTACTTTAGGAATTGGTATGGCTAAGCATGTATTCCAAGAAGGCGACGGCGTAAGGGTAGAGTATGTAGATCCAGCTAATGTGGTATACAGTTATACTGAAGATCCATACTTTAAAGATTGCTTTTACTGGGGTGAGTTAAAAACCATTCCTATTACCGAGGTGTTAAAAATCAATCCGGATCTTACACCTAAAGATTTAGAGGAGATATCTAAGTACAGCCAATCGTGGTACGATTATTACAATGTAGCAGCGATGTACGAGAATAGCATGTTTGCTCGTGACACATGCACGCTTCTTTATTTTAATTACAAGACTACAAATAGCTTCGTATACAAAAAGAAAGCTATGAAAGACGGTAGCTTTAAAACTGTAGAAAAGGACGACCAGTTTAATCCGCCAGAAGAAATGATGGAGGAAGGTAAGTTTGAAAGAGTAGAGAAGCGTATTGATGTTTGGTATGAGGGCGTTATGGTTATGGGTACTAACATTGTACTTAAGTGGGATATGATGAAAAACATGGTGAGACCAAATTCAGCAAATCAGTTTGCTATGTCTAATTATGTGGCTTGTGCGCCTCGTATGTATAAAGGAGTAGTCGAATCTTTAGTTAGAAGAATGATTCCTTTCGCGGACCTTATTCAGATGACACATCTGAAGATTCAACAAGTTGTAGCTCGCGTAGTTCCTGACGGGGTGTTCATAGATGCTGATGGTTTAAACGAAGTTGACTTAGGAACTGGTAACGCATATAATCCTGAAGATGCTTTACGCCTTTATTTCCAAACAGGTAGTGTGGTAGGTAGAAGCTATACTCAAGATGGTGAGTTTAATAACGCTAAAGTTCCTATTACGCAGCTCACGTCTAACAGTGGAGGTGGTAAATTACAAATGCTTATTGGCAATTATAACCACTACCTTGACATGATACGTGGGGTAACAGGCCTTAATGAAGCTCGTGACGGTTCAAAACCAGACCCTAATTCTTTATTGGGAGTTCAGAAGTTGGCAGCATTAAACTCTAATACAGCAACCAGGCATATACTTCAAGCGAGCCTATTTATAACTCAAACTATTGCAGAAGCTTTGTCTCTACGTATAGCCGATGTATTAGAGTATGCAGACTTCCGTGATGAGTTTGCTATGCAAGTAGGTAAATATAATCTCGGTATACTTGAGCAGATACAAAACTTATATATCTACGACTTCGGTATTTTTATCCAGATGTCTCCTGATGAAGAACAGAAGGGTCAGCTGGAGGCTAATATCCAAATGGCATTGTCACAAAAAGATATTAGCTTAGAAGATGCTATAGATATTAGGCAAATAAAAAACCTTAAACTGGCCAATCAATTACTAAAAGTTAAGAGGAAGCAGAAGATGAAGCAGCAGCAAATGATGGAGGCTCAAAAGCAACAGATGCAAGCGCAAGTAAATCAACAGTCACAACAGATGGCTGCACAAGCTTCTATGCAAAAGTCACAGATGGAGATGCAAGCTAAGATGCAGCTTGCTCAAGCTGAAGCGGCTATGTCTATAGAAAAGATGAAGAATGAAGCGGCCCTTAAGCAACAGCTGATGGCGGTAGAGTTCCAGTATCAGATGCAGCTTAAAGGTGTGGAGCAGTCACAGATAGACGCCCGAGAAGAAGCGAGGGAAGTGGGTAAG
>Ga0209337_1001452_pt1 | contig 17920 bp, 21 predicted proteins | sample LinPmetageLP53_FD_184044 | JGI IMG/M metagenome (GOLD analysis project Ga0209337, IMG submission 184044) | Marine viral communities from the Pacific Ocean - LP-53 (SPAdes) (version 2) | ecosystem: Environmental > Aquatic > Marine > Oceanic | place: Pacific Ocean | collected 2010-02-08 | reverse complement strand
AAAGAAGACAAATAACTGTTCTTTCGTTTCATCCAACAAGCAAATGTGTTTAGGTCATTCTTACAGGAAAGACATATACGACTATATTAAAAAAGAAGAACTAGACATTGATGTATATGGGTCAATAACAGGAGAAGAGTATTTTGGTGCTTGTGACAGGTGTTGGGAACGTGGTGGTGGTGATGGGTGGATGGACAAAACATCAGCGATCTCCAATTACAAATTTAGCATAGTTATGGAAAATGATTTCTATGCTTCATACTTTACAGAAAAGTTAACAGATTGTTTTGCTTCTGCTACTATTCCAATATACATGGGATCACCAGATGTTTACAGGTGGTTTGATACTAATGGTATCATCTATGTCCGTTCTGTAGAAGAATTGAAAGAGTGCATTAAAGACTTCAACGACAGAGACGCATGGGATAAGGAATACACAGATAGATTACATGCAGTTACTCAGAATTGGCAACATGTTAAGGAACTACGACATCCGGATGATATTATCTTTGCATTGATAAAGGAAGCGTCTGTATGAAATACGTCACATTCACCAATACGGGATCTGTAGAACTCTGCGACAACTTTCTCCAAAGTGCTAAAAATCTTGGTATGGATAAAGATATAATTGTTTATTGTCTTGATGATTGCAGAGAATATTTTAGTGATCGTTTTCAATCTACGTTTCGTGATTTTAAAACAGATCAAATAGAATCCTCTTTTCATGAATACGGACAAAGTGAATTTAGACGAGTCACAGAAAACAAAGTAAAGATAATATTAGATGCACTAGAACATGATGATAGTATTGTTTATACTGACTGTGATGTTGTTTTCCGAAAGAATCCTATTGACTATATTTTAGAAAATGATAGAGACGATGTTGATATTTTCTTTGCATCAGACTTACCATTTATGTTGATGTGTACAGGATTCATGTACATAAAAAACAGAGCAGTTATAAAAGAACTGTTCGGTAACTATTTCAATTTAAACCGACAGTATAATGAAACCAAAAACGAACACATGTTTGATCAAGAGATCATCAATCTTATTTTGTCAGACAGAGAAAATCTAACCAATATTAAATACGGAGTCTACCCATTAGATTTTGTAGCAAATGGACATACATATTTCAGTGAATCGACACAGACAGGAAATGAATGTGTTGTACATGTGAATTTTACCATAGGGAAAACAAGCAAAATTAATAGACTCAAAGAAAAGAATCTTTGGTTCACTACAATGGAGAGTATATCATGAAAAACGCAATAACATTGAACGGTCATTATTTATTTGAGGATGGAGTATTAGAGTTTGATAGAGATGTAGAAATACATTGTTGTCGCTTTGGTACTTCTGCACTTCCCGTAGATCCTTCGTGGGTGTCAACCTTCCCCCAACACAACATTATGTTTGTGAATCCTTCCTCTTATAAAGTTTTACTAACTAGTACAGAGTCTATGATGTCTCCTAATAGAGAAACTCCAGAGGTTATAGTTGCTAATCATACACAATATGATTTGATATTAACTACGGATCCTTTGATTCTTAGTGCGTGTAATAATGCCGTATTTTTTCCATACGGAACTACTTGGTTAAATCAAGGACACATCAATCATCCTGATGGTTTGGGTAAATTTGATGAAGAATATCTCAAGCAATTCTGGAAGGATAAAAAGTTAGATTTAAGTTTTCTTTGTTCAGTACATAACAGAGATGCAAGTGGATATGATTTGAGAAAAGAACTTTGGTCTAAGAAAGATGATATTACTATTCCTACTAGTTTTTACGCTAGTCCAAGAAACCCCCCACCACTACCACCAGGCCCTCTGGGTGCAGATTTGCTTTTGAATGATGATAGATCTGGTTTATATAAAAGTCAGTTCTCAGTCGCCATAGAAAATGCATTAGTAGATAATTACTTTACAGAAAAGTTAATGGATTGTTTTCTTACCAAGACAGTTCCTGTGTATTATGGGTGTCCTAATATTGTTAATTTCTTTGAACCCAAGGGTATAATCGATATCACACATAATAGTGCAGATGAGGCTATTGCTAAGGTGAACACTATAACTGGTAACACATATTTAGACATGTTACCATACGTTGAAGAGAACTATGAACGGGCACTTGAATATTGTCAACAAACATTTGCACACAGAGTGAAAAATGCAATTGATTCTTCTTTGGAAGATTCAAACTCTGATGAAAAACTACTCAGTATTGGTATTTTGAGTTTGGACGACGAAACACGAAGAGGAACATTGAATAGACTTCTTAATCTGCTCAACCAACAAATGACAATTGAATTTAAGAAGAAGGTTGAAATTCTTATAAACATTGATGATGGTTCTAAGCAAGTAGGAACTAAACGAAATGAAATTTTAGATTCCGCATCTGGTAAGTATGTTTGTTTTATTGATGACGATGACATGGTAGATGAACGCTATGTACAAAACATTATATTTAAACTAGAAGAAAATCCAGATCTAGATTGTGTAGGATTTACTGGTATGTTTTATCTCGAAGACAATCCTTCTATGATGTTTAGACACGCAAACGAATATGGTGGTCACTTTAAAGACTTTAAGGGTGTTCAGCATAGACCAGTAAATCATCTAAATCCAGTAAGATTAGAAATTGCAAAACAAATAAGATTTGCTGATCAGAACTTTGGTGAAGATTCGGATTACTGTGATCGTCTTTTTGCGTCGGGGTTACTGAAAAAGGAAGCAATAATCAAAGGGAACGTAGTGATGTATCATTATCTGTGGAATCCTGATGAAACACGAACCCACGAAAACCCACATGATGCCATTCCTGTTCCTGTTAGTAAGGATGAGATAGGACAATGAAAGTAGTTGCTTTTAGTTTGTGGGGAGATGCACCAATGTATAATATTGGCGCCATAAAGAATGCTAACCTTGTTCAAGAGGTGTATGGTGATTCTTGGACATCTCGTTTTTATCTGTCAAACGACGTTCCACAGGAAACAATAGACGAGTTAAATAAAATTCCAAATACACAATGTGTTGTTATGGGAGATCCAGAAGATTGGTATGGAACTTTCTGGAGATTCCTTGCGGTAGATGACAGTGATATTGCGATTTTTAGAGATACAGATTCGAGAATATCAGAGAGAGAATATGTCTCAGTGTTAGAATGGTTAGAGACTGGTGCAGTTGTTCATATAATGAGGGATCATCCACACCATTCCGAAACTATTCTTGCTGGTATGTGGGGGTGCAGATCAAAGGATCTTATAACTCTTATAAACGAGAATCAGTATAAAAAGAACAATCTTCCTGAGATCACTACATTGAAGGAATCTATTACTCACTGGATTGATTTTAAAATACATGAATCAGTCAAAGCGGCCGAACCTCATAACTATAAAGGTAATGATCAAAAGTATTTGAGAGAAGTTGTATATCCAAACACATATAGGTTTGCTCATATACACGATTCATTTCCGATATACAATCCGTGGTCTAACAGAATGGAAACCTGCGGGAACATCAGAGAAAATATATTTGGACCGCCAGAACATAATACAGGGTTTCCTTTATCTAGAAAAAGAGTGGAAAAGAATGTTGTTGATTTTAATGACTTCGTTGGTCAGGTGTATGATGAGAATGATATACCCAATGAAGAATACGAATACCTCATAAGAGAGAGAGATAATTTGATGTACAAGGATGGAGATAAGATATGAAATTTACTGTAGGAATTCCTACCTACAACAGATATGATCATTTCTTACGAGATCTGGTGGATCTTTTATCAGAATATCCTGAAGTCGAAAGGATAATAATAGTAGACGATGCGTCTTCTGATTATCAAAAGATAGTAGACAGATCGTGGGATAAGGTTTCTGTGTACAGAAATGAAAACAATCTCGGATGTTATCTCAATAAACTAAAGGTGTTGAGTTACCTTGAGGAAGACGAGTGGTGCATTCTTTTTGATTCAGACAATTCGTTTGGAAGACCTTACATAGATCCTATTCTAAATGAAGATGTCACCGTTGGACTAAACAAAAATACTGCATACTTACCTACAATTGCGGGGAGTTTTAATTATGATTTTATGTCAGGTATTACTGTTACTCCGACCGAATGGAATGAAAAATTTCGTCCATGTCATGCAGAATGGAACACATGCAACTTCCTATTACATTCATCACTCGCTAAAAAAATATTAGAAACCAAGACTACATATTATGATGATATTTTACCTTACAACAAAGATGCTTGTTTTATAAACTTTCTTATTGCAAGAAGTAAGGGTGATATTAAGTTTGTACCTGACATGAAATATGAACATAGAATTCATGATCAAGGACATAATTATTTTGCAGAGGAAGATCAAGGAAATTCATTTTTTGAAATTTGGGATTGGAATTTATGATGAAGAAGGTAATCAGTTTTTGTTTATGGGGACAAAACGCTCACTATGTAATAGGTGCTGTACTCAATGCAGATATTGCAGAAAAAGAATGGCCTGATTGGATTTGTCGATTTTACATTTCTCCTAATGTACCAATAGAAGCAGTTGATGAATTAAAGTCTAGAAGCAATGTAGAAGTTATTGAAATGAAGGAAGACGAATCATGGAATGCTATGTTTTGGAGATTTTTTGCTGCTTCGGATCCAGAAGTTAATGTTGCTATTTTTAGAGACACAGATTCAAGAATAAATCCGCGAGACAAAGCGGCTGTTGATGAGTGGTTGTCAAGTGATAAAGCCGGACATATTATACGAGATAATTGTCAGCATGGATGGGAAATGTGTGGTGGTGCTTGGGGTGTTAGAAACGGTAAACTTTCTTTTCTCGAACAAAATATTAAAGAGTTTGATCTAAAAGAAACAATGAACAAACATGGAATAGATCAAATATATCTCTCTAGAGAAATTTATGGTATACTGCATGGTGATGTGTATGTTCATGATGATTGGTTTCCGGATTTTTTACCACACGAAAATAAACATCCATTTCCCATTCTACGACTACGGGGAGAGGGATGGGAGAAGCAAGAGTTTCCCGAGTGGCACAGTGGTATTGAAGACGATTCAGAAAAATATCCGTGGCCAGATGGCCAGTGCTTTTTAAAGTGTCCTGCGTGTGGTAAGTATCACGATAACGATTACATTGGTTGCATTAGGTACGTTACGAATAAAGAAAAAGAAAAGTATAATGAGATAAATGATGCATGTGATTGATCAAGCAGTAGATCAATATGTTAGGTATGACAGTCCTCATTCTCTATGTGAGTTTGCTATGGATTATCCAATGTCAGAGTACATACAAGTTTATGGATTTAAAGTGCCAAGGGAAGAAAAGTCTTTTGATTTTGAAAGTATTACTAACGGTTCTATTGTATTTATTAAATGGGACTTTGTTGATGCCTTTGTTTCCAAACTTCCTGCACTGGAGTATAGTCTGCATTATAAAGATCCAAATGCAAAAATTATACTAATAACTGGAAGGGGCGATATGTGTGTTGACAAGTTACCAACAGAACTACTTGCTACTTCTCCTATTATACACAAGTGGTTTAGGACAAATCCAATCGGGTTTGATCCTACTGTTGAGTTTTTCCCCATAGGATTTGGGGAGGTAGAACGTCCATTTGGTTCTGCTGAAGTGCTAAGTTATTTTGATGAAAGACCTGTAGGAGAAAAGATCAATAAGATTTATGTTCCTTGGCACAGCAAAGACACTAATACGAATCGCATGGGAACACTCAGTACGTTCGTTAACAAACATAGAGATATGTGCGTGGTGGAGGAGTCAAAACTAAAACCACAGGAGTACTTGGATAAACTATCACAATATAAGTATTGTTTGTCCCTTTGCGGAAACGGTTTCGATGTTCATCGTAATTATGAATGTCTACTAACTTCTACTATTCCTGTCATGCAAAATACTCCGGTTAGAGAAAATTTCCACCACATGGGAATATCATATGCTAAAATAGAAGACTTTAAAGAAACTGAATTTGATTCGGAGTCCCGAAAAATTATTCGATACGATTATTGGTACAATAAACTAAGAAATATCCAAGAAGATTTAAGGAGATAATTATGATTGGTGAAATGATTGACAAGTGTATTAAAGATTATGTAGCAACTGTTCTTGAAGCGGGTGGTATGCCAGAACTACCAGATGACTTAGTAGCAACAGATAATATTGGAGAAGTGATTGAGAAGTCTATTATTCTTCATATCCGAACTTGGATGCTCGAAGATAAGATTGGTGTTGCATCTAATGATTCTACTATTGCTGATCTAAAAAGAAAGATCGATATATGCTTCAAGCAAAAACGACCACAGTATATTCAAGCAATTAACCGAATGATTGATAATGCTATCGTGAATGATAAGACATTAGTGGAAGACAGTGTTAAGAATTATTCAGGACATTCATGAGTGATTTAATTATAGGTAGCGGTTCGCAGTTGGCGTATTACCTAGTAGGTACTCACGTATCTTCTAGAGATATTCCCTATAAGGCTATAACTAGACGCAAATGGAATAGAATATATCTGTGCTTTGCAGAACAGAGAACCTTTATTGACAACGATGATTCTTTTATGAAGATCAACTATGACTTGACAAAAGAAGTTATTGATAAACTAGACAACTATTGTAATGAGTTTGTATTCTATTCCACCGCTTTGCTGTGGAGCGGAAATAAAGGTTCATACGATATATCTACACCATATTCCTATCAGGAAACTGATTACTTGGTTTCTAAACAGAAGATAACCGATTACTTAAAAAATATAGATAAGGTCAGTGTTCACTATCCTTGTAATTTTAATTCAAAAAATAGAAAAGGTGGGTTTCTTTTTGCCTCGTTATATGATATAATAAGCAAACGTGAGAAAGTTGAAGTACGATGTTTAGATTTTGAGAAGGAAATAGCACACGCCAAATATATTGCAACCAAGTCAATGAATACACATGGAAATTGTATTTTAGCGCCTGGGTTTTCTGTAAATGTGAGAACTTTGTTTAGTAATATATTGAGTGCAGTTGATATGAGTCTAGAGGATTATGTGAAAGAGACTGAGTGTGATGACTTTGTTAAACCCAATAACTACTACCACCGAGTTAAAGATGTTGCTTATGATAATCATGATCTCGTTGCTTCTTTTGTTGAGGAATTAAAATGATTAATCTTGTAAACGATACTATTGATTCGGATGATATCAATTCATTGGTTGAGTGGATACAAACAAATCCAAGGCTAACTAAAGGCGATCAAACACTGAAGTTTGAACGTGCATGGTCTGAATTCATGGGAGTTAAACATTCCATTTATGTTAATTCAGGTTCCTCTGCGAATCTTGGTATAATATCCTCAATCAAACAATCTATGAATCTGAGAAACAATAAAGTGGTAGTTCCTGCTGTCTCGTGGTCTACTACTGTTGCTCCTGTCATGCAATGTGGGTTTGATCCTATACTATGCGATTGTAATCTTAAGAATCTAGGAGTAGATGTTGATCATCTAGAAACTATTTTTAAAGAAGAGCAACCTTCCGTTTTAGTAATAGTTCATGTTTTGGGATTTCCTTGCGATATGAAAGAAATACTGTCACTGTGTGAGAAGTATGATGTTATCTTAATTGAAGATAGTTGCGAGAGTGTTGGTACTTTCTATGACAATAAAATGACAGGTTCGTTTGGATTGTGTAGTTCTTTTTCTTTTTACTACGGACACCACATGTCTACCATTGAAGGTGGTATGATATGTACAGACGATGATACTCTAGCCAATACTATTCGTTCCATAAGAAGTCATGGTTGGGATAGAGATTTGCCTGATAATGTGAAAAGTAGTCTACGTGAAGAAAATCAGATTGACGATTTTAGATCCCTGTATACTTTTTATTGGCAAGGATATAATCTACGATCGACCGATCTACAAGCAAAGATCGGATTGTCACAGTTAGACAAACTAAACACCACGATAGAGAAGAGAAAACATAATTTTAGGTTATACCAGAAGTTAATCAATAATAGTTTTTGGAAACCAGATGTGGGAAATGATATATCAAATATGGCATATCCAATCATAACACCGCATAAAGACGAACTAATAACCAAGTTGCGAGAGAACAACATTGAATGTAGACCTTTAGTGTGTGGTTCTATTGGGAGACAACCTTTCTGGATTCGTGAGTATGGAGAATGTAGATTAAAGAACGCAGACACGGTACATGATTTTGGATTGTATGTTCCGAACCACCATGCACTGTCCGAACAAGATATTAAAATAATAACAGATATTGTGAATGAGGTAACAAAATGACTAACTTATATGTACATCACCACATGGGACTTGGTGATATGATTCATCTAAATGGAATGGTAAGAAGATTACTCAAGGATCATGACTATAACACCATTAATGTTTTTTCTAAAAATTGCTATAAAGAGATGACAGAATGGATGTATAGAGATGAACCTAGAATCAAGGTAATTGGTATCGATGAAAATGGACCAGAGAGACATTTGGTGGATCAAGTATTGACAAGAAACCTTTTAGGAACTGATGATAAATTTCTTCGAGTCGGTCACGAGTATTATAAAGATCAGGGTAATGAAAACGGACCTATGCCGTGTGATATGATTTTTTATAATCAAATTGATATGCCTTACTCCTGTAGATTTGATGATTGCTATTGGGAACGAGACATGGAAGAAGAGAACCGAGTATATAACAAACTCGCACCTAAAGATCAAGATTATATCTTTGTTCATGATGATCCAAACAGAAAAGAAGTTTCAGGTGGATTTGTTATACGAGACGATCAAACAAATCCAAACCTTGCTATTGTTAGGAATGATATGGATGAAAGTATTTTTCATCTCGGTATGCTCTTAGAAAATGCAAAAGAAGTTCATGTTATGGAAAGTTCTATACGATGTATGGTAGAATTTTTGAAGCCTGGATTAGTGGAAAATGGAGTTAAACTATATTTCCATAATTTTAGAGGTGGGCCTAGTTATAACGAAGAAACTAAAAAGTGGAATGGAACAAATCTTCCGTTTGAACTTGTTACTGCTTAGGAAATACCATGTCGGATTCTGTTAGGTTATTGTTAAATGGTCAGTTTGGAAATTACGTACAATCAATTTCTAATGCAATTTATTATTGCATGGAAAATGACTTATGTTTGCATGTAGATACTAGCACACTCGATGCGGTTCCTATGATTTCTGATATAACATACCCAGGCAAACCATCAACTATAGTTGATGGTTTTTATAACATAACCACGGACGGACTAGAATATACTAACGATAATAAAACCAAGTGGAAATTGAAGAACTATGAACAGTTCGTCCGTACTAAAAAAGAAATATGCAAAAAATATATAAGTCCCAACATATTAAAACAAGATGTTGATGATATACCGGAAGATGCTTTGGTAATTCATTTTAGGGGAGGAGATATATGGTGTAGTCCGTTCGGTGTTCATCCAGAGTACTCTCAATTTCCATATAGTTATATTAAAAAAGTATCTGACAAATATGAGAAGATTGTAATAGTATATCAGGACATGACAAACCAGATATTGCAAAAATTTATATCTGATATATCAGAGACTTCTATAGATCTTAAATTAGTATCATCTTCGTTGCCTCATGATGTTAACTATTTAATGAAAGCGACAAACTTGATGCAGACTGGAATAGGGACATTCCTTCCTTCTATAGCATTATTGTCAGATAAAGTAAAAAATTATTATTCATGCGACAATACGATACCAGAACAAATTGGGTATAAATTCCTAGAACCACATGTCAATGTTCATGTGACAAAACTAGAGAAGTATATTGTTTTCAATAACCGAGATGGTAATCCTGCATGGAATGCATCCCCAGATCAAGTCAAAGCATTGATGGATTATTAATATGATATCAGATAAACTCAGAGTAGAACCGACATATCCAATATACCCACCTTATCATACGGGACTATATTTAGAAGAATACTTTTTTGATTTTTATAAAAGAAATAGTGAACGGTTTCAGAAAATAAAACGAGAATACATTCCTATTTTTTGGACAAATTGTTATGTTAATGGTGTTGTAGATGGATGGGGAGATACCGTTGATATTAATGATATTCAGGGAGAAATAAACACACTGAATTCCTCTGGTAGTTACTTTACTATATGTCAGCACGATGATGCACCGATGAACCCTCTCCCTAAAAATACCGTAATTTTTTCTGCGGGGGGAAACGTAATAGGTCCGGGGGTTGTTCCCATCCCTCTTGTCTGTGGACCAATCGATCTTCAGTTCTCCACTGAAAAGACTTTACTGGCTTCTTTTGTTGGTTCTAATACACACGAAGTTAGAAATAAAATGATACACTCTTTACAATCTAAAGAAGATGTGTATATATCTTCTTCCGTGTGGAACCCCGAAGTGAATGATGATAACCTAAGTAATTTTGTTACTCAGTCTTTGAAGAGTAAATTTGTGTTATGTCCGCGTGGATATGGTGCATCCAGTTTTCGTCTATACGAAGCAATGCAGTTGGGAGCAGTGCCTGTTTATGTAAGCGATAGATTCTGGATACCGTGGGTTGATGAGTTAGACTGGAATGAATTCTGTGTTTTAATTCCAGAACAGGGTATTGATACAATTCATTCGACATTGAGTAGTATTGATGATGCTACATATAATAAAATGAAGAATAATATAAGCAAACTTTATGATGCCTATTTTTCTTTAGAGGGTGTATGTGAGAATATTCTTAAAAGATTGGAAATGGAACCAACATGATGAATGAATTATCCATAATGTGTGAAAAGTATGCAGAAGATAGTAACGAGAGTAAGTATGTTACGGACAAAAACACCACACATTCCTATATTGATGATGTATACGGTCCTGCTTTTGCTCCTCTTAAAAATAAGAAGATTAATCTTCTAGAAATAGGGGTAGCATATGGGGGATCTATCAGTTTGTTTAATGAATATTTTTCCAATGGTAGTATATATGGTATTGATCCTTTTTTACCTGACGAGTTCACTGGATTGTGGGGACCGAAGGAGACACCATACGCGGTGTCTGTGGACTTGATCAAAACTCCACCGGATGGAATCACTATTATAGTTGATGATGCATATCAGAAAAGTGTAGCAAACAAACTTCCAGAGTTTGATATTATCATCGATGACGGACCACACACACCCGAATCACAAGAACAGTGTGTAAGAATATATCTAAATCGTCTTAAAAAAACTGGTGTTCTTTTTATAGAGGATATCAACGTAGAGTGGGAGGTTGAAACAGAAAATTTAGAAACCCAATCTACTATATCAAAAATACTTTCACACGTTTCTCCTGATAAATATGAGTATACTATACACGATTTACGGAAAAATGTAATAGGCAGAAATCATATGGGAACAAATCCAGATCTAGGTCGATCAGATAACATAATTTTAGAAATAAGGCATAAAAAATGATAATACCTTTGAGCGAAATGGTAACAAAATATGATCTCAAGATCACCGGATGTCTGCACATAGGCGCACACGACGGACTGGAAATACAGAAGTATTCTGATTGCGGGATTCCTCATTGTATTTTGTTTGAACCGCAAATGCAGCACTTCGTTAATTGCTTTAATGCCGCTAGTTCTACAAACTACGAGGCTCACAAACTTGCACTCGGTTCTAGTGAAGGAACTATTACAATGCATTGTGAACCCGGTGGACAATCATCCTCGTGCTTATTACCAACGAAACATACTGTTCAATATCCAGAAATTGTTTTTAATAAAAGAGAAGACGTTACAATGACAACTCTTGATACCTTCATGCATGAGCGTACCGATAAACTACAATATAACTTTATAAACATTGATGTTCAGGGATATGAGTTAGAAGTATTTAAGGGTGCTGTTAAAACACTAGAGCATATTGATTATGTCTATTCAGAAGTTAGTCGTTTAGATTTATATGAAGGTTGTGTGTTAGTAGAAGAACTTGATGAATTCCTATCAAAGTATAATTTTAAACGAGTCCTTACTGATTGGGCGGGAATTCCTAACCCAGTGACTCAACCAGAACTTGGAACTGATGGTACTTGGGGTGATGCTCTTTATGTAAAGGAAAATGATGATGTTGGTATTTGATATTGGTGCGAATGTTGGTGGCGTTACAGATTATTTTGTTGCTGGTGGACATAAAGTTGTTGCTGTAGAACCTCTTAAATATTTAAGTGATCAGATAGAAGAACGGTATAGGAAAACCCCCGATAATGTTTCTGTTGTTAATGCTGCTGTTCATCCCGGCCCTGGTCCTATAGATTTTTTCTTAGCAGAAGGTTTCGATGTAGTTTCTACACTGTCAACTGATTGGATGACTAAAAGTAGGTTTGGTTCTGATCAAAAATGGGAAACTGTTTTAAAGGTAGAATGTGTTGGTATAGACTTACTAATTGAAAAATACGGCGATCCTAATCTTATAAAAGTTGATGTGGAAGGTGCAGAATATGAAGCACTACTAACACACAATAAAAAAATAGACACCATTATTGCATTTGAGTGGGTGGAAGAATTAATAGAAAATACAAAAAAATGCATTGATCATCTAAAGAAATTAGGATATACTAAGTACAGAAATTCTTGCAATCATATTGTCATGGAAGATTTTTCTACAGCAAATGCACGAATTTTTGAAGATGATTTGTACAGACCTATTGAAGAGTTTAATGATAATATAGGTTCCTGTTTCACCGGCGGAAAAGCAGCATGGGGCGATGTATACGTTAAGTAAACATTGAAATTATTATGAGTTATTTGGTTACGGGTGGTGCTGGGTTTATTGGTAGCAACTTAGTTCGGACGCTACTTTCTGAGGGGAGGGAAGTTGTTTGTTTGGATAAGAATGCTCACGGAACTTGGCATCTAAATTCTAAAAACTACGTTGGTTCTATTAACAATGTTCCTCTACTCACGGAACTTATCAATCGTTACAATATAGATACGATCTTCCACATGGCAGCAGAAGCAAGTATTCAAATTTGTATCGAAGATCCTATAACTGCACTGAGAGTAAATGTTCTCGGAACAAATAAAGTTCTTCAGGTGGCAAAAGAGTGTGGTGTAGAGAGAGTTATATTTTCCTCCACTTGTGCGATATACGAATGTGATCATCTAATTCAGAGTGAACAGTCTAGAATCAATCCCACACTAAATCCTTATGCATTAACGAAACACTGCGGCGAGCAGTTGTGTGAGTATTATAACAATGATCTCAATGTCAACACCTTCCGTTATTTTAACGTGTACGGAAACGGACACCGAGTTGATGGAGGATATCCTCCGGTGATCGCAATTTTTATGGACAGGTATAGGAAAGGTCTTCCACTAGAGATTGTTGGTACTGGAGAACAGAAACGAGATTTCGTTAACGTCTCTGATGTAGTTCGTGCCAATATAATGATGTCAGATTCTGATATCAGGGGTGGAATCTACAATGTTGGTTCTGGTGTAAACTATTCTGTAAAAGAAATTGCTGACATGATATCAGAAAATCAAATACATATAGAGCAGAGAAAAGGTGAAGTTCTTTCTACTCTTGCTCATATTGATAAAATTAAAACTGATGTGAACTGGTCCCCTACAATTTCTGTAGAAGCATGGATACAAAATGAAATACAATAGAACTTTAGTTACAGGTGGAAGTGGGTTGATTGGAAGCACAATCCCTACCAAATTTAATCCTCGTTCAAGTGAATTAGATTTAATGAACTTCAAGTCTATTTGTGATTATATTACAACTAATAATATCGATTCGATTATACACTGCGCCGCAAAAGTAGGCGGGATCAAAGCAAATTCAGAAAATCTTGGTGAATTTTTCTACGACAATATTATAATGAACACAAACGTACTAGAAGCAGCAAGAGTGTGTGGTGTTAAAAAAGTTGTCTCGTTTATGTCCACCTGTGTTTTTCCTAGTCATGCATCATATCCACTAACAACAGAACAAATTCACTTAGGTGAACCACATCCAACTAATTATGGATATGCATACGCCAAAAGAATGTTGGAAGTTCAAAGCAGAGCATATCGACAGCAATATGGATGTAATTTTGTTACAGTTATTCCGTGTAATGTATATGGACCTAGAGACAATTACAACCTAGACTCAAGTCATGTAATTCCTGCTCTTATCCACAAGTGTTATATGGCAAAACAAAACGACACAACCTTTGATGTATGGGGGACAGGAACAGCATACCGAGAGTTCCTTTATTCGGAGGACGTTGGTAGTATTATTACATGGGTGATGGACAACTATGACGAAAGTGAACCTCTAATAATTTCACCAGATGATGAAATTTGCATAGCAACAATTGCACAAATTGTTGCCTCTAAGATAGATTTCTGGGGCAGTATTGTTTATAATGGTGAGATGGATGGTATAAAAAGAAAACCTTCAGATAATAGTAAATTAAAGTCACTAATGACTGATGTAACTTTTACTTCAATAGAGGATGGGTTAGAGAAAAGTATAAACTGGTTTATTGAAAATTATAAGGATTGTAGAAAATGAAACGAGCGTTGATTACTGGTATTAGTGGACAAGATGGTTCTTATTTAGCAGAGTTCTTGCTAGAAAAAGGTTATGAGGTACATGGAATTGTAAGAAGACATTCTGTGGCAGAAAATCAGTCAGCAAGACTGGATCAAATTTACGACAAGGTACATTTACACTATGGTGATCTGAATGATTTGTCTTCATTGATTAATGTCCTTCAGGTATCACAACCAGATGAGGTATATAACTTAGCAGCACAGTCACATGTTCGTATTAGTTTTGATATTTCAGTATATACCGCAGCAACAACTGGACTGGGAGTTCTTAATGTATTTGAGGCATGCCGTTTGATCTGTCCTTCTGTTAAAATATATCAAGCGTCTTCTTCTGAAATGTTTGGTAACAATATTGATGAAGATGGATTCCAGAGAGAAACAACAGCGATGAGTCCCGTAAGTCCATACGGGTGTTCAAAGGTGTTTGCTTACAACATCGCAAGAAACTATAGACATTCATATGGTATGTTTATTTCTAACGGCATTCTTTTCAATCACGAATCGCCTCGTCGAGGTTCTAATTTTGTAACCAGTAAAATTGTCAAAGGTGCCTGTGCAATTGCTGCGGGAAAGCAGGACAAATTAGCACTCGGTAATCTGGATGCGACACGAGATTGGGGTCACGCAAAAGATTATGTCAAGGCAATGTGGATGATGCTACAAGAAGAAGGACCTGATGATTATGTTTGTGCGACTGGGGTTTCTCATAGCGTCCGTGATTGTTGTGAATACATATTCAAAGAACTTGGTATGGATTATAACGACTATGTTACTATGGATGAACGATTTTTACGACCAGAAGAACTCCATGATCTAAAAGGAGATTCTTCTAAATTGAGAACTAAATTGAACTGGTCTCCAGATTATACTTTCGAGTTATTGATGGATGACATGCTAAACGAAGAAAGGCGAATCAGTGGAGTAGGTTTCGACAAAACACCATATGATTCTTGCAAGTGATTATGAATAAAAAAACACCCAAAGATAAAACAATAACTCTTTGTATGATTGTGAAGGACGAGTCTCACATCATCGAGGAGTGTCTCGAATCCATGATTCCATACATTGATCGGTATGATATTACTGATACAGGATCTACTGATGGAACTCCTGATCTGATTAAAAAGGTAATGGATAAGCACTCGGTTCCCGGTGAGGTATACCTTTCTGACTGGAAGGGATTTGGTGATCACGGAGGAAAGACAGGGAGTCGAACAGAGTCTTTACGAAACTGTGAAGGTAAAGCGGACTATCTTTGGGTAATCGACGCCGACGATTATATTCAAGGTAACTTTGAATTTCCTGTGAATATGACTCACGATTCGTATAGTATCAGAATCGCAAGAGAAGATTTCACTTGGTGGCGTTCGCAAATCTTCAAGACTGATATGGGTTGGAAATACGTCGGAGTTCTACATGAGTACGCCGAATGTGGGAGTAATCCACAACCAGTTACTGATAGAATCTTCGGAGAATATTCGATCACTGCAAGAACACTTGGTGCTAGAAATGTAGGTATCAGCACTGAAGAGAAGTATAAGAAGGATGCAGCGGCGCTAGAAGAAGCGATGAAGGACGAACCCGACAATGCTAGGTATCAGTTCTACCTTGCACAGAGTTACTTTGACTCTCAGCAATTTGAAAAGTCTAAGGAAGCATACCTCAGAAGGACAGAGATGGGTGGATGGGAAGAGGAAGTTTACTATGCACACTTCCGCGTTGGTATTTTGAATGCTATTCTGAACAAACCATGGCCTGAAATTCAACAAGCGTTCTTGGAAGCATATAACGCCAGACCTCTTCGTGCTGAACCACTGTATCAGATTGCTAGACTATATCGACAAGTTCATGATAAACCAATTCTTGCTTATACCTTTGCAAAAATGGCACTAGAGATTCCATATCCCCAACAGGACATCCTCTTCATAAGTGAGGATGTTTATAAGTGGCAACTTCTAGACGAACTAGGTTCTACTGCTTACTATGCAGGGAAACCACACATCGGGTATGCTGCATGTAAGAGACTCCTTGATGAAAACCTTGCACCGCCAGCACACCGTGATCGGATCATGGAAAACTTCAAGCAATACGAAAGGGTTGTGCTAGAGATTCAAGCACAGAATGCCCAACAAGAGATGGCAAGAAAAGAAGAAGAAAAGCGTATGAAAAAAGAAGAGAAAGAAGCGAAGAAACTTGCTCCAAAGAAACCCACAAAGACAGAATCTAATAAGACCGGGTATAAGAAGCGAGCAAAGAGATAAAGATTCGCATATATACTACGTAACTCTGGAGATCTACAATGTCCGCAAAGCACGACATCACCGCAAATCAAGGTGAAACTCTAAACTTTCATATTCTATACACTAGTAACTCTGGTGATGGTGTTGATTTAACCAACTACACAGCAGAAATGAAGGTTAAAAGATCCACCAAGGGAACTCAGTTACTGCACCTTACTTCACTGTCATCAGGACAGGGAACAGGAATAACAGCAGGAGTTACAGGTGCGTCTTATGGTATGACTGGTGGTATTTCACTGAACAGGAGTGCAGGAAACAGTGGCGCACAGACTGGTGGTATTCTGGTAATCGCTGGTGCAACTGCAATGTCTTTTGTTCCTGATGGAAGACATCTGTACGATCTCGAATTGAAGACACCACAAGGCAGCAAGGTTAGACTTATCGAGGGTAGATTTGAAAGTGATTCGGAGATCACGAAATGAAAGTAAAAGTAACAGAGACAGAATATAAAAAGACTTCTATAAGAATGATAGACATCAAGCATTCTAGTAGTATTTCTTACTCTGTTCAATCTGTTACCGTCAAGTCTACGCCTAAAACTAAAATTCTATTTGTTTGAGGACTATAATTTGCTATGAGTAGAATGGACTTTCCATCAACTAATCTGGTTGCAGGAACCACCACCCATACTGTTGGAAACAACACATGGTTGTGGAATGGTTATGCATGGATTAAAGAACCTCATGGACATACTGGTGCGGGTGTTGTGGATTCGATTTGTGGTGTAACGGGGGAGATTTGTGTATGCTATCCGGGACTGACTATCACCGGACAAACACTTTGCATTGATCGTACTGCTACTATTCATGTTGGTGGTGTGTCTGGTGACGGATATTTTAAGTTTGCACCGGCAGGATCAGTAGGATCAATGGTTGAGTTTAAGCAAGGTGGGGGTGGTGGCGCGACTGGTTATCTTTATATTAAAGGCGATGCGGACACATCACTATACGTCGAACAGGGTAAAGCAATTATTGAAG
>Ga0209337_1001450_pt1 | contig 17946 bp, 14 predicted proteins | sample LinPmetageLP53_FD_184044 | JGI IMG/M metagenome (GOLD analysis project Ga0209337, IMG submission 184044) | Marine viral communities from the Pacific Ocean - LP-53 (SPAdes) (version 2) | ecosystem: Environmental > Aquatic > Marine > Oceanic | place: Pacific Ocean | collected 2010-02-08 | reverse complement strand
TGGACGTTGTCCGGATGTCTTTCTATATCTCCATGGAAGATATGATGAATTAATAAGATCACCAAATCTAAAACCATCGACACCATCCATAGTAGCAGAAAATTTTAATGGAAATGGAACATTTTTGGGATCTAATGCTTCTCCATCTTTAAGTGCTTGTGCTCTAGGTTCTGCATTTATAAGGTCTCTTATTGCACCTCTTGCTGCTGAAACTGCATCTTGAGACATTTCATCTGTTGTCAACCTTCCGCGTAATTCTTTCAAGTTTTCTTTTAAACTTGGTGCTGGTTCTTGATCTGGGCCAGCTGCATCTGCCTGTCCTTCATCTTGAGAATTTTGTACACCTACTTTAAAAGTTTCTGCTTGAGGTTCTTTCACATCGCCAGCCATGGCTCTTGCTTGCATTTCTTTAGGAATTTCAGATACAATACTAATTTCTCGTACACCATTTTTACCTGATATAGGATCTAATGTTAAAACTTCTGGTACTTTTTCTATCGGACAATTTCTATTTACTATAAATATTTCTTTGATATTATTAGATTTTTGGTCATCTTTCGAATCTTCCCTTTCCATTACAAGATCCCATGAACCTCCGGAGTTTTCTCTTATAACACCAAACAATCTTTTAAAGAATGGTAATAACTGTATCCTTCCATCATCACGATCTGAACCTATATCTTCTGTAGATGTCTTTTCTCTTTTTGCTGCATTATCGAATTCAGCTTGTATAGTTCGTAATAAATCCATTGAGAATAATATTCCACCTGGGTGTCCATGAGTTCCGGCACCATCTATTTTAAAACCTTTATGTACAAATGAATCACATGTTACCCAATCTGAACTTTTACCTGTCGTTCCATCTTTATTATATGAATTTTCTACAGTGCCTTCTGAATATGGAAATAGTAATTCGAATGGCGATGGACTCCATATCTTACCTTCTGTATAATTATATTTTATTGCTGAATATTTATCATCGAACTCAATTTTATATGCCTTTTCTCCTCGACTTAATACACGTTCATTAATACAAGCTACAATTAATGCTAAGGATACATATTGTATTTTATCTGACGAAAACCATCCTCCGGCTGCCTGTCCCGGTAGTGGTTCGTATTTTTCAGGTGCTGTATGTACAGCTATTCCCGACCTTTCACCTCCGCCTTCTAAACCTCCTTTCGATGCACCATTTTTTGGATCGAATCCTTTACTGCCTTCTAATTGACTTGTCTCTTTTTGTACTAGGTATTGCAGATAATCAAATAAATTTGCTGTTTTAGTTAATTCTTCTCCTCCTTGATAATTTGTTTTGAATTCCTTTCTTGGAAATCCTTGTTGTCCGTTAATATCAAGTATATCATATTCTGATGCACGTCCTATGCCTTCAAAAGAACATTTAAAATAATTTTCTTTAGTAATTTTAAATGAAGGCTTAAATACTACAAACTTTGCAGATGTTTCGTCTGTCTTTTTTCCGCCTGAAACATATCCCCATTTTACTGTAATCTTTGATCCTGGAACTAATATGCCTGGTTCAAATTTGTTGAATTGATCTTTACTAAAACATGTAAAATCTGCTCTGACACGTCGTAAAGTTCCGGCTAATCCTTTCATTGAAATTTCTACATCACCAAGTACCGGCATTGGTCTTTTAGAATCATCTGGAGTATATACTTCATCTAACTTAGTTTTGTCAAAAGGAAGCTTAGGACCGTTATCAGGTATAATCTGTACATATGCATTTTGCCGAACCTTTTCTTCTGGTTTCTTAATGTAATCATCATCGCCATATATATCTTCTTTCGTGACATCACTTTTTCGCATCCAAAAATTTGAATTTAATCCCATACTATCTTTCCTCTATTGCATCTTCTAATCTACTAAACATATCTTCAACTGGAAATGGAACTCTTAATTGCAAACCAGGCTTTATAGCAAATGATCCTTTTCCTAAATTATTTGCCTCTGCTATAACCCACCATAATCTAGGGTCTTTATAAAATTCATTTGCTAATAGGTCTAAACGATCGCCTTCACGCGAAAATATATAATAATCAGTATTCCTTTTACTAACTTCAGGAAATCTATATGTTTCAAATTTATCTAATTCTGTTTTTCTAGAAACTTCATATCTTCTTATTGACATTAATTATTCTCCATTTAATTTTATACTGGTCCAAATCCACCTATTTGTTGAAATGCATTTGGCTGTGTACCTTGAGCACTATCTAAAGTAGTTAGCTCAGCTGGTAGATTTTGAAATTGATCTCCTATGCCGGCTGGTGTTGTAAATATATCTCCGGAGCCATTTGTAAAGGCATTTCCATTATCGAATGGTACTGGTGTTCCATTTGCGAAATACATCTTAAAGATATCATCTTCTCCTCCATCTACTCCTGATGCATTAATATTTTCAGGAATAATTTGTGTATTAGAGTTAGGTCCTGCATCTAAAGGCTCTGTCTCAGGATTTGTATTAGTCATAATATTTGCAACATCTCCGGGAGTATTTCCTGGAGGTGCTCCTGTTGGTATATCTGATCCTGGTGTCGGTGCTAATGATGGACCAATTGGATCTAATTCTATTCCTGTTATAGGTCCTGAAGCTCCTTCTCCTCCAGCTCCTCCGCCGCCACCTCCGCCAGCACCTCCGCCGCCGCCATCTGAACTTAAATCTTTACCATACACTTGGAAGTCTTTAATTGATTGAATTCTTCCTCCTTCTTCTCCGGATTTCTGATTTCCTAATATTATTAACGACATATCAACACTTGTTCTAAATGGCAACATGTATTCATCGACTTCCCATGAGGCTTCAGTTGGATCCCAATCATATGATAATCCAGATATAAGTACTGGACATTGATAGAACAATCCTTTGCCTGATGCTCCTAATGTAAATTTACATATTTGGCCATGAAATCCTTTTTTATCTGGATATACTGGCATTGTCATATGTGCTAATGATTGTACGGCTGACCATGCCTTCCCAAAATCTTCTGATCGATCTGGAGAAATTATAAATGATACTGCAACAGTACGTTCATATCCGTCATATAAATATCTAGGATCAGCCCTTCCTTGATCTGCTTCGCCGGTCCAATTAGGAGCATGTTCTTCTGATAACCCTGTTAGGAAAATTTTAAGCTTAACTTCGCCTGCATCTTCTGTTTCAAATTTTAGTTCCATGCCATCACCAGATCCGTAATTTGTATCCCATGCCTTATCGACATCCCATCGCAATTTAAATCCAGATGGCGAATACCCTGTCGCTGTTAGATTTGCCGCTTTTGGTTTCATATAATCGCCTTGACCTTTATATCCTCCTTGCTCGACTCTTCCTCCCGGTGATTTATGTTTATCTTTTTGAGTTGTTTTAGGAATATCACTATATGCTATAGCTTTGTAATCCCATTGTTGTCCTGATTTTTTTGGAGCACCTCCTCCTTCAAATTTACCTTCTTTTCTAGTATGTGGATATATAGGATTCCTTACATATTTTCCTGAATCGTACTCAATGTTTGCTAATTTCTTTTTGTTTGCATTTGGGTCACGATCTGACTGTGTTAGCCAATCCCATATTTTTGGGTTACATGCAGTTGCTCTATTAGGCATTTGAGACCATGGCAATGTTTTATAATTTTTACTAGTACAAAATCCTTCTTTACCTTCCGACCTTCCTTTTGTAGTTGCATATTCATTTGGCTGACTTTTAAGTCCTCCTCCTATTAGTAGTGCTGCATTTCTTCCTTTACCACTATGTGATCCAGGATCATTATTTTTTGAGTCTGCATATGGTGTATTATATGAAAACATTTGCATATTACCATCTTGTAATATTCCTTGCGAATTAGTTGATCTCGAAAAAATATTTCCTAATGGATTATCAAACCCACCACTTACTATATTTGATAATTGTCCTACAAATCCTCCATTGAATCCAATTGGACTACCTGTTACTGTATTTAGTAATTCCCTTTTTAATAAAACTAATCGATTAGTATTTGTTGATGGACCCCCAAAACTTTTAATTTGTGCCGATTCATATGCAGTTACAATTCCTAATGCTAACGCAGATTTTGCTATATTAGGCAATCCTTTAGTAAGTAAAGGATTAAACATGTTTAGTGCAGCTTGTTTAACTACAAAAGCTTTACCATGTGGTGATTGTCTCCATTTATTTAAACGTCGTAGATCTGTATCATATCTATCTGCATACACTACCATTCCGCCTCGAGGTATATCAGTTCCTGCAACTGCTATTCTTGCCTGCAAAGAAGATTCCTCTCCTAGTCCCCAATATTGTGGATCTGTTTTCCCATTTCTTTGAATACCTCTTAATATATAAGGTTCGCCATTATTTTTGTCAGCACCAAATGGATTAAATGCTTCCTCACGTACTTTAAATTTATTGTACATATCGTCGATTGGTGAATCGTTTGTATATGTATCTGCAAGTCCAGATGTTCCATATCGAACTCCATATAAATCTCCATATCTAGCTTGCGAATAAAACCCTAAACGAGATGGAACCATATCATGAATATTACCTTGTGGACTTATAGGAAGTCTTGTTCCATCTCCTAATTGATTTTTACGTGATGAAAATCCTCTCTGTGAATAACTAACGTCGTCAATTAAAAATGAATTACCTGATGTTTTTGTATGACCAATTGTAAAAAATCCTGCATTATCAAATCCTTTAACATCGGTAGATACTGATAAATCTTTGTTAATCTTATATTTAGTATCTGCTCTATTTTCATTAGGTTTATATCCACCGGTAGAGGTTTTTAGTAAATTGGATTGTTGATGTTTACCGTACCATGCTAAATCTGACTTTAAGTCAACTAATGCCATTATCTTTTTCTCCTAAATGTATCCTTCACTTTTGTTAAAAATCCTATCTTTTCTCCATCCATATTTATATCAATATTTTCTATCGCATTTACTACTTGATCTAAACCATTTATTATATCTTGATTTGAATTTTTATTGCTTCCAAATAAAGCTTTAAGTCCGGAAGTTGCAACTTCTAATGCAGCAGCTGCATTTATCATTGGATTAGTTTCAAGAGTTGGTATTACAGGATTCAATATTAATACTGGTCTTGGTATAAGTGCTGTTGCTGTATTTCCTGCTATTACTGCAGTTGTCATAGCCGCTGTTAATAATGGTAATGCCATGGCTAATGCTGCAGGTAATGCTATTCCTAATGGAACTGTTTTTGCATTCATTTCTGCTAATGATGCTCCTAAAGGTTGTAAATCAAATTGAGGTATTTTTTGAGCTTCTGGTATTACAACTTCTCCTTTATGTACAACTGCTAATCCCGTTTCACCTACTGAACCTCCTTTTTCTAGATAAGGAACTTGTGGTATGTTAAATCCTAATGATTTTCCTCCAATAAATGGAACCCAACTTGGTATTGTAACATTTATCATGTTAAGTCCTTTGAGAATCATATTCATTGCACCAATTAACATATTGAAAGGAGCTTTTAATGTACCACCTACAACATCCATTGCTCCATTAAATGTAGATTTTATCCATTCAACAGCTGATCCTATTCCGGAATATATCAAATCTATAAAATTTTCTATAGGTTTGACAAATGTCGAATGCATGAATGAGCCTATCGTTTTTAGTAATTTAAGCATATCTTTTATAGGAGATATTACTGCACCAAATGTAAAGCCTAATACTTTACCAATTATTTTAATTATTGGAACTGCTGCTTCAAGTATTGGTAGTAATTCTGATAGAACACTTGAAATGGATTCTCCAATCGGTATTAATGATTTCATTAGTTGTTCTTTCATCATACCCATACTTTTTTCCTGCTGACGTTGATCATTCATTTTTGCAAGTGCTGCCTCTCTTCCCTTTGAATCCATGGCATGTAATTGTTCTACAGTTATACCTTGTTTTTCAAGCATTGCTAATTCATTCTCAGCTAATGATAATCCCATTTCTTTCATTCTTGCAGCCTTATATAATTCATCAACCTCCATTCCGGTTGCTTCTGCTAATTTCTTCTTTGAAAAATAATCCATTTTATTAAGTTCATGAATTCCTCCAACTTGATCAAGTACTGATGCAGTTGCTCCGGCTAAATCTCCTTCCATTGCTAATCGACGTGCTTGATCAAGATTAAGTTGTTTACCAGTCATTGCTTGGAATTCAAATTGTGATGTCATTGAACCTTCTATATCTAATAATGCATCTGCAACACTTGCCATTGATTTTAAGCTTACACCCATTTTAGCTGCTTGAATTGCTGCTTTCTTAAATTGTTTAACATTGCCTTTAAAATGTTTTCCAATCATTTTTGAATTTTCAGACATATCTTCTATAACCGCACCTGCATTTAAACCTGTACCTAATAATTCGCCTCCAACATCTTGTAACAATTGATGTGTATCTCCAATAGCTACTCCATTTTGCATTAATGCCGAAGTAAACTTTCCAGCTGCTTCTACACCAAATCCAAATGCTCTTCCTGTTTCAGCTATATTAGATGCTAACTCAGCTGATACTGCAAATGATGTTCCTAATTCTTTTGCTACATCTCCTTGTACTGCTAATATATCTTTTGAATCTGCTAATATATTTCCATGACTATAAGCTACATCTGCCGCATCCATTTTCATTTGTTGTAATGCTAATACAGATGTTCCATGAGCTTCAGCTGTTTTTGCAGATTCTCTTGCAAAATCATTAGATAAACTAACCAATTTTTTCATCATCATAAGTAATATTACAACAGCTGCTATAATTGCCAATATCGGATTTGCCATTAATGTCATTGTGAATGCCCTAGCTGCTGCTCCTAATTTACCAAATACTCCAACTCCCTTTGTTCCTGCTTTACTTAAATTAGTTACTAAACCTTGTTGAATAGATTCTCCAATTTTATCAGCACCTATTAAACTTTTTAAAGCATCACCACCTGGTAGTCCTGCAAACATACTATCTATTGCTCCCTGCGCCTTTTCAGCTGCTTCTGCGCCGGCGGAAAATGCCAACCTAAGTCCGCCATTATTTTGTATCTGTGATATTTTTTGATTCATCATTTCTATATTATTAGCACCATCTAATAACATGCTAGCATCGGCTGCCGATAATTTTCCTTGAGCTTGTTTAATTTTTATTTGTTTAGCTAATTGCTTAGCTTGATCAGTATTAGCTCGTAATGATTCTTTATCTGCATCTCTTATTGCTTGAGCTGGTTTTAAAGCAGCGGTGGTCAAATCTATTAGTTGCCTTTCAATCTGCACTATGCTAGATTTTTGTTGAAATAATTTTTCTTCTACTTTAAGTGCTTCTTTTACTGCAGTAACATATTTAAATTGTCCTTCAGTAATTCTTTCTTGTACCTTAATTAAAGCTTCCTGTGAGATTGCTTGCTTTTTTGCAAAAGCTTCTGCACTCTTCATTTGTGCCATTTGTTTTTTAGATGTGTCTTTAGCCATTAGAAACTCCTATATTATTGACAATTTTTATGATCAGGATGTCGTTTACATAATGTTTTAAGCATCTTACGAATATTTTTTGTAGTATAAGATAAGTCAGATAATGCTGTTGCTAACTCCGGATCTTCTTTTGCTATCTTCTTAGCTTTCTTAATAGCTTTCTTGTGACTTGATGTAGAAAATAAACTCCTAAAAAGATTCGAAAAGAATCCTTCATCGAGATTACTAAGTTGCGATAATGCATCTTTTTCAAATTTATTAGACATATGATACCTCCTTTCTTATAAATATCGATATTATCGATATTTGGATGGTTTTGAAGAAGATCTTGAACGAGCTTGCCTCATTGCCTTTTCATGGTCCTCATTTCGTTCTGAAAATATTTTTTGTAATTTTTTAATATAGAATACACGTAGGTATACAGGCATTGCATATACATCATTATATGTGAACCCACCTTTACTATGATATACTAAATCAAATATCTGTTCCTGCTTTATAACTTTATATGTCGGCATCAGGCCAAAAAAAGTCCAATCCAGGGCTAACGAGGTGACGAAAGGTATCTCCGGATTCTCCATCCGGTACCTCAACAGACATGTTTATATCTGGTGTGATTGATTTATAATAAATTCTAATTGCTCTAGAATCTATTGCTAATAATTCTTTATCTATGAAATTTCTTATTTTTTGAGGTTCTTCTTCTCCATCAATTGCTACAATCATATGTTTTAATAATGTAGTTGCACCAGCTGTCTTTTTTACCTTCTTAAGGCCTTTTGCTTCAGCTTCTATCTTATTTTGATCTCGTTGTGTTATCAATTTTAAAGTTACTGTCCTTTTTGAATGAGGTAATGTAAACTCAAATGTATTTTTTCCTTGTACGTGTACTGTCCAATCAATTTCATTTTCTTTTAATGTAGTTAAATCAACTGTATATTCTATTATTTCTCCGGATGTTGGACTTTGAATTTTTATTTCATAATCCTTTCCATATCCTAATACTCTAGCTGCAACCATGATTGCATTCTTATCACATAGTAATAAATCATTATATTCAATAGTACTAACTATAAGTGCTCTAAATAATTTATCTAATACTACACCTTGTTTGATGAAAGATTGATTAGTTAAAATATCTTCTTCCTTTGCAGACATATATTTCATTTCGATAGTACCTTTTGATAAAGGATTATCTTTTGGGTACATAAGTCCCTTACTAGGTAATTCTACTATTTCTGTTGGAAAATCGTAAATTTTAACTTCTTGTTCTTTATTATTTGCATTTTTTTGATATTCTGCTGTAGCAATTGCTTTTAATTGCTCATCAGACATTGGTTTTGCATTACCGGGATAATCATCATTAACCTTTTCAGCCATATTTTTGCTCCTTTAATAACTTTATTTGTATTTATAATAAATATGCTATAAATGTAAAAAATCCCACCGTAAGGTAGGATTCTTTAATGCTTTCGAAATATTAATTAGAATTGTAATATTGCATAATCATATTTGATTGTTAATTCAATTTGAACTGGGTCTTCTGTTGCCCAATCCATATCACCAAATGTTGCAGCTGATATAAATGCACCTTTCAATGTCCATTCCTCAACCTTATCACCTACAGGTCCTAAAGTGTTAAAAGTTAAATCTTTCTTATAGAAATCACTATAACCATCTCTACCTGTTACAGATTCATGGTGTAATCTTACCCATTCCATAACTGCCTGTGCACCTGACGGAACAACTGGGTCATATAATGTTACTGTTACATCTTGCCATCTAGATTTTCCTTTTAGTTTTCTTTCAACATTAATATGATCTAATATAACTTCACCTTGATCAATTGAAGGTCTTGAAGCTGCCTTTACAAGGTATGCTGGTATTCCTTCAATATACATGATGAACCTATTGGCCATCTTTGGCTCATAAGCCGTATAGAATATTTCGGTTGGGTCAAGTAATTCTGCCATCTTTTTTGCTCCTATTTATATATAAATATCTACTTTTTCAATTTTTATTCAGGAAAAGCAGCACCTGTTGGTAACACATTGAAATCAATTATAATGAACTCAGCTGTTTTTGCTGGTTGAAGGAATATTTGTCCTCTCATTTCATTCCTATCAATTACGTCTGGTGTATTATTTGTTTCATCCATTACTACTTTAAATGCATATAAACCTTGTCTTTGTTGTACACTTTCAAAATATGGATTCACTATACTTAAGAACCTATTTCTAGTTGCTGCTGTATTATTTTCAAATACCAAGAATCTTGTTGTACTTGCAATAAATTTCTTAGCTGCTATTAATAATCTTCTTACATTTACTCTATCTAATGCAGATGCCTTTTTCTGTAATGTTTTTTGTCCAAATACTGTTACACCGGCATTCGGGAAAGTTGCAATTGGATTAACATTACTATCATATAAAGTATCTCTATTAGCATGAGTCAATTTCCTTTCAGCTTGAACTGCAACATCAATTCCCCCTCTATTCAAACCTGCAGGTGCAAACCATGGAGCAGAAACTCTATCATTAAATGCATATACACTAGGTATACATACTGATGGTGGTACCCAAACATTCTTTCCTAAATCTGGATCTGGTATTTTTATCCATGGCCAATAAACTGCTGCATAATTACTATCTCTAGCATCTGCCTTTGCAGTAACTTGTGATATTGATGAAGCATATTCGGTTGGATCTATAATTAAGAAACAATCACCTCTATTTTCTACCATATTTAATGCTTTTGTTACTACGGTAGCATGATTTGTGAAATTATCAAATAATCCTGGTAATGTTAATAAGTTAATATCATACTCATCTTGATTCTTTAATAAATTAATTGCATCTGTATAAGCATCTAATCCAGTAGTTGCACCACTCAAATTAAATCCTTGCGTATTATCATCTGTAATTTCATCATAATGTTTTCTTGGATGCGTAATACTTCCATCCGATCCATTTGCAAATGAACCTGAACTCACTGTAGGTAAACTACCTGATAATGAACCTAATCTTATATTTCCATTTTCATCCAAATAATTCAATGTCAATGCTGATTCTCTAACTCTAACATATCTAGATCTATTTGCATAAGAACCAGTCATTTGAAGGAATGGATCAGCTGTTGCTCCATCTCTTAATGTTTGTTTTTGGTCTCCTATCACTCTGGTAATAAAGTTTGGTGAATTAGGATCTAATGTTAAATTACTAAATTGTTCAAGTATCATCTTTCTATTAGAAGTATCATTTCCTCTTCTAATTAATAAATCAAATGTACCTTTTGAATTGTTCTTTCTACTAACTTCCCATCTTAAATTATTTGTAGAACCTGATCTTAATAAGTTATTCGATGCTTGTGGTCCTACACTATTTTGATCTTGTCCGTCTGCCAATGTTTCTAATATAAATGCATTTGCTGAAGCAGCTGTATTTGTACCTCCTCCAAATGTTGTAAATACTGTATCAGCAATTGCAATTCCATCACCTGTATTTTTAGAAATCAATGCATTACTAAATGTTGTTCCAGAACCTGTATCAACTGAAATAGTATTGGCCCATGTTCCTGAATGAGATGCTGATATAAATATTGCACTTCTATTTAATGGTGACTTTGAACCGGATGCATTAACAGACTGCCCTGCTAATATTGTTCCATTTGTAACACCTACTGAAAAAGCAGCATTAATTTTAACTGCTAACTGAGCTGGTGTTTCTGCTGCTGCTGCTCCACCAGTTAGTTTTGAACCTGTTGCATAATAAAATACACCACCATTTTGTCCACCGTTACTAGCACTTATATCCATTGGAATTCCTCCATATGGATCAGCTGTTATAAATCTATGTTCTACACCATTTATTGTAATTTGGAATTCATCATCTGGTCTATTACCAAATGTATCTGTAGTGCCTCCTACCGAATGACTTACTAATGCAATTGCTCCAGATGCATATGTTGCCCCTGTCGAAGTACTTGACGATACTGTTGAATTAGCTGGGCCATATCCAGATGCTAAAATTCTTACTACAGTCAATGTATCTGAATATTTTAAATATTCTTGTGCTGCATAATCTGTTAAATATTTATATGTATTTTTATAGGCTCCGGAGCCAGATTCAAATTTACCACCAAATATTTGTGAATATTCTGCATATGATGATACAATTGTAGGAATATTAGCCGGACCTTTTGTTGTTGGTCCTACTACTGCTGCTCCTATTGCTTGTACACCTGCGGGTAAAAAGGATTGGTCCACCTCATTGGTAAATACACCTGGTGATACTATTTTTTCAGCCATTACGTTGCTCCTCTTTTATTATTTTCTTATAAATATAAAAACTTTTAGTCAAACAATCATTTTGACGGAGTAAATTCGCCACTGTCTAAATCTACTGTTCCCGAACCATATTTTTTATTTAATTGGTCGACTAAAGCCTTTTCATCTTTCTGAATATTTTCATATTCTGTTACTAACTTTTTCTTTTCTTCTATTAAATTTTCATAGTGTTGTCTTGCCAATACCATTTCCATTTCTATTTGGCCAAATTCTTGAATTTTTATACGATTCTTATCTCGTAACTTTTTTACTTGGTCCATTTCTTCTGTTGTAAACTTTTTTATTGTTGCCATAACTTTTTCTTCTTTTTGTTAATATTATCTACTTATATAAATATACATTTGATCAATCAAACCATTGATTAAATACTGTCATCCGCATGCGGCCTATCATTTTGTAAATCTTTAATACCTTTGATCGTTCGTATTGTTGATGTAGGTTTTGTACCTTGTTCTTCTTCAACATGTTGTGATCCATCTAAACCTGGTTTGTCTTTAAATGGCTTTTCGTTATCTAATGGATATCCCCATCCGCCTATAGGTCCTTCTGATACATTGACATCGAATGCAGATACTTCATTTTTAAAGGTAACTCGTTTAACTGAGAATCTTTTTTCTATTGTAGATCTACGTAATTCATCTGGCATTAACATTGTTGCCTTAGTTGTTAATGGCAATGTAGCTCTAACTACTCTATCTTCTCCTGTTGCATTAGTAGTTTCAAATGAATAATCTTGAATGAAAGTTGGAAACTTCCATGTCGTGCCCCAAGCAAATCCACCTGTTGGCATTATCTGTTCTATTACTTTATTTAATTGTTCTGTATACTCACACCATAATAATAGTTCATATGATACATCTACAAATTCTGGTATTGCAGTTACGTAATATTCTTTTAAAGGTTTACTATTCTGTGTTAACGAAAATCTATCATATCTATTAACTGTAGTAAATTTATTTTGTAACACTTGTGAATTACCTGATGGATTTTCGTTAACGTCTAATTTTTTTAATTGATCTCTTTCAGTTATCGTACCTCTTCGAATACTTATAATTGGAGTCATAATTTTACCTTTACGATCTCTCATATATCCACGTGCTTGTACTTGTGCCCATTTTTCTCCACTCGACCACATAATAGGAATATCAATCGTCTGATCATTTTCTATTATCACTGGTTTAATTACATCACGCAGATAAGACATTACTGCCCAATCTACATCTTCTATAGTACATTTAGGTGTTTTAATAATATCATCATCACGTCGTACTTGATGAGCTCTATTAATAATTCTATCATTTGAAAATGATGAATTTGTTTTATTTAATTTATTTTTAGCCATTATAAATTCTTCGGTATACTATTAGGTCTATTAACGCCTGATCTTACTTCTTGTATATTTAATCTATTTCTTCTGGTAACATGTGCTTGACATACTACTGATATTGATTGTCCAAATTCTTCTCTAATTTCATCATCACCGGTGATATTTTTTCCACCTGTTAGATTTGATCCTAAATCTGTATCTGGGTTAACACCTCTCCAATATTGTGATGCTCCTACTCCATCTATTTCATAAAATTCATTATCCCATTCGATAATATCACCTTCCTCTATTACAACACTGTTATCTTTTAATTCCGGTCTATGAAATGCAAATACTGCAGATCTTGTCGAATCATATCCGCTATCATCGCCTGTATAAGATTTTTCATCTTTTTGTATGATACAATTAAATCGCATAGGCGCGTAATAAATTTTATTATCTGCTTCATCATACATATTAGCTTGAGTATCATCAAGACTTAATTTGTAGAATGCTATCTCAGTATCAATAAGATTATAAATTAATTCTCTATTGATATGTCTTAATAAACTTGCATCTCTTGCTGAACCAAATAGTGCCATATTATTACCCTACATATATTTTAAGTGGCATTTTATTAAATGTTGCTTGCATGGCATCTGATTCTGCTTGCTTTCTTTCCAATTGTGATTGCCTAGACAATGTATCAAGTGTTTCTTTAAGTTCTGTTATAAGGCCTTCCTTTTCAGTCTGCGCGGCTGATATTAGGTCTGCTCCATTTAATGTTACTTCAGAATTAGGTATTGGCATTGATGCATATTTACCACGAATATATCCTAACATTTCTTTTGCCAATGCCAATGTATATCTTCTAATCCATTGTTTACCAACTTCATTGATATTATTATAATTCATTTCCTGATATGGAATATTTGAATAATCTGATATACGACCATCTGGTGTCGTTGTCTTTAAAGGATTAAATCTTTCTTCTTCTAATATATATGAAAAATATACAATTGTAAAATTTGCACCATTTGGAATAGGAAAAAGTCTTAATCTATTATTTTGCAATTCAAATGAATATGCTGATTTTCTAATCTGATCATTAAATTCAATTGCCTGTAATCGTAACATGTCAGCATATATCGGCATCATCATAAAAGATACTCCTGGTGACATTCCGCCAAATCCAAATGACTCTAACATTTGTTGAGATCCTAACCCTGTTCCTACAAAAGGATCAAAATACTTTACTATTGCTGGCGGCGCTTCATGATAAATTCTTTTTATTTCTATTGCATCAGTTCCAACTGAACCCGATTCCAGTGATACAATTGATGAATCTGTTAAATCATAAACTTGTTGATCTTTAGTTACTGTCAATGATCCAGTATAATATGTCACATCTCCACCTGAACCTCCTTCAACACCATATGCCTCTGACAATCCTACTAGACCGCCATATCCTGGAGTAACATGTTTTTGTGTTAAATCTGTACCACTTCCGGTCTTTGAGCCATACAAATTAATTAAATTATCTCGTATATTAAATGTATTTACTTGAGCTCCATATTCAGAAACAGCTTCTTCAAATGCTGCATAAAATGAACCGGTATTTAATTCTACATCTGTTATAGGATACCCTAATCGTATGGCACACCAATCTGCAGTTTTATCTGCATCTGAATCAAAATCTGAATCTGAATCATATAATCCGAATGGAGTCATTCCGCTTGCAAATGAGGATGAGCCCGGCCAAATTGGTATATGTTTTGCCATAGTGTTCCCTTTTTATATAAATATGTTACGAAATTAGATTAAAGAGTAATTTTGCCATCTGAAAGTGTCATATAACCATCGGCTATTGTTATAGTCGGATCTGGCCGATATGGGTCTTCGACAAAGTATTGATATTTAACTCTAACAAATGCATGATCTATTAATGCATCACCTACAGCTCCTGCTTCTGTTATATAAGTAAATTTTACTCTTAAGGTATCTATATCATTTGCCGAAAATGCTGTACTTCCATCTGCTACAGTAGTATGTGTTGTTAGATTAGTTACTACTTGATCTGTAGTCTGGGCAAATGATGTAAACTCTGTGTTTATTTGTGTATTTGAACCATCTAACATTTGAACTTGAATCACAGCTGTTGCTGCAGCCTGAGCTTGACTTTCATGTCGTATTTGTACTTCTAATATAGCTGTAGGAGTATATGTCAATGCCGTCAATTCAAAAATAACATTAGTTCCGGCACTAGTAGTAAAGGTTGCACGACTATCATCAGATGCAACTGTGTTGCCCCAATCAGCTACTCCCGTACTACTTACTACTGAACTTTGAACTATATCTTCTATTACTGTTATTGTTGCCATATTATTTTATTTTTATGGTTTTGGTTTTATCTTTTTCAGCAAGAACATATAAATCTCCAGATGATAATCCTGTTGCACTTGTAGGTAAATTAGCTAATCCACGTGAGGTGGATGCATATGATGAAGATAAAGTCGCAAATGATGATGATACCGGAGCAAATGAACTTGTCGTTGGTACTTCATTTGAAATAACTCTTCGTAATTCGTTTATTTCTTCTTGCATCAATTTTAATTGATACATAATAGGGCCATGTATATTATGCATTGCATCATCATTAATATGATCAGCACGAGCAAATGATGCAGACATGATAGTCTCTTTAGCAGTAGTTACATAAAATTTACTATCAGAATCTGATTTATCATATAAAGCCTTTTGTTTTTTGTCTGCTAATGTTGGTTTTCTTATTACTGCCATTTTATTCTCCTATTATTATGATGATGTATCAAAGTCCATAACAATGCATCCGGTGATATCATTATTATCAGTTGCTGTTTGTTGTACGGTAAATGCCAATAAATCTCCTTTTGAAAAAGATGCAGAAAAATCAAAATGAGTTGTTTCTAATGCATCGGTATCAATTGTTACTGTTTCTACTATATCAGTTGATTCATCTAAATCCATATCTCCTCCTGCATCCTTTCTTACTCTTACTGATGTTTCACCTGGGTCATTACCTGATGTCAACCATGCTGCTGATATTCTTCTTACACGGCCATCATATGGTACTGGAAATTTATGATAATAGGCGTCACTGGTAGAATCAAGTACAAATCCTAAATCAATATATAATTCTGAAGCATGATTTGCTGTAGCTTGATAATGAAACTTAAATATTTGTGTACAATTTGTAACTGTATCAAATGATGCAGTCGCTGCTGATATTCTAGAACTTCCTAGACTTGCACTTATATCACCTTCTACTTTAAGTACTGTAACTCCTGACCCTGATCCTTTAAGATTATAGAAAGATCCTGTTATACTAGAAACAGTTCCACTTGAACTTATTTGAGATGAATGTATTCTTCCAAATGACCCTGTTCCGGTAGTTGTTATAGCTCCTCCTCCTACATCGATTGATGTAAATCCAGAAGTTATCGAACCGGCATCTAAGTCTCCTACTTCTACTAAATTAGCTGCTGTTGTAATAGCTGCCTGAGTTGCTTGTGTTGTTGCTGTATTTGGAGCTAAACCTGCTATTGTAGCAACTGTAGCTGCTTCTAAATTAGTTACTGTTGTAGTTGATGCTACTGTAAATGGTGCAGTTCCTGTTGCTACATCTGATTGAAATGTTTCTGCTCTTAATTGATGAGCACCTATATCTAGATCTCCACCTGCCGTCAATGTTGTTAAACCTGATGAACCTATTACGATTGCATTTGCTCCACCAGCTGTTAAAGTTATTGCATCCGCTCCAAATGTAAATTTAGTATTTGTATCGCCTAGATGTACTAAATCTGCAGCAATATTTAAATCTCCACTTACTGACAAATCATCTGTAACTGTTAAATCATCTGTTAATACAAGGTCTTCTGCATAAATAGTTCCACTAGCAGATATATTACCTTTAACTTGTAAAGCATGTTCAGGATTGATTCCTCCTGGTCCTATGGACATTGTTGCAGCGGTAATTGTTCCTGATGATGATATAAACCCTAATACTTCTAATCCGGGTGTTGCACCAGCACCTGTTATTACATCAAATGAACCTGTTGCACCAAACACAATTGCGCTAGCTGAAATATTTCCTTTAACTTGTAATGCATGTTCTGGATTGGTTATTCCATGACCATGTCCAATGGACATTGTCGCTGCTGCTACTACTCCACTTGAGCTTATATTACCTGATGCTGTGATATGAGTAACTCTCATATCTCCACCTACATGTAGTTTAGATGTCTGTTGTGCAGCACTAACACCTATTCCAACAGTATCATTTCCTGCATTTGTTGCTATTAGACTTAGGTTATTGTCTCCGCTCAATCTAATATCAACGTCATTCTGAGATGGATTTATATACACCGCTGAATAACCTACATTTATTTGTTTTCTGTTTGCTGAATATAAATCAATTTGATTTGTGCCGCCACCTAACTCAATGAAAGTATCAGTTTCAGTAGGTGAAGTTCCGTCATAAATCTTTTTATGATATGCATTTTCTGATATTATAGTACCACTTGAACTTATATTACCCGAGGCTGTTATGTGATTAAATAATACGTCAGCTGTTGTAGCTACATCTTGCCCAATTGCAACATCATTAGCATTTGCGGTTACACCTGTACCTCCAATTACATTTACTGTAGCTGAGCCACCTAATGTAATCGATCCTCCTCCTGTTAAACCTGTTCCTGCAGTAACAGTTACTGCATCTTCTGCTAATTTAGCTATAGGAATTTCATCATTATCAATTTGTGTTACTACTGCAGCTGCTA
>Ga0209337_1001448_pt1 | contig 17948 bp, 20 predicted proteins | sample LinPmetageLP53_FD_184044 | JGI IMG/M metagenome (GOLD analysis project Ga0209337, IMG submission 184044) | Marine viral communities from the Pacific Ocean - LP-53 (SPAdes) (version 2) | ecosystem: Environmental > Aquatic > Marine > Oceanic | place: Pacific Ocean | collected 2010-02-08 | reverse complement strand
TTCATAGTCGCGGTTGTTGGGAAGATTGGACTGCAAAAAATATCACCGCATACACTTTATGGTTGCAAGGTATGGGAAATAATGATACAACTAATGCAACTAATAACCAATCCATATAGAAAGGATAAAATATGGCACGATTAAGAATGAATGACGAATATCGAAAGAAGATAATCAATCGATATATCTCACACGCAGAAAGCGAGGACACTTTAGAAAAACAAGCATACGATACTTGTAAGGAAGAAGTGAAAGATAACTATGGCAAAGCCTTTGCACTTGCTAAGGAAGTAGTAGAAAGGTCTTATCTACCCGAAGATGTTGAGTTATGTCAAATGTTAAAAGACAGATATGGCTCGGCTGTTGATGTGGTAGCAAAAGATAAATGCTTTTACTTCTCAATGGCTCAAGGCATGGATACTGAAGAAAATAGTTCTTATGGTCGCAACAACGAACATAGTGAGCATATAGACTTTGGTTTATTTGGTAGCACAGATAGTCGCAACTATGGTGATAGTGGTGAGAAATTTGCTTTCGCTTATTTTAGAGATGAGTTAAAAGCAAAAGGATTAAACCCCGACATCTACCCACAACAAAAAGATAATCAAGATAACCCACACAAGTCGCAACACATAGAGGGTTGCAGACAAGAATTAGGTTATTCTAATTATCATTCACATAACTCAAGTATGGATAATAACATTGGCATAACTAATGAGTTCGATAGTCAATACTATCTTGACATTATCGGCACAAGCCATTGTCGTCATAGAACGATTGCGTGTGAGCCACATGAGTTTTCTGTGTTTCAAATGTTTAAGAAAAAGAAAGCACAGTTAATATCGGCACACGAAACTTGGATAAGCACTATCGAAGAACAAAGAAAGGTTATGCTTACAGGATTAAAAGCATATCGTTTCTTAGACGAGGGTGTTGAGTTAATGAATGAGTTAGGTGTTAAGTGTGATGAAAGTGATTTGATTACAGTTAATAGTACAGGCTTATCAATGTACAATCCTGTTAATCTTGCAGACATGGTTAAAGGTATGAAGAACAAGACCATGACAAGAGAGCAGAAGATTGCTGAAAGACAAGCCTACAACAACGAGATTGCATTGGTGATTGCAGAGGGCAATTCACAAATGCATTAAAGACTTGAGGGGCATGGTAGTTATATCTGTAAGACCTACTCAAGCACAGCTTGTCGCTTGGTGCTTGTGGCTTGTTATATTGGGGGGTTTGCCCTCCGTAGAGGGCGTTGGATTAAATCCAGTCTTTAGCTAAGAAGTATGCCATTCGACATAGAACAATAAATTGTAATGCAATAGCTGGATAAACACCTATGCCTGCATTATAGGTGACTAATGATAATGGTATTGATAGTAGTAATAATACTACACATATTGTTAGTTCTATTATATCTCTCATTGTTATTCTTTCTGTTAAATTAATATCCCATACTACTATTATTCGGTACCTTTTGTCAAGTAGTACCTATTAGATAACCCCACCCCTACCCCAGATTTTGTATAAAAGGGGTCCCAGACATACCATATATAGCCTTGATAGATAGATTTATTTAGCGTAAAATCATTTGAACTAAAAAAACAAGGTTGTAAAAATTTTATAAAATTTTTTTTTCAAATGCTAACACCAGAACAAATAGAAAATCTACCACCCGATACAAGAAAAGAATACATGCAAACCGCATTGCTTCTTGATCAAAAGAAAAAAGATCAAAGTGTGCGCGATGACTTTATGTCTTTTGTAAAATACATTTGGCCGGAGTTTATTGAAGGCGAACACCATAAAATTATGGCGAAGAAGTTTAACAAAGTTGCAAGTGGTGAAATAAAAAGATTAATTATTAACATGGCACCAAGACATACAAAGTCTGAGTTTGCATCTAACTTACTGCCTGCCTGGATGATTGGTAACAATCCTAAATTAAAAATTATTCAAGCGACACACAATGCAGAACTTGCGGTACGTTTTGGCCGTAAAGCAAAAACAGTCATGGACAGTGAAGATTATAAAAAAATATTTAACACAAGACTACGTGAAGATTCTAAAGCTGCAGGTAAATGGGAAACCGATCAAGGTGGTGAATATTATGCAGCGGGTGTTGGTGGATCAATCACGGGTCGTGGTGCAGACCTCATGATTATAGATGATCCGCATTCAGAACAAGACGCCATGAATATGGCATCGTTTGACCGCGCTTGGGAATGGTATACATCAGGTCCCCGACAGCGTTTGCAACCTGGCGGTAGAATTATTTTAGTAATGACACGTTGGAATGTTGCTGACCTAACTGGTAAATTACAAAAGGCACAAAAAGAATTAAAAGCGGATCAATGGGAAGTTATTGAATTTCCGGCGATCATGCCGTCAGGTAAACCAGTCTGGCCCGGCTATTGGAAACTAGAAGAACTAGAATCAGTTAAAGCTTCTGTTGCTATTGGTAAATGGAACGCACAATATCAACAAAACCCAACTGCAGAAGAGGGTAGTATTATTAAACGTGAATGGTGGAAGCAATGGCCAAAAAAAGATTTACCACCACTAGCACATGTTATTCAATCTTATGATACCGCGTTTATGAAAAAACAAACCGCTGACTATTCTGCTATTACTACTTGGGGTGTATTCTATCCAAACGAAGAAGGCGAAGCACATTTAATATTATTGGACGCTATTAAAGACCGGTACGAGTTCCCCGAACTACGTCGCGTGGCCAAAGAACAATATGACTACTGGAAGCCCGAAACCGTCATAGTCGAGGCTAAAGCATCGGGGCTCCCGCTTACTTATGAATTAAGACAAATGGGGATACCGGTTATTAACTTTACACCCAGTCGTGGAAATGATAAACATACTAGAGTAAACGCAGTTGCGCCTTTGTTTGAGGCGGGCATGGTTTGGTATCCAGACCGTAAGTTTGCTGACGAGGTTATTGAGGAATGCGCTGCATTTCCATTAGGGGAACATGATGACTTAGTGGATAGTATGACTCAAGCCGTAATGAGATTTAGACAAGGTGGTTTTGTAGTGCATCCCGAAGACTACGAGGATGAACCATTATCACAACAAAAAAGGACATATTATTAATGAGTAAGTTTAAAGAATTTTTTAAAAATTTGATTAAAGGTGCTGACACTAGCACTGGAATTACAAAATCGTCCATAGCACAAGAGAAATTAAAAGAAGCTAGTGAAGTTCCATTTACTGCTCAACAAAGTAAAGAAAAAGCAAAAGAGATTATTGCAACTGAAAGTCCACCTGATGAATTTTTTGGTCCTGGTGCATTTACTGAAACTCAAAGAAAAAACAGAGTGGGTGAGTTTACTGACGAAGCTTTAGCAGATTCGTATTTTGATAATAAGCTTGATGATCTTATGCCTTTCTCAGAGTACAAAGATCTACGTCTTAACCAAGGCAAAAGTCTTACAAACATATTAGAAGATCAAAGAATTATAGAAGACATAACACCAAGTGTAACTAATAGAAGGCAAGGTAAATCTCAAGATATGGAAGATAGTGCTGAGCGCTCTATTCAGTTTGTGGCTGAGAAAACTGGGTTAACTTTTGAAGAAGCGCGGCTCGCTATTATGCAAAAAATGAATCAAGGCTATCCACTTGATGACCTTAAAAGAACAGCGGATAATGACATGTCGAGCATCAAAGCTTACCTAGATAACAATTTAGATTACGGTGCTGATGATGTTATAGAGTTTTTAGAAGATATAGAAGAAATTGCTTTTAGCGGTGCTATCGATTTAGCTTCTGATACTGCTAAAATAATTCCTAAACCAACAGCAATATCTTCAGAATTAGACACAGTAAGAAAACAAGCGCCAATAATAAAAAGTCAGTTAGAGCAAATGGGCTTGGATACAAGTAAAGTTGACTTTGATATTATTGCAAACACAACAGACGCAAACGTGCTTAAAATTGAAGCTGAAAAATTAAAATCATTAATGGATAATATGCTAGGTGGTTCTATGTCGGACTTAGCTAAAAGTGGTAATCTTGAAACCGCATTGGCTGCTATAAGTGATGAAGTGACTGCTGATCTAGGTAGAGTTCAAAATATGTTAATGAAAGCCAAGACACCAGCTGAAGGCGACGAGTTAATAAAATTATTATACAAAGTTAAAGAAGAGGGTGAGAAAGCTTTTAGAACAGGAGTCTATAACTCACCTATACAAACTAGAACACTCAATGCTGATGGTGGTCGAATTGGATTTAAAGATGGTAGTGGTAAACTGCCAGTTACTAGACGTACTGTTTTACAAGGACTTGCGGCTAGTCTTGCTGCTGCGTTTATCCCTTTCACTTCAAAAGTAGCACCAAAAGTAGCACCAAAGGTTATTCCAGAAATGGCCGCACAAGGTATGCCGGATTGGTTTCCAATGTTAGTCAACAAAATTAAAACGCAAGGTAAACAAACTAACGTTGCTACCAGTGGCCGGCGTCCAGAAAATGTATACACTCTAAAAGTTGATGGTAACGAATATACTTTAACGGAAGACGCAGTAAACGGTAATATAGATGTGTTTACTCGCGGAGATGATTTTCAACAAGTTAGCTTTGAGTATATCCCACCAACAGAAATGCAAAGACCTGACGGTAAAGCTTTTACCGAAGATGCTGAGTTCTATGCTAGCGAGTTTATGAAAGGTGGCGACGATATCCCTAATTATGAAAACACACTAGGTGGCGTTGAGGATCTAAGACTAGGTATTAAAAGTATAGAAGACTTTGCTACTAAAGGCGGAAAAACCTCAAAAGAAAAATTAAAAGAAGCATCGGATGAATTTATGCGTGATACCACTAAAGTAGACACTGATGGATTTGCCAAAGGTGGCAAAGTAGGATATAACAACGGTGGTGGGGTTGGAACACTATTTAAAAGGAAAGCATCATAATGGCAACAATAGACAAAGCGTTACCCAACGTAGAAAGAACTAAAATAGAAATACCTGGTGCTGACGAAAAAGCACAAGAAATACAATTACCACAAGAAGCACCAAGACAAGATATTGAAATGACACCAACAGAAGATGGTGGCATGGAGATAGATTTTGATCCTGCTGCAATGTCAATAGAAACAGGTGCTGCAGACGACCCTAACGCAAACCTAGCAGAGTTTTTAGAAGAAGATGTTTTAGATCCAATAGGCTCTGATTTAATAGAGTCTTTTGAAGACTATAAATCATCGAGAGATGATTGGGAACAATCTTATATAAAAGGTTTAGACTTACTTGGTTTTAAATATGAAGATAGAACAGAACCTTTTCAAGGTGCATCTGGTGCTACGCACCCTGTACTAGCAGAAGCAGTTACTCAGTTTCAATCATTAGCCTATAAAGAATTATTACCGGCAGATGGTCCGGTTAGAACTCGTGTTATGGGTAAGCCCAGCAAACTTAAAACAGATCAAGCAGAGCGTGTTAAAGAGTTTATGAATTATCAACTAATGTGTGAAATGCCAGAGTATGAACCTGAGTTTGATCAAATGTTATTTAATTTACCACTTGCAGGTTCAGCTTTTAAAAAAGTTTATTACGATTTTAATCTTGGTAGATGTGTCTCCAAGTTTGTGCCTGCAGAAGACTTGATTGTGCCATACAGTGCAACCTCTCTTGAAGAAGCAGATACAATAATGCATGTTGTAAAAATGCAAGCAAACGAAATGAGAAAAATGCAAGTGTCAGGTTTTTATTTGGATATTGAATTAGGATCGCCTGCTTACAGTGAGGACGACATAAAAGAACGTAAAAATGATTTAGAAGGAACATCTAGTTCTAATAAAGAAGAAGTATATACTCTTATAGAATGTCATACTGAATTGGACCTAGAAGGTTTTCAAGACATGAATAAAGAAACAGGAGAGCCAACAGAAATTAAACTTCCATATGTTGTAACTGTTGATGAAGGCACAGGAAAAGTTTTATCAATAAGAAGAAACTTTAGTCCACAGGATACAACAAGAAGAAGAAAAGATTATTTTGTACATTTTAAATTTTTACCAGGACTAGGCTTCTATGGATTTGGATTAATTCATATGATCGGTGGTTTATCAAGAACTGCCACAGCCGCTCTAAGACAACTCTTAGACGCTGGTACCTTGTCTAATTTACCAGCCGGATTCAAGATGCGTGGCATCAGAGTTCGCGACGAAGCACAACCTTTGCAGCCAGGTGAGTTTCGTGATGTAGATGCCCCTGGTGGAAGACTTGATGATGCATTTAAAATATTACCTTTTAAAGAACCATCACAAACATTATTACAGTTAATGGGTGTCGTGGTACAAGCGGGTCAAAGATTCGCGAGTATTGCTGATATGCAAGTGGGTGACGGCAATCAATCGGCAGCCGTGGGTACTACAGTTGCATTATTGGAACGTGGCTCGCGGGTTATGTCTGCAATACACAAAAGATTATATCAGTCTATGAAAAAAGAATTTATGTTGTTGTCTGGTGTGTTCGCAACATACCTACCACCAAACTATCCCTATGATGTTGTAGGTGGAGAAAGACAAATTAAACAAACCGACTTTGATAGAAAAATAGATATTATACCAGTTGCTGATCCAAATATTTTTTCACAAACGCAACGTATACAACTTGCACAGACTGGATTACAGATGGCAATGTCAAATCCGGGCATGCATAACTTATATACTGCCTATAGATCAATGTATGAAGCTTTAGGGGTAAAGGATGTAGACACTTTATTACCACCAGTAGCTGAACCAGCACCAATGGATCCAAGTGTTGAACATATTACTGCTTTATCGGGTAAAACTATTAAAGCATTTCCTAAACAAGACCACACAGCGCATATGAAAGCGCATTTGGCGTTTATGGGCACACAAACTGCACGTACTAACCCTAATATTTTAGCGGCAATACAAAAAAACATACTAGAACACATAAGTTTAATGGCACAAGAGCAAGTTCAACTTGAATTTAAAGATGAATTAGCTCAAATTCAACAAATGACGCAACAATTACAACAAATGGGCGGTATGAACCCACAAATGACGCAACAAAACCCACAAATAGCTCAAATTAAACAACAATTAGAAAATTTAAACACACAAATGGAGTCTAGAAAGGCTGTTTTAATTGCAGAAACCACTTTAGAGTACCTAGAAGAAGAGAAAAAGGTGTTAAATCAGATCGATAATGACCCATTATTGCGTCTAAAAGCCGACGAAGTACAGCTTAGAGCGCAAGAAAATATCCGAAAACAGAAGGAAGATGAGGACCAATTAAACCTTGATAAGGCTAGATTATTGCAAGCAAAAGAGCTTGCAGAGGACAAAATGGAACTTAACGATAAGCATCAAAAACTTAGAGCTAGCGTATCATTAGCAAAAGATGGTATAAAAGAAATGACAGCAGTAGTCGGAGAAAAAAAATAATGATTGAAAAACGTAGACCTGGTTTTAGAGGCGGTGGACAAGATCAAGGTGCTGGTGCATCTGGTAGTGGTAGTAAAGGTGCTGGTGGTTCTAAAGGCAAAGGAGGCAGAAGGTCTTCAAAGGTTTCACAAAAAAGCACAAAAAAGAAAAATCAAATTAAATCTGGTAACTATATAAAAACAAGTGCTGGACCATTAAAATCAAGCACAGGTTTAGTTACAAGAGGACCAAACTATAGAGCACCAAACAAAGAACTTTCAACTTTAGATAAGAAAAAAATTAGAAGCCCTGAAGCATTTTCACCGCAAGATGTAGCAGCAGCGTTAGGTAAAAAAGCTGAAGTAGAAGCTAATACAGGTCAATACTCTTCTCGAAACGAAGCATACAAAGCTAATCAAGCTGCGGTTGATGCACAAAAAGCAAGATTTAGAAATTACTCTCCTTCCAAAAGATCAGACACTTCTGGTATTACTGGTTTTGGAGGTTTAAATTCTAGAAACTTAGGTTTGGGTGTTCAAGCCGCTTATAACAAAGCTTTGGGAAGAAATGAAACTACTGGCATGGGTATTTTAGATTCTTTAAGATTTCAGGGAACTAGACCGGATTTTAAAGGAGACCTTATGAATTTACAAAAAAATCTTGGCAAACTTCCTACACCAATTAACATATTAAGAAAACTTGCAGGTGGTATTATGGGCAAGATAAACCCTCGTAAAAACCTGGGGAACTTAGCTCAACAATATTCACAACCTCTTCGTGACCTTTTAAATACAGACCCACCTATTTCTAATATGCCAGTATTCAACCCACCTAGTGGTATTCAACCTGCTGATCCAGGAAATCCAATGAGCGGATTACTTATCTCACCAGGCATGGTGCCACCCAATATAATTGACCCAAACACAGGTCTTCTTGGTAGAAGCGAAGATCCAAGGTATGTAAGCAAACTAATGGGTGAAAGGTTATTAGACATATAAAATGGCTATTTCAAGATCACAACTTGGTAAAACCATTGATAAAAAACTTAAATCTGGTCAATCAAACAAAAAAGTGGTAAAACCAAAACAAGCTGTTGCTATCGCACTTAGCGAAGCAGGCGTAAAACGAAAAAACAGGAGATCATAATGATTGAATCTTTAAAAGCAAAATGGATTGCACTTGGCAAGAAGAAACAAATTGCCGTAGGTGTAGTTGCAGCTATAATTGTAATCGCAATATTTTCATAACATAAATGTGGTTATCACTCTTACCGACAGTATTAAAAACTGGCTCAGCTATATTTGCTAATAAGCAAAAAGCTAAGATACTTATGTCTGATGCTGCTTTACTGCATGCTCAAAAAATGGCTAGCGGGGAAGTTGAGTATCAGGCGCAAGTACGGCAATCAAACGACAAGGGATGGAAAGACGAGTTCGTGCTTTTGCTTGTGAGCGCCCCTGTGATTTTATTGATTTGGTCGGTGTTTTCAGATGATCCAAATATACAAGCGAAGTTAGATATCTTTTTTGACAAGTTTAGTAATTTGCCTTTCTGGTATCAATCGTTATTTATCGGTGTGGTCGCATCAATATACGGACTCAAGGGAGCTGACATATTCAAAAAAAAATAACATTTGATGAATATTGGGCTAACGAAAATAAGCTCTTAGAGCTTTCATATAAAGAATCTATTAGACAAAAAAAGGAAAGAAAACGCAAAAAGTAGATTGACTTAAAATTATTAGGGGGAGATTATGGGGAGAGATAAACCTAAGAATCCACTTGACGAATTCTGGGAAAACCTGGGGGACAAGGAGAAAATAAATGTCAGAAGCTACAGATCCACTACACGTCATATACAAACTAAAGAAGACAATGCAAACCATACTAGACGGACTCGTTCAAACTCTCGCAAACGGCGGGGTTGACAACATGACCGATTACAAATATATTCTAGGTAAGATTCACGGAATCGATTTAATAAATCAGGAACTCTCTAGCCTGCTAGAACCAAAGGAGCCAAAAGAAGATGACAACATCACACGCCTTAGAAACTAAATACGACGAAGAAGACAAACAAGTCAAAGAAGAAACTCAAGAAACAAATTTAGAAAAATTACCAAACCCCACAGGTTGGCGTTTGTTAGTTATGCCTTTTGCAGTTAAAGAAGAAACTAAAGGCGGAATTATTATTGCACAAGAAACATTAGACCGAGCACGTGTAGCAACACAAGTTGGATACGTATTGAGAATGGGTGATCTTTGTTATGAAGACAAAGATAAATATCCTACCGGTCCGTGGTGTAAAGAAAAAGATTGGGTGGTGTTTGCACGTTATGCAGGATCACGTATGGAGATTGATGGTGGTGAGATACGATTACTAAACGATGATGAAGTCTTAGGAACAATAGAAGATCCTAATGATATTCTTCACGCATTTTAACATAGAGGAGGATAATCTATGCAAGACCAAGAAAAAATAATAGATGTTGGCGAAGCCGACTATGAAGAAACAGAAGTTAATCTTGACTCTCAACCAGAACAAAATCAGGAAGAGACAAGTCAAGAAATAGAAGTACAACAGATCGAACAACCTGTTGAGCAAGCTACTGAAAATAAAAAAGAAGAACTTGAGGAATACAGCGATGGTGTGCAAAAAAGAATAGCAAAACTTACAAGACGTATGCGAGAAGCAGAACGTCAAAAAGAAGAAGCAATTCAATATGCACAAAACATTAATGAAGAGTCTCAACAATTAAAACAAAGATTTAGCAATTTAGATTCTAATTATACAAAAGAATTTGAAAAAAGAGTTACTACTAATCTAGAAGCAGCAAAATCAAAATTACAAAATGCTATAAACTTAGGTGACGTTGAAGGTCAAACACAAGCTAATTTAGAATTAGCCGAGCTAGCAAACGATCACGCAAGACTAGGTAGATTAAAATCTGTGTATGAAAACAGAGAAAAAAATCAAGCAGCAACCCCAGCAACCCCAGCACGTCCTGCAGCACCAACACGTCCTGCAGCACCGGACCCTAGAGCCGACGCTTGGGCATCAAAAAACACTTGGTTTGGTACGGATAATGCTATGACTTACACTGCTTTTGATATTCACAAAACACTTGTAGAAGAAGGCTATGACCCAAATACAAGTGCTGATGAATATTATTCTGAAGTAGATAAGAGAATAAGACTTGAATTTCCACACAAATTTGGTAATAATGAGTTAACTACAGCTGAACCAGTTCAGACTGTTGCAAGTGCTAAACGTTCGGCAAGTACAAAAGGACGCAGAAAAACTGTGAAACTCACGCCATCACAGGTAGCAATTTCTAAAAGATTAGGTGTGCCACTCGAAGAGTATGCGAAACAATTAGCCGCGAAGGAGGTATAAGCATATGACTAAAGATACAGAAACTAAAACTGTTAAAACTTCCCGCGTGAGTCAAACTAGGGTCAAAAAAGAAAGACCTAAAGTATGGACTCCTCCATCATCACTAGATGCACCGCCTGCGCCAGACGGTTACAGACACAGATGGATACGCGCCGAAAGTATGGGTCAAGACGACTCAAAAAACATGTCGGGCAAAATGCGATCTGGATGGGAGCTTGTAAGAGCCGACGAATATCCAGATAGCGATTATCCAAGTCTTAACGAAGGAAGATACGCAGGAGTGATCGGGGTTGGTGGCCTATTGCTGGCTAGGATACCAGAGGAAATCGCAAAGTCTCGTGAAGAGTACTTTCAACAAAAGACTGCTGACGGCAACGAAGCAATCTCGTCCGATTTACTGAAGGAACAGCATCCAAGTATGCCGATCAATGAAGATCGACAGACTCGTGTAACCTTTGGTGGTACAAAGAATAACTAAAATTTTTTAGAAATTCCTACCCGCCTCTAACAATGAACCTTTAAAGGAGGACAAAAATATGGCTAATATAGACAGCCCATTTGGTCTAAGACCTATCGGTAACACTGTTGGTAGTTCTGACTTTCAAATGACGGAATATTTAATTCCGGACAACGAAAGCGCTTCAATTTTTCAGGGAGACCCTGTAGAGATTGATGATAACAATGCTGGATTCATTGCTGTTCAAGAAGCAGTAACGAATGTAGATAACATTGGCGTTTTTAATGGATGTTTGATTGACAGTGACCCATCAACAGGGAAACCAAAATTCTCTAACTTTTATTCGCAAACGAATATTACGCAGGGAAAAATAAGAGGATTTGTATTCGATAACCCGTATCAGAGATATTTGATACAAGGTGACTCGGCTACAGCCGCTGCACAAGCAAATGTTGGTAAAGTTGCCGACACTGTTGCAACTCACTCAGGATCAACTACTACTGGTATTTCCGGTATTGAGTTAGATGTTTCTGATTTAGAAACAACAGATGGACAGTTAAGAGTAACTGGCTTTACAGGCGATCCACAAAACAACGAACTAGCAACTCATGCGAATTACGTAGTGTTTTTCAATGAGCATGCTTTCAACCATAACGAATAATAGCAGGAGGATTTAAAACATGGCTATATCAAGACAACAACTAGCAAAAGAGCTAGAGCCAGGTCTAAATGCATTATTTGGACTTGAGTACAAAAACTACGAAAACCAGCATACAGAAATCTTTGACATCGAAAACTCTGATAGAGCTTTTGAAGAAGAAGTAATGTTATCTGGCTTCGCAAACGCAGCTGTAAAATCAGAAGGTGCTGCAGTAACATTTGATACTGCAAACGAATCGTTCACTTCTCGTTATACACATGAGACTATTGCTTTAGCTTTCGCAATTACTGAGGAAGCTATCGAGGATAATCTGTATGACAGAATCGCGACTCGTTACACAAAAGCACTAGCAAGATCTATGGCTCAAACTAAGCAAATCAAAGCAGCTAACGTCCTAAACAATGGATTTAGCAGCACATTCCCAGGTGGAGATGGCAAAGAATTATTTGCTACTGATCACCCTACACAATCTGCAGGGTCACTAAAGAATGAGCTATCAACATCTGCTGACTTAAGTGAGACTTCACTAGAGCAAGCGATGATTGACATTGCTGCTTTTAAAGATGAAAGAGGCTTTAAAATCGCGGCTCGTGGATTGAAATTAATCATTCCATCTGAGCTACAATTTACAGCTGAAAGAATCTTAAAGTCACCAGCAAGAGTTGGTACTGCTGATAATGATTTGAATGCACTATCTTCAAAAGGTATGTTGCCACAGGGTTATACTGTGAACAACTACCTAACAGATACAGATGCGTTCTTCATTAAAACTGACGTTCCTAACGGAATGAAAATGTTTAACAGAGCAGCACTAAAAACTGCAATGGAAGGCGACTTTGATACTGGAAACGTAAGATACAAAGCTAGGGAAAGATACAGCTTCGGCTTCTCTGACTGGCGAGGTATGTTCGGTTCTCCAGGCGCATAAGCGTTTGATCAAACCGATTAAGAGGGGCGGCTTAGGCCGCCCTTTTTATTTGCAATTACCTTATTAAAAGCATATAATCAACTTACTGCATAATTAAACTTAGTTAGTATAGACTCGTGCAGTAGACTTTCTCAGGACTATATTAACGGAAAACGGAGACAAAATATGGGTAATACAACTTACAGTGGTCCGGTCAGATCAGAAGGTGGCTTTAACGTAATTAATAAAGCAACTGATACTGGCGTGATCACAGAAACTGGTTTTTCAGTTAACTCAACTGGACAACTAATTTCACTAGGAACAAGAAAAGTACAAACTTTTGTTGGCACACTTGCAGGTACTGATACAGGTACAGCTTATGCTGATGGTGACGTTCTTGTTGAACTAGGAACTTTAAACACTGATGTACCTGATGGATTAGTAACAGCTACTAAAATCTTTATACACAAAGCAACTGTACTTGTTACAACTATTAGTGGTCCAACTCTTGTTGGAGGATTATCATTAAGTGCAACTTCTGGAACAGCTACTAATGCAGCTGTTTCTTCTGGAACTGAAATTGTTGGTGCAGGTGTTGCATCTATTAATCCAAGAATTTCTGCAACAGACGCAGTAACTGAAGTTGACCTTGACTTTGATGCAGCAGCTTTTCATGTATTCGAGCCAAACATTAGTGCGGCAGTTGCTAGCAAACACTTATACGCGTTTGCAACAACTACATTGAATGGTGATGTTACAGCTGGACGATTTACAGTAGAACTAGATTACTCAGTAATGTAATAAATAAACTCTGAGTAAGGGCGTAATGGCCCTTACTCTTTAGTAGGAGAAAAACAAAATGGCAGACGTAGTATTAAATCAAGAAGGCAGCACAGCTTTATTTTCAGGAAACAAAAAAGTAATTACTCATTACAACAACGTTTCAGACAGTAGCGGTGCGACAACAAAAATTCTTGACATATCAGATTATTCAAACGTAGCAGGTGATTCACCTGTATCGGCAACTTTAAATAAAATTTGGTATAGTGTTTCAGTAACAGCAAAAGTAGATGCTTTAAGAATGTCTTGGGATAACTCAGGAACAGATCCTATTTTTTTAACACTTGAGGGAGATGGTTATTTTGATTATAGCTCAATAGGTGGTATTCAAAATAACAAAGCTTCAAACTTTACAGGTGATGTAAATGTAACTTTACCTGCTTGTACTGCTGGAGATAGTGCTTCCGTTACTTGTGAGTGGCTATTAAATTATTAATAAGGATAGCATATGGCGACTTCCGGCACTAACGTATTTGAAAATACTTTTCCTATCGATGAAATATTTGAGGAAGCATACGAGCGCGTAGGTATGCGTGAAGTTACAGGTTATCACCTAACTTCGGCAAGAAGATCGCTCAATATAATGCTTCAAGAATGGGCTAATAGGGGTTTACACTATTGGGAGTTATCAGAAACTAATATTGATCTTGTTGAAGGACAAGCAGAATATACTTTTTTCAGAGCAACAACGGATGGTACAAGTGCAGTAACAACAGCACCTGCTGATGTATATGGTGTGGAAGATATATTAGAAATGACTTTTAGATCGGATAGAACATCAACTTCACAAACTGATTCTTCAATGACTAAAATTAGTAGATCAACTTATTCTGCAATATCTAACAAACTTACCAAAGGCACACCTAATCAATATTATGTGCAAAGATTTTCAGAAAAAGTTGTTGTAACTTTTTATCCAACGCCGGATTCAACAGCAGCTAGCAAAGATGCTCACATGTATTTTGTAAAAAGAATACAAGATGCAGGTGCTTACACTAATACGGTTGATGTGCCTTACAGATTTGTGCCGTGTATGATATCAGGATTATCATATTATTTATCACAAAAATACAAACCAGAGTTTGTACAAAATTTAAAAATGTTATATGAAGACGAGTTTCAAAGAGCCCTGACAGAAGACGGTTCTTCTTCTAGCACTTTCTTAACACCACAAACTTATTATCCAGGAACATAGATGCCAAAATTTGCAACAGGAAAATATTCAAAAGCAATATCAGACAGAAGCGGTTTGGCTTTTCCATATAATGAAATGGTGTTTGAATGGAACGGTTCTTTTGTGCACAATTCTGAGTTTGAACCAAAAGCACCACAAGTGCAACCAGGTCCACACCCATCAGATGCAGTGGCTTTACAAAACGTAAGAACAGATAGAACAGAAAGCGCAGTGCCACAACTTTTAATAGTTAATGCATTTCAAACAGGTTCATCTGGTTCAAGTACAATTACAGTTACAGAAAGAAGTCATGGAAGAGCATCTAGTGACACTGTAAGATTTAGATTGGTAGATAGTTTTGATGGTATTACAAAAACAAATTTAGAAAACTCATCTGGTTATTCTATAACCAAAGTAGATGATGATTCATACACATTCAGTGTATCGACAGATACCGCAACAACTGGTAATATTAACGGAGGAGGAGGCAGAGCCACAGCGGGCCCTGTTACAATAACAAATTAATATGTCTTTTACTTTAGCAACATTAAGAACATCTATTAGAGACTACACCGAGGTAGGTGATACAGTTTTGTCTGACAGTATACTGGAAAGAATTATTAAAAATTCTGAGTCTAGAATATTTAAAACTGTAGACTCTGACGATACTAAGTTTTACGCAACTTCAGAAACCACAATTGGTAACAGATATATAACTGTGCCAACTGGAACTAGAATAATTAGGTACATACAAATTACCAATGCTACTACATCTGATCAAGAATTTTTAAAACAAGTAGATTCTTCATTCCTAGCTACTTATCATCCAGATCCTGATAATTCTAGTGATCGTGGTAGACCGAAGTATTTTGCACATTGGGATAACGATAACTGGGTTGTGGCACCAACGCCGGATGCAGCTTATGATTTAACTATGGCTTATGTAAAACAGCCTACAAGCATAACTACCTCAAACTCTACAACTACCGAATTATCTACTAAACAACCAGATTTGTTGTTGTATGCATGTTTGTCTGAGGCTTTTAAGTTCTTGAAAGGTCCGGAAAATATGTTACAAATATACGAAGCTTCTTATCAGGAAGCTATTCAAACGTTTGCGGCTGAACAACAAGGTCGAAGACGCAGGGACGAATACAGAGATGGTGCTCTGCGTATCCCAATACAATCACCAACACCGTAATATAAGGAGAAAAAAATATGGCAAATGTTATACCTACATCTTTTAAGTCAGAGCTTTTATCTGGCACGCACAATTTTGCAAATGGCGGTAACAGCTTTAAGATAGCACTATACACAGATATTTCTGGGTTAACTGCATCTACGACAGCTTTTACAGCTACAAACCAAGTTAGTTCATCTGGTACGAGCTATACTTCTGGTGGTCAAGCACTAGATAGTCAAGCTGTATCAACTAGCGGTACAACTGCTTTTGTTGATTTTGCAGACGAAACTTTTTCATCTGTAACATTATCTGCAGTCGGCGCTATGATTTACAATGACACTAACAGTGATAAAATTTGTGTAGTTCTAGATTTTGGCGGCACCAAAACTGCAACGAACGGAGACTTTGTAGTCCAGTTCCCAGCAGCTGATGCTAGTAATGCTATTATTAGAATTGCGTAAAGGATAAAATATGGCACTAGTTCTTAACGATAGAGTTAGAGAAACCACAACTACAACTGGCACGGGCGCCGTTGCGCTTGGTGGAGCTGTATCTGGTTTTGAAACTTTTGCAGCAGGTATTGGTAACAGCAATACTGTTTACTATGCTATTGTTCACAGATCAGCAGCTGAGTTTGAAGTTGGTCTTGGAACACTAGACGGGGACAGTTCTGATCTAACACGTACAACACCTATATCTAGTTCTAATAGTGACAGTGCTGTAGACTTTGCATCAGGCACTAAAGATGTTTTTTGTACACTACCAGCAAGCAAAGCTGTATTTGAAGATGCAAGTGGTCATGTAAGTTTACCTCACGATTTATTTGTTGCAGGTGGTCTTATAGATCTTAAGAATGATGGCGGTGCCGTATCACAAATAAAATTTTATTGTGAGTCTAGTAATGCTCACGCACAAACACTTATTGGTGCACCTCACTCAGAGTCTGCATCTAACACTTTAACACTACCAAGCACTGGTGGTGATACTAAATTAGTTTCAACAGCTTCAACTGCAACTCTTACAAACAAGTCGATAGACTCTGACAACAACACTATTACAAATATTGTAAATGCAGATATTAAATCTAGTGCTGCAATTGCAGATACAAAACTAGCTACTATATCTACAGCAGGTAAAGTTGCATTAGGTGCTTTAGAAATTGATGGTGCATCTGAGATGGGCGCGGCTTTGGTTGATGCAGATTTATTAATTGTAGATGATGGAGCTAACGGCACAGAAAAATCTATGTTGGCATCTAGGATACCAACGTATGTATTTAGTAAAGTAAGCGGTGATGCAACTGTAGCATCTAACGGTGCATTAACTATTGCAGCTCAAGCTGTAGAAAACTCTATGCTTGCAGATGATGCTGTAGGTGCTGATGAACTTGCTGCTAACGCTGTAGTTAATGCTAGTATAGCTTCAAGTGCTGCTATTGCATTTAGCAAAATGGCAGATTTAACAGCATCAAGAGCATTAGTATCAGATGGTAGTGGTGATGTATCAGCAGCAACCACAACCTCAACAGAAATTGGTTATGTTAATGGCGTAACATCAGCAATACAAACTCAATTAGACACTAAAACAACAGCAGGATTCGCAGTTGCGATGGCGATAGCACTGTGATATAAGGAGATATTATGGCACAAGATTTTGAAAGAACCGGAGCAAGAATTACTAACTCAGCTTCTACTATTTATACATCGAATTCAGACGATGCAGTAGTAGGTTTGCGAATTGCTAACATTTTAACCACAGCTATAACTATGGATGTTTATGTAGATTTAAGTAGTGGTGATGATAGATATTTAATTAAAAACGCCAGCATTCCACCTGGAGGATCTTTAGAGCTTATTATGGGTGGTGCAAAAATTGTATTACAAACAGGTGATGTAGTAAAAGCTTTGGCTGGAACA
>Ga0209337_1001447_pt1 | contig 17948 bp, 25 predicted proteins | sample LinPmetageLP53_FD_184044 | JGI IMG/M metagenome (GOLD analysis project Ga0209337, IMG submission 184044) | Marine viral communities from the Pacific Ocean - LP-53 (SPAdes) (version 2) | ecosystem: Environmental > Aquatic > Marine > Oceanic | place: Pacific Ocean | collected 2010-02-08 | reverse complement strand
TATGTCTGGTCAGAAACAAGTGAATATACTAGACTTCCAGAGAATAATGATAGATATAATACCACAAGATTTGCATTTGTCTTTTGAAACTTGGTTTAATGAAAAATTCGATACAATCCCAGCACCTAAGACTAATGGTATTTATATTGATAAAAGAGAAATTAGTTCAGAAATTGCAAGAACATACGATTCCATGGAGGATAAGTTTGATTCTATAATTGAAAGAGGTGGAACTGATGAAAAGGAATTTAACTTAAATGAACTTACTCATTTCCCAGAACTAGATGTAAGCGTGACACCAGAAAACGGTGCAAAAATAGCTAGATTGGCTTTCTCTAATAGTTTCTCAGAATGGAAAAAGAAGGTGTTACCTAATCTATTGGGAGTTTCTTTAAATCAAAGAAAAGAGGTTAATAGATTATTACTACAACGATACCATAGATATAAATCAACAATCTTAACTAATAGACCTTTAGTTGATGTAAATGGTACATTAGTAGCACCTGGAGGTCAGAGAGTAAATTGGAATGTTATACAGAATTATAGCTATAATGAGAGTACTGAAACTTATGAATTTTTCGATGCTAGTGTTGAGCCAGTAGGTAGTGAAAATAGAGATGGTTCTTTAAATAGTAAATTTGACAAGGTTACTATATATGAATATAACGCTCCGACTGGTAAGAAGTTTATATTCTCTTATATAAAAGGCTCTAATGTTATTAGCAATCAAAATCTATTCGATAATAATGGAAATCAAGTTTATCATTATAACCCACAAACAGGTTATCAGGTAAAAACTAAAACACTTCAACAAACTTATGGTTTTATCAAACCTAATGAATTACTTAGCGTTGAATATGCATTAAGAAAACAAAATAAAACAATTGCATTTATTAGAGGTGATTCAGCTACTATGCTAATCGTTGATATTTCACCAGAGGCTAAGGCTCAAGCTAAGAATGCTAAAGCTTATTGGGAAGGTCAAAGATACGTACCTGATGGAGCTATAAATGAATTAACCTCAGGAGATGCATCAGATAAGGCTTCTATGATAGCTATACATATGGCTATGGATAGTGTATGGCCTAAGTATCTATTAGATAGAAAAGGAGGAGCTAATGTTTATAAGAGATTAAAACTTCCATTTACTCCAGTTACAATAAGCGATACTATGTCTCCTACTAGAGTAATTAGGTTTAATCCTGATTTAGTTAAATTTCAATATAAAGATAATAAATCATTCTCTCCTATAGTATATATATTCGGAGAACCAACTTATATATTAGATGGAAATAGTATTACTTCATCAGAAATGTTCGATGATTTCGATGAGCATCATGGATATTATGGACCTTCTTTTGCTAAGACAGTTATATATGAAAAAAGAGGTGATAATATATTAGCTATAAAGCATGGTCATGTTGCTGCAATACCAGGATTCAAGATATTAGATAAAAATGATAATTTACTATTTTCAGTAGATTCGCAAGGTAGGATAAATATAGAGAACGCACATCCTTCTTATGTAGAAGGTGGAAACAATAGAGTTAAGTTCTTAGCAACTAATGATGAAATAAAAATAACTGAAATATTTGATAATGAAGGTGATGATATAACTGTATCAGGTAAATCAATCGGCTTTACAAAGTATAGCGTTGATTCTAAATCTAAAACAAAACATGCATTACAATGGTATAATTATGTCAAGGATAACGCTGTATTAGAGTACTTTAGAGATTTTATGGTACCAGCTATACATAAAAGGATTACTTCTGGTATATATCTTACCTTAAATCATCATAATAAAGATGGTAAATTAATTAAAAGTTCTCCTGATATGATTCTTAATTTCTTAGAGAAATCTGGAGCTAAGAATTCAGAAGGTTATTTACCTATATTTATAGAGCATGCTAAATTAAAAGCTGGAGTTCATAAATCTAATAATACTCATATGGATAAATTAGTACAAACTATGATAATGAATGATGCATTGAATCTATCTGAGTCTCCTGGTTCTATATTAGATATTGCAATAGACCCTACTGGAAGAGTTGGAAGAAGAGAAGTTAGATTAGCTAAACAAAATTCTGTTCCAATTATTAAAAAAGTAAGAGAAATTACTAGTAAAAATCTTAAAATATCTGATATTAATATATGGTTAAAAGAAGAAGGTAATGAGATTTATGTTCTTATCAGTAGAGTACCTATTACTAATAAAGGTGGAGTTTATATGGCTAAGGTAACTCACTTGCATAATAGAAAATCATTAGCTGATTTAAATCCTATAGATGTTAAAGAATATCTAGAGGGTGATGGAGATGGAGATGAAATACATATGGAATTATTGGATGATATAGCTACTCCTATATTTAAAAATTATTTAGATAATATAGACTTCATACCTCAGTCATTGGATAAATTTAAAACAGGTAAAAAATATAATATATTTAATAAAGAACAAAGATTTGATACAGTGGGTTCATTAATTACAGGTCAAACTGCTATAGGAGAAATAGCTACTTTAATAGGTGTTTATGGTATTCTTAATCATAAATTCAAGTCTATTTCATTGCAAGATGCTGATGGATTTAAGGTTAAAGTTCCTATACCAAAACCGTCTGATAAAATCACTTTCAAGCGAGCTACATATAATGGTAAATTAGGTGGTTGGACTGGAACTATAGAAGATTATTTAAGGATATGGCTGCAAGCTGCTGCTGATAATAATGAATATGGACTTTTATATGAATGGAGCTATGGTGAGAAATTTACAAGTATCAATACTATAGGAGGAGCTAAGGGTATTATGTATGATGTCTTAGGAAATCCTGACCCTGTGTGGTTTGAAACTTTTTGGGAAGATATATATTCACATTATAAAGATGTAAGAACTGTAAGGCAAGGAGCTGATGTTAAAAAAGGAAGATACTCATTTAAGGATACTTTGGAAAGAAGTGTTGTGGCTCAACAAAGAGAATCTGAATTATTAAACAATATATTATTTGAAATGAATGATAATTCTACTACACTACATCCATTAGAATATATTGCAATGGCTCCATCTGAAGTATGGACCAGAATTAAAACTAACCGTAAATTAACAGGATATGATGCATCTCCATTTATATTATCAAGAAATGTTCATAATAATGCACATAGAAGTGCTGTTAAGTTCGTTCGTTCAAATCTAGGAAAAATTATAGAAAAGAAATTTAACCAAGATAAAGAGTCTAATGTTATTACTGGAGATGTAAAGTCTTGGAGAGATAACCAAAAAATAGAAGCTAATAATTATATAAATCAAATGATGAATGAATTCTATACAATATTAAAAACGATTGGAGAACTTAATTCTCAATCATGGATTAGAAATCAATTACTTATAGATTTTACAGAAAAGTATGATAAACAATTTAAAAGCCTATCTAATACTGCTCAAGGTATAGCTACACTTAAATTTCTATTTGGGTATTCAAGATTTTCAGGTAAATTAGATAGCGGTAGTTCTGCTAAACAAGCAGTTGCAATTCCACCTGTAAGCAAGACTTATAAGAAAGATAATTTATTAGATGCTGGTATTATGAGTGTTTTCTTTAAAGCATATAACAAGGTAGCTACTGACCCTGCATTTAAAAAAGAGAATGCTAATAGAGTAACAACAGGGAAAGCAACTGATATTGCTTTAGATGACTATGTTAATAGAATATGTAAGGGGTTATAATGCCAGATGAATGCGATATAGCTAGAGATAATACAGAGTTATTAAAAGAAATAGATGAAATAAGAACTGCAGATTCTCAAAAAAATACTAAAGTAGTTGCTTCTAGTGAAGATAATGATATTAAGATGCGAGATTATATTAAAAAAAATTTTGCAAAGGGAGAGACTTTAACAGAGAGTGAGCTTAATAAATTATTTAATGATATATATGGTAAAAAGTCTGATAGATTAAAATTAGCTAATAAGATAAATGGTTTAATGGAAGCTAATGAAAGTCTTAAAGGTTATATGAACCAATATATAATAGAGAATACACCAACTGGAGTTATCATAGAAGAATATAGAGAATTTGAAGATATGGAGGGTAACAAAACTAAAAGAAAAGTTACTGTATTGTCAAATTTATCTTTAGGTTCGCTTAAAAATATTTACGCTGAAGCCTTAACTCCTGGTAAATGGAAAGAGTCTAAAGTAGGAGTATGGGGTCATCCTATGAATTTCGATGGAATAGTATCTCATATAATAACTCAAAAACAAAGAAGTGTCAGAGAGCCTTCTGGTGCTTATTGGATTATAGCAAAAGCAACTGAAGATTACCCTACAAATATATCATCTAGAATATCAGATTTCTCATCAGAAAGTTTTGCAGAAGAATCTCATGGAATGAATGGTGTGTATCATAGTATATCTAATATAAAAAGATTTATGAATAAACCTAAATGGAAAGATGGTAAAAAACTAACTAGGTTGTTTAGTAGGTATATGATGGGAATGATATATAAGGATAGTAAGACTGGCGAATGGATGGTTTATGAAGATTATATGCTAAGGGAAGATGAAAATGGAGATGCAATGAAATACGATACTGGAGACTATATGTTTGGTTTTCAGAATCCCGTGGAATTGAAAAATTATACTCCTCCTCATGGAAAAAAAGGTCAATGGTATGTAGATTTTAATAAAATGAACCGTTCTAGAAATGCAGAAAAAGAATTTTTCAGTCTTGTTGATAACGCAAGAGCTATAGATAATAAATTATTTAAATATATGAAACATGAGATGCACAATTCTTTATATGGTAAGCAGGGTTTATTAGCTGAGCTATTTGAATCATTTAAAACAGCTGGTTTAAACATAGACCAAATAAAGCAAATATTCTTTAACCCTAATATGAAATCATCAAAAGAGCTTATTAAAAAATTAGATAAGCAACATTTAAAAAAATACAAAGATTTATTTGCTACTTTTGGTAGTATAATAAATGACCAGTTTGTAATGGTAAACGGAGGAAAGGTTTTATTTCCAGATGAACCTGGGTTTAGAAAGAATCACTGGCCTGTTTTATATGATACTAATCACTTTCCTTTTATGTTAAGTAAACTGATTAAAGAATTGCAAGTTAGAGTTAAATCATTAAGATTAGATTTAAAGGCAGGAGTTAATAAAAAAGGACAGCCATATACTTCAGAAGAACGAAGCAAATTAAAAGATATGATTGCAGACTTTGATTCTAAAATATCTCAATCTAAGATAATTAAAAAAAATAGAGTTAGTTATAATCAGGATAGAATGGGACAAACTATCGTACCTTTTGCATCTGATAATAAATATTTTAAGAATATATCTAATGCATATGATATTAGGCAGGCTAGAAGTGACGATGGAGTTTATTATGATTATCTTAGAAACTCAATGTCTGCTATAGAAAGAAATTTACTTTCGGCTCAGTTAGTTAAAGCTTTAAGAATTTCAGCTTCAGATAATTCTTATAAAATGGATGAAGTTGTTACTAAAGATGCTATTAATCTTTTTAAAGCTATATTTAATACTCCTGATGTAAACGGTCCTTTTAATAGAATAGCTCCAAAATTACTTGGAAATTTAAATAATTTTAATAATTTTTTAAATAAAAATCCCTTTAGAAATAGAACTCCAAAACAGCTTAGTAATACATTTAGAATAATGAATAATATGCTTACTGCTACTTATTTAGGAGGAATATTTACTACTATTCAGAATAGAATGGATATGTATAGGAATATAATACATTTTGGCCATGAAGTATTTCATGAAGCTAAGGATGCCTTAACTGATGATTTTGAAAAACCATTTTGGGAAAGACTTATTTCAATGTCTGGAATAACAGAATTTTCTGATTTCTTTAGTAGGTCTATGGTTAATTCAATATCAGAAATACAATTAGAATTAGATGTAAGTGAAGGAATATATGGAGAGATGATAAAATATTGGATTAATATTGATAATAACATGTCTGAAGATAAAGCAGATGCAAAATTTAGAAAAGGTATAGATATTTACTTGTCTCAGTCTAATAGTGTAACGAAAGCTTCGGAGATAGTTATTGAAGAAGACTCTAATCTAACTAAAGCTATGTTAAAAGATATTAAACAGCAAAGAAAGTTACAAATTAGTAATAAATTAGTAAACTTAGCGATAACTAAGCAGTATATAGCAAGAGATGCTTTTAAAAGACCAGGTTTTAAGAATAAAGTTGTAAATTTTTTAAAAGGACCTACAGATAAAACTTTAGAAAACTATGCTAGTCTATTTGGTGAAAATACTATGAGTGATACAGAAAGGTTTATAAGAAGTGTATCCTTTGTTATTGGAGTACAAAGAGCAATGCAAAATGGTTCTATTGAAGGACCAGTAGATTATATTTTAAAAGATGAAAAATCAATAAGAAAAGCAATAAAATATGGTCAAATTCACAACAAAGTAGTTAACTTCCAGCTATCTACTCAATCAATGGGTAAACATGGACAAGGAGAAATTGGTAAGTTTTGGTCTAAGTTTAAAGTATGGAGTAATCAAAAATTTGGAAGTGATGTTAGAATATGGAGAAATGCTTATAGAAGTGCTTTATCAGAGAAAAGATTACAACATGCTAGTTATAATCCACTTGCATGGGCTCTTACCTCAGGAAAAGTATTAGCAACAGTAATAAACCCTAAAAAGAAATTAGATAGAGTATCTGACAATGAAATGGCTACCTTAAGGCAATTTATAAAAATACAGGGGTTAACTACACTATCTTTTGATATAGTTACTTTAGGAGTTTTTCCAATGTTAGCTCCTTTGAGGTATGCAATGTATTTAGGTACTGGTACTAGAGCATTAAGAGGATTTACTTCAGACTTTATATCTTTCGCTATAGCAATACCATTGCTGATAGTAAAGTCACTTGCAGGGGGAGGGGGAGATGATGAAGATAAGGATTTACAAAGAACATTTACCTATTTCTTTAGAAAAACTCAGATAGGATTCGGAGCGACTTGGACTTTTGATATATTACAGATGATTTATTATGCTGCTATGGCTGATGGAGAAAATGCTAAGGATAAATGGTTAGATTTCACAGGGCCTCTTACTGGTGGTAATACTGTATTTGGAAAACTCTCTAAGCATTTACAGAAAAAAATGATGGAAGAAGATTAACTGCAGGCGGAATAAATGCATGCTAGTATAAAGCAATAAGATAATATGTATACTATTTCAAGCAATGTATTTGTTGCCTAGCTCTCTTATCTTACCTACTAAAACTACTAATTCAAGCTTTTTATTAGGTTTCATGTCTTCGTAATTCTTCATTTTAGATACTATTTCTTCTAGCAGTTTAGAATATAAAGCTAATTCAATTTGCTCTCTTGGGTCAGTTGTTTCCAGGTTCATTCGTTTCTCCGATTATTTTTAAAAATTCGTCTAGCTCAAGTGCTATGTATGTCTTAGTTCTGTTTCTTTTAAATACTACAGCTGCTGTATAATCATTACAGTTGTCTTCAGCTTGTGTTAGTGATTCCCATATATTTAAGCGTTCCTGATTCTTACATTCAAAACTATAGGGGATAATATCCCTTGCTGCAGGAGAGAGTATTATGTCTTCACCAGACTCTCCCATTACAGCTGTCTTTATATCACCTTCTCTTAAAGAAGGGAAAGAACTATGTAGTTTCTCCTTCAGAAAGTTTTGCAACCTCCTGCCTTTGCCTTTCGCTGATGATGGTTTCATCTGCACCTCTTTCCAGTAATTGTAATGTTTCGTTAAGAATTTCTATTCTTTGTTCCCTAGCGAAATTTACGATAGCTTGAACCACTTTATCAAGCTCTTCTTGCTTACTGTGTCTGGCAAACTCTACTATATTCTTTGCAGTGTCTCTAAGACTCATTTGAAAACTCTCCAATTATTACGGGAACTTTATCTTTTATTAGGCGTTTAAAGCCCAAGTCTTGCGCATTCATAGCATAGTTATGTACATCGCTTTTAAGCTTCTGACATACTGCTTCTAAAGCAACATTGCTCATTTGTATTCCGTAATTCATGAATGTTTTCTTTATGTATTTTTTTGAAATCAAAATATCCTTATCTATTATTATTTTCATAGACCTAACCTCTGTTTAACCTTATCAGTAACAGCTTCGACCTCCGCCATTCTTTGGTTAAGTTTTAGTACTATATCTTTTAAATCGCTAGCAAGTGAAATAAATTCTTCAATACCATCTTGCTTTACTTCTTTTTTAGTTGTCTTTTTTTGTGTCATTTTTTCTCCATTCTCCAGTTATAACACTACCTAATTCTTCTTTGTAGTGTTTTTTAAATTCATGTTCATCTGGGACTCCGTATCCCATCTCTTTTTTCATACGTTTTCTTGATTCTCTTAAAACTCTATCCATCATATCGCTAAAAGATTCCTCTACCTCACATCCACATTTAGGACATTTGTTTGTACATTTCCCAGTCAATTTTACTTTCCTCCATCTTTTGCTTTCCGAACTTCTTTAGTTGATACATCACCAGTTTCTTTATTGATTCCTTTTTTTCTTTCATTCTCTTCCTCATCAGTTAATTTATGAAGTTTATCGCTATTTTCTAAATAGTTTTTAAAATCCTCTTCATCTTCTTTAAACTTAATGTAATTAGTAAAAGCTACTCCTACACTATCCATCATCCTAGATATAAAATTTATCTGTCTTGTGTTCATATCTATTCTTTCTTTAAGCTCCATTATTGTTGGTTTCTTAGCCATTATTTCTCCTTAGAATATATATCTAACTTCTTGCCATGGTAATTTTGTATTATGCATAGTTAAGAATGTATTTATATAGTCTTTCTTTAGTTTATGTTCATATCTTATGTTCTCATTACCATATTCAGATATTTTAGTTTCCTGATTATCTGGTGTCCATAAGAATTTGTCTGCTTCCTTAGAGTTAAGTTTACGCATACTTTTATTATGTGTTAAGAATATACACTCTGCTTTAACTCTGTTTTTAATTGATTCATCAATGTTCATGTCAACTAATTTAAATAATTTTATGTAATCTTCTATGTAATCTTTATATACTATAATAGGAGAGTAGTTTAGATGAACATCATAACCTGCTTCATAAAAATCATTTACTGCTTTAATTCTATCTATAATACTAGAAGTTTCTGGTTCTAATTTGTCAGACATAATCTGAGGCATTATACTAAACCTTATACGTATCTTCTTATTTGCATTATAAGCAAGTAACTTGTTGTTGACATATTTAGTAGCTGCTGTTCCCATTGCTTTAGGTTCGTATTTAAAGTAATCGAATAGTTTTTCCCATTCATGATACTTTGCATGCAATACATAATCTTCATTACAGCTAAAATCGTACGTGTAATACTCTTTATGTGTTTGATTAGGTTCTTTAGGCCATTTTAATAGCCATAAGTGTCTAGCTATAGCATCTATTATTTCGTTTGTATTCTTAGAAATAGTTAATCCATTTGGTAGATGCCTTCTCATATAACAATACTCGCATTTATATAAACACCCAAAACCAAAACTAGGTGTAATATAATCACTGCTACGTCCTGATTCTCTAATTTTCATTGCTTTTCTATTTATATATTTCATATTTCCCCTTTTATAACTATTCCCGAACTATTCCCTTTCTACTTGTTAAGAAAGCCTGCACCCTAGAAAGGTGAAAGTGCAGGCCTTCTGGCGTTCCTCTAATTAAGCCATAGCTCCAAGCAATTTATCAGTTATTACCTGATTATGCTCAAATGAAGCCATAGTTGGTTTCTCATCATGCCACAGAACATCTGTACATGCGTTGTAGAAATCCCACATATTAACATCTCCGTCTAAGATTTTATCACTATCTTTATTTAAAAAGTGTGAACTTATCTTACCCCAAAGTGTAACAGGTAAGTGACTTAAATGAGTGTTTCTCATATTAGCTATCTCGTTTAAATCAACTGGTGTTTCTACCATCTTTCTCATTCTCTTTGCAACTGTTTCAATATCATCTCCACAGTTATCGACTACTTTAGAAGCATTTATTATCTGCTCCTCATAACCTTCTGACTGAGCGTTATGTTTAAACTTCATTAAATTCATAAAGTCTTTTGTTATCATACCGTTAGTACACATTAATCTTACGAGGAACGTCCTAAATTGCAACGCTGTAGACCCGTCATAACTATTCCAAAAACCCATACCTAAAGATATATCATCACCCTGAGCTATCTCTGTAGTTTCTGATTTAGATTGCATGAAATAAACGAATCTCTTACCATCAAAGTATTCCTTCATAGGTTCCCATTGATGTACAGACTTAGTAGCTATTTCATTTGCTAGGTCTTTTACTTCTGAATTTGGAACAAGTAGGTAGTTATTACCAACTACTCCGCATTCTTTCCATGTGAAAACACCTTCTTTATCTGGTTGTTGTCTCTGTACAGCATAAGCTGAAGAGGTAATACCCTGATAATCTAAAGGCACTTTCCTTATATCACTATATGGATATATCATTTTAATCCCCTTACATGTTTATTTTTTCTTAACGCTACTCCAGGAATCTCAGTACCTTCCTTTAATTCCTCAAGTATTCTTCTTTTATCCAGCCTTGTTTCAATCTTCTCAATATAATATTCATTAGGTATCTTAGATTCATCTATGATTTCTACCTGACCTGTTTCTATTATTTTAATTGGATTAAAGTCGTCATGCGCTGGAAGTTGTTTACTAGCTGCATAAGCCTCTACAACAAGTCCCTTTAGCTTCTCCTGAGTATACTTAAGCTTTTTAATTACTGCATCAGCTTTCTCTTTATACTCTTTGGCTAAAGAAACTTTGCTTTCTAGATTCTTATAGAACCAATAAACACCATTCTCCTTATCATGTAGTTCAGTATGCAATAAATCTAACTGTTCATCTATCTCTTGTTCAGTTAATTCAAAGCTATTCTGCACTAACATAATATCACTACTTATTTGGTTTAGACTTCTCTTTGACATTATTTCCCCTTTGCTATTCTTATACCATCTAGTCTTAGAACTGCATTAAAAGAACCTCTTTCTCTATTAGCTGTTGTACTTACCATCAAGCTAGATATATTTCCATCCAATCCTTTAGCTGGATTAATTGATAATATTTTACTAGCATTGTAAGCTATTCTAAAAGAACCTCTTGAAGATGCAATACCCATACCTTCTGTTATAGCTGTTTTAGTTATCTCTGATATAGCGAATACTACAACATTTTGCTTTACAGCAACTTCTGTTAGAGCACCTGCTATCTCCTCCATTTTAAGGTTTAAATCTCTATGCTTAGAGAGTAATAAACCCATATGGTCAATAACTACTATCTCTGGTTTAACTGGTAGCATATTTATCTTCTTTTCAAGCTCTATTGCAAAGCAAGCTTGATAGTCAACATTTAACCATTCGAATTTATCAGCCATTCTAAAAGTACTATCTGCATAGTTTTTAGATAGCTCTTCTTCAGTCCAACCCATTTCTATTTGAATGAAACGCTTCCATATTTGACGTGGAGACATTTCCATTTCAAGAAAGTAAGTTGGTCTTTTAAATTCGTTTACCCAGTTCTGTACTAACATAGTTTTCATAGATTTAGGTGGAGCTTGTAATACAACTAGCTCACCAGGATAGATAGGAAAATCCTGTCCATATGGTTTACCTAAGTCTATTGGTTTAATGTCAGCTTTAAGCCAACTGATAAGATTTTCTTCCATATCAGCTGCGCTCATTATACCTAGAGACTTTTTAGCTTTAAACAAAGTGCAAGTAGAACTACAATGTTTATCCATTATCTTGTCTTTACAGCCATATCTATAACCTTGTCCTCCATGGCCTTTATAACAATCAGTAATAAGTCTATTCATTTCATCTTCTTTAAAAGGGTGTTCTAAAGTACTTACCTTTTTACGCCAGTTTTCCATAATTAGTCTTACTACATCTTCTGGATACCTCCATCTTAACCAAGCACCTAAACGTAATGCTACTGCATGTCTACCTCCATAAGAAGAACCGCCTAACATTGTTTGTATGCATGGATATAGCATAGGGTCTGGTTCACTTCCTATAGTTTCTTTAAACTTATAGGTATTTTTCTTAACCTCCCTTTCACTAACATCAAATGCAGGTTCACATTGTAACATAGGTATTTCTATCTGTCTTGGTTTATTTGCCAAAGCTGATATAGCAAGTCCACTAAGATTCCTCAATTCATCATTAGTTAGGAATATTTTCCATAACCTAGATTTAGAGTTTAACGTATTGTTTAATCTTATTATTCTTGTTTTATCAGTAACTGAAACATCAGCGTATTCATACACTCCATTCTTATCAAGCTCGTCCTTGACATTAAGATGCAAACTTGTTCCTGGTCTCCATTTAAAAGCAGTGTCTGGTATTCCTAAATGGAAACCTCTACCACTAAAATAAACATTAGCAGGAACTCCAAGTCCCTCAAGAACACAAAGCAATTTAATAGCTTTATCTTGAGCTTCTTCTATTGTCACACCATCAACATCAAGGATAAACTCTTTAGGCATATATATTTCACCATCAAAACCTGATAGTGTCTTCTTAGCCTCAAAGAACTGAATGACTGATTCGTCATAACCATATAAGGAGAGAAATGTATCTTTAGCAACATTTTCCCACTTAACTGAATTATCACTTGGAAAGAAATGATGCCTGTTTGATAGTCCGAACGCGAATTCTCTTATCATGTTACCTCCTTTATTTGATTATCATTACCAAGGCATTTCTCCATCTTTATCGCCTTCGGTTGTTACTGTACTTACAACTCCGTTTGCTACTTTTCTTCTTTGAATATAAGCTTCAGCTGATGCTTTTAATTGAGTAATTCTACCATCATCAATATCATCTACTATATTCTTAAAAGGTACTGCAGGCACTACTTTTGCAGATATTTCAGAATATCCATTAGCTTTTTTATAGAACAATACCTGTAATGACTTACCCTTTAATCCAGCAGGTGAATCATCTATACTAGCAGCAGTTGTACCATCTTTATCCATTTCATCTAATACATTAGGATTAGTATATCTTACCATATTAGATATTTGAAATTCCTCACCTTCACCACTTCTTGCTTCCCATACTCTACATTTTAGAGTTTCTGGATAGCCTTCAAAGAAAAGGTCAATGTACTTACTACTATTGTAATCACCTTTAACAGCGCTAGATATAGTTACTGTTTTCCAACCTTCTTCATATCCGCCACCACCTGATGATTTAGTTACTGTTATTGCCATGTTGTCTCCTTATTTGACTTTAGTTAATGTTTTTAAACTCAATGTTTTACCACTACCAGGTTCTCCAATTACAAGAATCTTAGCGTGGTCCCAACCTCTCTTCTTTACAGCATCAAAGACAATAGAGTAATCTTGTTCTATCTCTTCATCTAATAGCTGTGTTCTGTCTTTAGCGTGACAAAAGTGTTCATCTCTAGCTGTTACCCACATATACTGACGAGTACCATCTTTAGCTTTCTTAACTTTTGTATAAAAGACAAAGTCAAACCATTTACCGACATCTACTTTAGTAGAACCTTCGATATAAGGCATAACTCTTACTACACCATTCTCATGGTCTTCTTGCATTTTAGAATGACAGTTTACCACAAGACTTGCTGGTATAGCATTAGTAAATGAAAAGAAGTTGTCAAGAGTATCTTTGAGTTTACCCCATTGTTTAAGTTGTAAAGATTCTGCTTTACCTCTTAGTTCTCTTGCATATTTCTTAGACATTTCACTTGCTGTATCTATAGCCATACAATCTATCTCAACGCCTTCTTTAGCCGTTATTTGATAAGATTTCTGTTTAACAGATACACCGCCTACCTTTACATCTCTTTCTACCATTTTACGTGCCCAGAGTTGAGCTATAAAATCTTTGAAAGAAGAGAAATCATTAAAGTTTAAGAGAGGTAACCCTAACTTTTCTTCAATAGTTTCTCTGCTTCCAATAGACTTATAACCATTCTCTAGGTCTATCAATAGTGTTTTCATGTTTCTCCAGTTTATTTAATTGACAGCCTATTAATTTACGATTTCTTTACCAATTATTCAAGTTATTTTAGTTACTTGAACTATTACTAGAGTTATCATAATCTTCATATACTCCATCTTTAAGTGTATATCTCGCATAACCACTCTTACCTTCCAAGGTAGATACTATATTATAGTGTGGTTCATCATGTCTCAAGTTATGTATAAGAGCTCCCAATCGCATAGATTGAAATAGCTCGTAAGCATCTTGAGGAGTTATACTACCATAAGTCTGGAGATACATTAGGACCTTTTCCTTTTTACTCATTTTCTTTTTAGACATATTATAGTCCCCCATTTTTTAGTCATAACTGGTTTTTTATTTCTACCCTTATCTTTCTGAGGATGTTTTTTAATCCAGTCTAACATTTTTTTCTTCTTATTTTCACTCATTTTTTTCACTACTTACTCCTTTTTAAACTTCTTACGTTCATTTTTTAAAGCAAGGTCTAGAAATTCCTGCAATCTTATCAATTGACGTATAGAAACTTCTTCTGCTATAATAATGTCTTCAGGTTTGCTTGCAAGTCGATGAAATATATCAAAATGCCCTTCTAGGTCTTGTGCATCATGTTCACATACCTTAAATACCAAATGGTCAAAATCTTCTTCATTAGGTCTAGGTACTCTTGATTTAACATCCATTTCAAATTCAAACCAATTAACTATCATTATTTACCACCTAATAAAGGAACCTTGGTACCCTTTAAGATTTTATTAATAGCTAACACAGTAGGTTCAACTTCTGTCATACCCATAACAACATCCACAGCAGCAGTTCTTTTATCCTCAAGTTCTTTTAATCTCCTGCCTTTAGGTGTATTAATGAAACCTTCTCTTGCTAGATTATTACATATTTCTTTTAAGAAACTCTCTACACTTTTACTATCGTATGGTGTATGGTAATATTTATCTTTACCTGGATACTCAGTTTTCTCATGAATAGCTCTACATACATTGCCCATCTCATCTTGTATGCCTTTCCATTCTGTCTCCAGCTTAGTATACTTTGTAAGCAATTTATCTAATCCAGTCTCTTTTAAATAAGACTTGTATTGCTTATTAGCTACAGTCTGTATACCTGTTGCATTGACTTGTTCTAGTATGCTTATTTCTTTATTAATAGATTTCTTTATTCTATCTATAAAGTAATTACGTTGTTGACATGATAATGATTTCATGACTCGTCTCCTTTTATTTTAGTTAACATTGATGGTGAGATTCTCCATTTACACCATGGTTTATTTTTTACTTTTGCAGCAATAGTTTTAGGATTCACTTTATATACCTCACCTTCATATACTTCTTTATTCATACCTGTTCCGTGACTCCATTTGACCTTATCACCTATCTTAAACTCTTTTAGTTTATCATAACGAAGAATGTCTCGCCTATCCCCAATAGCATAGACTAGTTCTGTTAATTCATCTTCATTAAGTTTATACACATGTTTAATCATTTCTTCTACCATATTTCAAATCCTCCACTTTCTACACAGAACTTACCAAAGTCGTGTACGTTACGTTCATCGAAAGGATAGCTCAATTGCCAATTTGCTCTTTTACCTGTCTGTTTACAGGGATTGCATTCTTTCTTTTTACTATTACCTCTATTATTATTATTGCAATACTCGCAAGTTTCAAGAGGTAGTGCTTCAAGTTCTAGCATTCTTTCTTTTCCATAATGCTTGGCGCTACCATCTTCGTATTTCTTTATTAGTCTTTCGCCCAAAATTCTAGCTTCTTTTGAGTTTAAACCTCTACCGTCATTATATTGACCTCTTTCATATACTTCATCATCTATTAAATCAGGTGCTATCTCAGCACAGTAATTCCATAGAGGTCTCCACCACCAGCAATTATTTCTAAAGTATTCTCCTACTGGAGCTCCTTCTTCATCTAATACCTTAGGATTAGGGTCTTTACCTGTTACATCCATTCCCATTTTATTCTCCTTCCGTAAATTTATTGTCAAGGTCATCATAATTAGATATTATATGTACCCATTGATTATGACTTAAAGTTGTAGCTGCTCTTGCACGTGGGTCAAACATATTATAAGAACCACTCTTTTGAACGTCCACATATTGCATAAACTGCGATTTTGTTATCTCTAATGCATCTATTTCTTTACTCATGATTATTTCTCCTTTTTGTTTAAATGTTTATCTTCATAGTCAAAGTCAATTACTGGTAACACAGAGTCTACTCCCTCATTTACATAAGCAAGTACTCCAGCATCATTGCCTTCATCGTCTCTCATTACTATACATTTAGTTCCATCGTCTAACATAAAATATATACCTCTAGAGCTCCACATATAATTAGCTGCTTCTTCCTTACTTATATATCCTACGTCTACAATCTTCTTACCTTTCATAACTGTCTTAGCTACATCAGTCCAATCTGTATAACCACTAGTTTTATCGCTCATGATATTCTCCTTATTAGTTTAAATTCACCTGTAATCAGTACACTTTTTAGTATCTTTCTGTCTACTTGAGCTCTACTTAGCATACCATCTTCCCACAAATCTTCCTGTGGTATTTCTTCGTAATCGAACTCACTATTACTATCTTTATACTCTACTTCTTTGAATACACCTTTCGCTATCTCTTTAAAAATCATACCTCATACCTCTTCCATTTTTATATCTCTAGCTTTTAAACTTTTATTTAAAGACTTCAGTGCTTTCTTATAAGCTGCTTCTATTTTATAATGTCCCTTAAAGTATCCATCTTTCCATTTTAATAGAATCCTATTCTTCTCATTAGCATCTTCATTGCGTTTCTTTATTCTGGCTTTCTCATCTTCCATGGCTTCTCCTTTGTTATTAAATTTTTGAGGGTAGGATATTTTTCCGACAACCCACCCTCATTGACATCACAGTTCATTTCTAAACTATCTATCTTATTACAGGACTCTAGACTTATTACGGCAACTACCTGTAATTCTTTATTAAAATATATGAGCCAGTGTCATGTTCTATCCATAAATGGTTACAGTTTCTTAGTATGATACCTTACGGTTAATCAGCTGGCTCAATTTATATAAACCTACACTTTTTCCTCGATATTCATATCCCCAAACCAATCGTTGGCTTAAATCACTATTGTGATATGATGATACTGATGAATATCTCCCACCATCTCCTCGGTTTATAATTATATAATCTAGTCCACAGCCAGTCTAAGAAGGAATCAACTGTGGGTTACCTTTATCAAGGCTTAAAGACTGCTCATATCTTGCAACGTCTATAGCTTTAAATAGAAATGCTAATATGAGTTCATCCTACATAAGGTGTTGATTAAGTGCGTGAGAACTACTCACATGGAACCTAGGATTCCAATCGTTTAAGTGTCGTGAGAACTTTGTCCAACCTTATGTTATTTAATATGACGCTAGTCATACTTAATTCTTTGAGAGCCTCACATATTCCTTTGCCTATGGTTTACACACTTAGCCTAGGACAATAGGGCTTACAGGACCAGTTATTGGCTCTCAATTATTATATAGCTCCATTTACTTCATCTTGTTTTCTTTGTTCAGTAAAGGTATTTATAATCTCTGCTATTAGAAATCTTTCTTGCATTGTTAGATGCTGATTGTTAGACTTCATTACTTCAAAGAACTCTTTCTCTCCCATCATAGACATGACTCATCTCCCTCTTTATATATTAATTGTAATCTACCATCTTTATTAAACTTGACATCTAATAACATATTTTCATTTATAATACCCTCGCCTTTACAATAATGACATATACTTGGTATCATCTCACCACCGTTAGCGTGAGTATAATCATCGAATGTTACACCGTCTTCACACTCAGGGCATTCTAAGCTGTTTAG